>JAABUX010006990.1_pt1 | contig 13347 bp, 11 predicted proteins | sample 5561851 | NCBI WGS metagenome assembly JAABUX01 (sample SAMN10711883, study PRJNA513361) | rock metagenome | isolation source: Antarctica rocks | place: Antarctica: Victoria Land, Richard Nunatak red sandstone | collected 2016-01-03 | reverse complement strand
GCGCCGCCGATGTTGTAAACCTCGCCCACTGTGCCCCTCTCGAGGACCGCCCGGATCGCCCGGCAATGGTCCTCGACGAACAACCAGTCCCGCACGTTCTGCCCGTCGCCGTACACCGGCAAAGGCTTGCCTTCAAGCGCATTTAGGATCATGAGCGGAACCAGTTTTTCCGGAAACTGGAACGGTCCGTAATTGTTGGAGCAGTTGGTCGTGAGCACCGGCAGCCCATAGGTGTGGTGGTAGGCGCGCACCAGGTGGTCCGAGGCAGCCTTGGACGCGGCATACGGACTGTTCGGGGCATAGCGCGTTTCCTCGGTGAACGCCGGATCGTCCGGTCCGAGCGAGCCGTACACCTCATCGGTGGAGACATGAAGAAAGCGAAATCCCGCCCGGTCTTCCCCATCCAGCCCTCGCCAGTACCCAAGCGCTTCCCCTAGCAGCCGCTGCGTGCCTTCCACGTTGGTCCGCAGAAACGCCTCCGGGTCCACGATCGAGCGATCCACATGGCTTTCGGCCGCGAAATGCACGATGGCGCGAGGCCGATAATCCCTGAGAAGCGCGCGCACAAACGACGCGTCCCCGATATCGCCCTGCACCAGCCCATGCTTCGCTTCCTCTTTGAGCGAATTGAGATTTGCCGGATTGCCCGCATACGTCAGCAAGTCCAGATTCATCACCGGGGTACCCACCTCACGCATCCAGTCCAGTACAAAGTTGGAGCCGATAAAACCCGCCCCGCCCGTAACCAGGATCGTCTCGCTTGCCGTCACGCTCATGCGCGCCGTCTCCCGGCAGCTCTCCCGGGCAGCAACATGCCGCGCAGCGCCAGAAGCTTGCTGTCCGTTTCCGGATCCCGGTGTAGAAAGCGCATGGCCGCCCGCGCCAGAACAAGCAATGTGCTGAGAACAAAACCAAGAGCCAGCGCAACGATCGTCCACGTCGCCCGCTTTGGCGAACTTTTGTAATCCGGCACCGTCGCCGGGTCTACCACCTGCACCAGCGCGCCCTCGCGCGCCTCGTCCAGCTTCGCCATCTCGAACTGCCGCGCCAGAATATTAAAAATCGTCTCGTTATATTTCACGTCGCGCAGCTTGCGGGCATACTCAAGACTCGCGGTCGGCACCTTGCCACCGGGTACGATCAACCCATCCCCGGTCACATCGCCGTTTCCGCCCAGTTTGCTCAACTGCGCCCGCAGCCCGGCCAGCTCCTGCTGCGCCTGCACCAGGCCGGAGTTGTCCGCCGCGGCATAGGTCTGCATGCCCTGGATCTGCACTTCCTTGGCCGCGACCTCCGCGCGAAGGGACGCGGCGGACTCGATCAGCGCCCGAGCCTGGCTGCCCAGCTCCACCAACCCCGTTTTCTGCTGGGTTTTGACCAGTGATTCCTCCGCGGCGGCAAGGTTGTTTTTCGCCTCAATCAGCTGCCGGTCGAAAAACAACCGTCTCTGTGCCGCTTCGGAAATCGCCAGGTTCTCGGAAAGGTGCCGGTACTGGTCTACATAGCCATTTGCTATCGCGGCCGCGCGCCGCGGGTCTTGATCCACGACCGAGATGGTAATCAGGCTGCTCTTGTTGTCAGCACCCACCTGGACCTGGCTTTCCAGGGTCCGGCGCGCTATCGAGGGATAATCGGTCCTGTAGAGTCGCTGAAGATTGAACTGCTTGATGACTCCGTTCTCGACCGTTTCACTCCTGAACAACGCCACATACATATCGGCCGGATTCTTAAGCCCCAGACCGCCGCCTGCAAGGCCGCCCAGAGCCCCCAGGCTGCTCAACTCCGCCATCATGCCGGAGCTTCCCGAACCCCCCTGCTGGGGCGGCAGAATCACCGTTTTTGCCGTGTATTTGGGCTGTGCCATCAGCGCCAGGGTCAGCCCTGCGATCGTGGTTGCCACCGTGAACAACACGATGAACCACCTGCCCCGCGCCAGCACCAGCAGGATATCCAGGATGGAAATCTCGGCGCCGGGCGGGTCTTCAAACCTGCCCGGAATCGGGCCGCGTACCTCCACCTCGTGCTGTTCCACCGTCGTCGCCATAACGCTCCCTACAGCACCGTTCCTAAAATGGCCGACCCTACCGCAAGCGACGAGAACAACTGCGTAAAGTTCAGAACGTTCCGCAGCGTGCTGGGCCCAAACGTCTTTTCCGATATCACGATCGTATCTCCAGGCTGAATCACGATCTTCCCGAACTTCCGCTCGCCTACCTGGTCCTGGCTGATCACCGAGCCATCCGCCCGGATCACGAACGGGCGCCGCTTGTCGGCATTTCGATTCGCGCCGCCGGCCAGGTGCAGGTAATCCCGCACATGCTGCCCAGGGGTATAGACAAATGAATTCTGATCGTACACCGCGCCAATCACGCTGATATTGGACGGAACCGACGGCACATAGTACGTGTCGCCGTCCTCGAGCTTCAACGGCGGCAACGCCTGTGCACCCTGACTGAAGGCCCGCAGACTGAGCACGATGCGTCCGCTCGCCCGGATCTGCTTGAGCCGCGCCACCAGCTCGCGCGCTTCGGTGCCGGCCACATTCGCGCTTGCCAGGTCGGCCGCGGAAGAACTCGCCGCCGAGGAAGTCGCGAGCACGCCCCGCTCGATCTGCAACTGTAGATCCTGGATGTACTCGTCCAACCGGCGCTGCTGCACCGCGCGCACCGAGGCGCGAGTAAACTCCGAACCGAATAGGTACGCCCCGGGGCTCAATCCTCCAGCCCGCTCCACCATCTGCTCGAGTGTCTCGCCCGGCTTCACGCTGTACACACCAGCATGCAGAAACTCGCCCTCCAGCCGCACCAGCCGGGTTTGCTGCTCCACCGGCACATGGATATCCGCCTGCGAGAACACCGTCACCACGTCGCCTGGCTCGAGCGCGAGATCCTGCGCGGCGTCATGCTCCTGAATCAGCCGCCCTAGGTCGAATGGAATAAGCGAGGTTTTGAGCGTTTGCGGGTCCAGCCGCTCAATCACGGCATAGGTCCAGTCAATCTCCGGCGCCGGCAGGGTTACGTCCGTAAGCCCCTGCGCGTTGGCCGTATTTTCCGTAATCACGTCCCGCCGGGCCGTAGCTGAGGTCTGCGCGGCTTCCTGCCCGTATGGAGTGGTGCGGTAGCTGCCGTCCGCATTGCGCGTCGACTCCGACATGCCTGCCGCCCCGGGCGAATCCGCCCCACCCGGAACCTGGCCACTGTCCCCGAAGCCCTGCGCATTCACGCCCCCCCCCTGCGCCTGTTCGCGGCGGCGCTGGTCGAGGAGTTGCTGTTGCTGCGCATACTGCTGCCGGATCCCCCGCTGGCGCTCCTGCTCTTCCGGGCTGATCGGCAGGGTTTCCGGCTCACTCGGCTGCCGATAGCGTTCGAGCGAAGGATCGCGCTCGAACTCGGGCGCGGGCAGGCCTACCCTCGTCCGCTGCCACCAGTAATTACGCGTCAGCAGCGCCGCCCGCTCCGGAAACAGCTCGCTCAGCCGCATGCCTGCGTGCCAGCCGTAGCGGCCTGGGTTCGCGGTGTTGCCTCGCAGCGTCACCGTCTTGCTGTACTGCGGAACCACCGGGCCTACGCGCAAAATGTCTCCGTCGCGCAGGGGGGCCGCCATGCCTTCCGGCGTGAACGCGATCCCCTCCGCGGCCCGCCCCTCGCCGCCTTGCATCCGCTCAATCGACAGCTGGGTGCCGCCTGCGACGTTGGTCACCCCAGCCGCTTGCTCCAGTACCTGAGCCACGGTCTCCGGCAGGCGTATCTCATAAATGGCCGGGGTCTTGACGCTGCCCAGCGCCGCGACCTGGGGGCCGGCCGCCGGGATATAAATCACATCGCCCGGATCGAGCTTCACATCGGCGGATTTGTCTCCGTTGACCAGCAGGTCATATAAATCGAAATCCGTAACCAGCTTGCCTGCCCGCTTGAGCTGGATGTGCCGCAGCGATCCATCGAGCGCCGGCCCGCCGCTCGCGAACAGCGCGTCAACCAGCGTGCTCAACGAGCTCACCGTATAGGTGCCGGGCCGCCGGGCACGGCCGACGACGTAGATCTGGATGGAACGGATCTGCCCGAGCTGCGCCGAAACGTTGAAGTTTCGATACACCCGCCCGATCGAGGTACGCAACTGCGCATCCAGATCGGAGTACTGCACCCCGGCCACGTGCAGCGGGCCGATCTGCGGCAGATAAATCTCGCCGGAGCGATCAACCCGCACATCCGCGCTGAAGTTGACCTGCCCCCAGATGCGAATGCGCAGCAGATCGCCAGGCCCTACAACAGCATCGGCCGGCACGGGGATCTGGTCTACGGGCGCAAAGGTCGTCGGCACCTGGCGAAACAGCCGCGCGCCAAAAATCGGCAGCACCTGCCCGGTGGTTTCAGCGACAAACTTTTGAAATTCGGTCAGTGGCTCCGGCGCAACCGCCTGGTATCCGGGCTGGCGGTAACCCGTCTGATTCGGCAGCGCATTCTCATCCCGATAATTGGGCTCGGTCAGCGGCTGATTCCCGGTCCCGTAAGCTGCGTTCGGAACAGCGCCGCCCGGCAGGCCGGCTCCGCCAATATTTCCCTGGGCCCCCGCGCCTCCGTAAATACCCGGGTTGCTTCCCGAGGGATAGGCGCTCTGCGGCACGCAGGTTGCCGAGGTAGGGTCCTGACAGTTGCCGTCGCCGGGCTGGGTCGTCCCTATACCCGATTGGGAGGGATCTGTATCGTTCTGTCCCCACGCCGAGGCGAACGGCAGCAATAAAAGAATCAAAAAAAGAATAAATTGTTTCATCGTGCTCGCCGCGTGAGCTCAATGTTCCGGGAGGAACCGCCTCACTTAGTGCAACCTCGCCGGCCGCTTCGACGCAAACTCGGAGCGGAATATTTCTGATTACCTCAGTCACAGGGATGAATAAACCTGCGTGGGTCATCTGCTAACTTAGCATAGATTCCGCACACGGCGGCTTTTTCCAAGTTTTGTGAACTGGCGCAGGTTTCGATATGGTAAACTCGCGCGCATGCCTATCATCATCATTCTCGTTATTCTCCTGCTGCTGTTCGGTGGCGGCGGTTACTATATGGGTCCCGGAGCCGGCTACTACGGCGGCGGCGGCCTCAGCATCATTCTGCTGTTGGTCATTCTCTACCTGTTGTTCGGGCGAGGTCGCGGGCGACTCTAAATAAACTCCCAGGCAGGCAAGCATCCCGGCTTCACGGCAGGTTCGTGCAGCACCTCATAGCTGTCGGTGACGGCTTTCTGCATCGCAAAGACGTGGTACGGCCTAAGGGGAAGTACAGGCAAAAGGGAAGCCGGAGTTCACTTCCGTGATACCTCAGGGTTGACCATCTACCCCCATCCCTCTAGTCTTACTTCAAGAACGCCGATTGCGAGGCTTCGGAATCTCGATATTGAATCCGCGCACGACCCCTTAGGTTAGCAGATGCAGAGTCAAGCGCCCTTTTCGAGAGAACCGAAGTCCAGGGAATTGAAGCCCAGGGAATTGAAGCCCAGGGAACCGAAATCTGAAGAGCCCACATTTTTTGCCCCGGCTCGCTTCTCACGCTCCGCTTTTCGTCGCCGGTTCAGGCGCCAGGCACTCACCCCCAAGACGGCCATCCCGTGTAGCCGTTGGTGCCATTCATCCGCAAAGCGCTTGTTTGACGCCCTTCTCGCTTTCCTTATTCTCGTTGTCTTCTCCCCCTTGCTGATCCTTATCGGAATCGTGGTCCGCTGCACTTCGCCCGGCCCGGCTATCTTTCGCCAGAAGCGGGTCGGCCGACACGGGGAGGAATTTACCATCCTGAAATTCCGCACCATGCAGCACGCCGTTGAAGGTTCCGCACGCTCCAGCCACACTGACCACCGCCTCACCCGCCCCGGCCGCCTGCTCCGCAAATACAAGCTCGACGAACTGCCGCAATTGCTGAACGTGGTCCAGGGAGACATGAGCCTGGTCGGCCCGCGACCCCGGCTCAATGGCCACCACACCGGCCACCACAATGGCCTCCACTCCCCGGATACGTGCTTCCGCCCGGGCCTCACAGGCGCCGCCACGCTGGCCTTTGCCTCGGAAGAGCACCTGCTTCGCGAGATACCGCCCGAGTTTCTCGAAGAATGCCACGCCCGGCTCATCAGTCCCCGCAAACTCGAGTTGGATCTCGAGTACATGGCCCATGCCACGCTGCGCTCCGATATCCACCTGATGTGGAAAACATTGCTGCGCAGGGACCGGTACACCGATCTCGACCAGCTCGGGGAGTGGCAGCCGCCGCACCATCTGCAGCCCGCTTACCATGCCCATCCCCTGCACACCGCGGACAGCCTCAAGGGATCCGGCTTGTCCTCGGCCACACAGACCCGCGGCATCGAGTCGCTTTCCATTTAGTGCCTGATCCCCAAGTGCGCTCTGGAGCGTAACGGGGCGAGGCATGCTGCGGCAGAACACGCCCGCAGCGGAAACTCTTCGTGAATGCATGCGCGAGCGGTGAATGCATGCATGGGCGGCGAATGCATGCATGGGCGGCGAAAAAGCTTGATACTCTCCTGATATCGCAACGCGCCTGTACGAGCGCTCGTCAATCTTCATCGAGTTTTGAATGGTTTTTGACCGATCAGGAGCCCGGATGCCTCGCACCGCCCAATGCAATAACCGTCGTACGACACCCAACCTTCTGCTCCCTTCCCTCCTGCTCGCGGCTTCCACCGCCTTCGCGCAACAGTCCACCACCCCACAGACCACCCCACCGGCCGCCATGCCGCCGGTTCCGAGCGTGCCCGGCGTCCCTCAGGCGGCGCAACAGGCCGCGTCGCTGATCAACCCCGAAAACATTCGCGCGCATGTGCGTTTCCTGGCCGGCGATCTGCTGGAGGGCCGCGGACCGGGCAAGCGCGGCGCCGAGCTGGCCAGCGAATATATCGCGACCGAGTTCGCGCTGAACGGGCTGAAACCGGCCGGCGACAGCGGAACGTTTCTCCAGAAAGTCGACCTCTACGCCGTGCATACCGACGAGGCCGCGACGAAGTTCACGTTTCTGCCCCAAAAAGGCGCGCCTGTTCCACTCGCCTACAACACCGATTACGTCGTCAAGGATGAACGCGGTGAACCGACAGCGGACATCGAAGCCCCCATCGTCTTCGTCGGCTACGGCATCGATGCTCCCGAGTACGGCTGGAACGACTACAAGGGTGTGGACGTCAAAGGGAAAATTCTGCTCGTCATCGTCAATGAGCCGGCTTCGGATGACGAAAAGTTCTTCAAGGGCAAGACCATGACCTACTACGGCCGCTGGACCTACAAGTACGAACAGGCGGCGCGACTGGGCGCGGTTGGCGTGCTGATCATCCACCGGACGGATCTGGCAAGCTATCCCTGGGCAGTCGTCCAGAACTCGCAGGCGATTGAGAAGAGCTACCTGAAAGGCGACCCACTCGCGACGTTACGGGCGGCAAGCTGGATCCAGCTCGATACGGCGCGCAAGCTCATGACAGTTTCTGGACTGGACCTCGACAAGGAGATCGAAGCAGCAGGCAAGCGCGGGTTCAAGCCGGTGGAACTGCCGGTGCGCCTGCAGGCGCATGTCGCGAGCGTGGTCCGGCCCTACACCTCGACCAATGTGACCGGCAAGGTCGAGGGCGCGGACACAACTGAAAAGGACGCGGTGCTCTACTCCGCCCACTATGACCACCTGGGAATCGACCCGAACGCCAAGGGCGACGGCATCTACAACGGCGCCGCGGACAACGGCACCGGCTGCGGCATTCTGATCGAGCTGGGCCGTGCCTACGCGCAGGCCGGCACGCCACCTCCCCACACGGTGTATTTCTCCTCCGTCACGGCGGAAGAACAGGGCCTGCTGGGCTCGGCCTACCTGGGCATGCACCCGCCGGTCCCGGCACAGGATATCGCGCTCGACCTGAACTACGACGAGCTGCTACCCATCGGCATCCCCACCAGCACCAAGGTGAGCGGCTCCGAGCGCACGCAGTTCTACCCCGTGGTCGAGAAAACGGCACAGGCGTTTGGGCTGACCATCCAGCCGGACCAGTTCCCCATGGCCGGCAGCTACTACCGCTCCGACCACTTCTCGCTGGCGCGCGTCGGTATCCCCTCGTTCTCGATCGGCGAGGGAACGCTGTTCCAGGGACACGACCCGCAGTGGGGCTCCGACCAGATGAAGGACTACACCGCCCATCACTACCACCAGCCCAGCGACGAGTACCACGCGGATATGGACTTCCGCGGCGATGCCCGCATGGCGCAGTTCGGGCTGATGCTGGGCTGGCAGGCAAGCGCGGGTGCAACGACGGAGTGGAAGGCCGGCGATGAGTTCGAAGCAGCACGCAAAAAAAGTACCGGTCAATAGCATGCGTACGGGAGCGATACTGCTCGCGTTTGCATGCGCCGCCGCTACCGCTGCCCTGGCCGTTCAGCAACAGCCCGAGCAGGGCGGCGATCCGGCACTGCACCGGCGCTCGACCGCCCAGCCCGATGGCGCGCCGACGCCCGTGCAGGCGACCGGGCATACCAACCTGCCGCCCGCGGCCGAGGGCCAATACCCCTGGGACAAGCTCGGCGGCGAAATCGAGGTCTATTTCGAAGACGGGCAGCTCCACGGCTACATGACCGAGCACATGGATCCCAACCAGCATGCCTCACCCGTGACTTTCGATTTCGCGACCACGCACGTGGACGCGCATGCGGTCGAATGGAGGACCCGCGTCGTGCACGGGACGTCCTACAGCTTTACAGGGCACCTGGAGCGCGGGCTTGTGCCGAGTCCGTCACTGCCCGGCTACTACGTACTGGCCGGCACGCTGACCCAGCACGGCGGCGATGCCGATGGCTTCGTCCGGACCGTGAGCCTGAAACGTGAGCCCGGCACCCCGTAGCGCGCATCAGATAGCACCAGCCAAAAGGAGAAACATCATGGATCGGACAGCATCGGCAGAGTGGCACGGCGGCTTGAAAGACGGCAAGGGCACGGTTTCGACGGCGAGCGGTGTGCTTAAGGAAACGCAGTATTCGTTCTCAACCCGTTTTGAAGATGGCGCAGGCACCAACCCGGAAGAACTAATCGCAGCCGCCCACGCGGGCTGCTTCACCATGGCGCTGAGCGCGCAACTCGGCGAAGCAAACCTGACGCCGGAATCGCTGAAGACCGAGGCCAGGGTGACGCTGAGCAAGGTTGAGGGCGGCTTCGGCATCACTGCCATCCACCTGACGACGGAAGCGAAAATCCCAGGCGCCGATCACACAGCTTTTTCAAAAGCCGCGAACGCAGCCAAGCAAGGCTGCCCCGTCTCCAAACTGTTTGCCAACAATGCGGAGATCACTCTGGATGCGAAGCTGGTCCAGTAACCGGCGTGCAGGGAGAAGCACCGCTTCTCCCTGCCTGTTTATTACCTGCCGGCTGCATTCTCCACCACGTACTTTCGCAGGTTCACGCTGATCTCGGTCGCCTGTCTTACCCCTGTGTCCATCATGGTGAGCCACTGGACGCTGGTTTCATCCGGCTTGCCCAGTTTGAGAAGGTAATTTGTCTGCACAATAATTTCGAGCGCATTGCTCAGGTCATGAACCAGGCGGCGAATCTCCGCCGCGTGGCCTCCGGGAATGCACCCGGTCTCTCCATCCATCATCTGATTCTTCTTCCTGTCGGGAAATAACGCCCCAAAGTCTTTTGAGATGCAGACCGCTGCCTATTTGACAGACAGAGTCGGCTTTGGGAAACTTGGAAGTGCCGCGGAACCTGCCTGGACACGGGGGGACGAGGCGGATGTGCCGTAGTGGCGGAATTGGCAGACGCGCGTGGTTCAGGTCCACGTACTCGCAAGGGTGTGGAGGTTCGAGTCCTCTCTTCGGCACCACTCAATCTCAAAGCAGCAAGCGAGCGGCCCACGAGGCCGCTTTTGTTGTTACGAGCTCTCTTCTCAGGTGAGCTTGCGACGGGTGCGCGCACACCTCGGGGCTTCGGGCAGCCCTTTAAGCAGGAGTTCGGGGAAATTATTGAATGCGTCTAAAATCTCTTGTCGTTTCCGCTCTCTCCGCCCCTTTCCTAAGCGCCGCGCCTCCCATCCACGCCCAGATCTCGATCAATATCGGGCTATAGCCGGCCTGCCTCTACGGCTACTACGATTACGCTCCCTACAACTGTTCACCCTACGGCTACTATGGCCCTGAGTGGTTCAACGGCGGCTCATTCATGAGGAGCGGAGCCTTGGTTTCGTGGTCGCGGCAATTTCTAGGGACACGTGGACAATGGGTACGATCCTCACTACGGTTACCATGCCCCCTATCCCGCTCGTGGGGACCGGCGCTTCGACCACTTTCACGGACACGACATGCGCAACGGACGCGGTCACAATCGCGGGTACGATCACGGACACGACGGCGATAAAAATCATCGCTAGTCTAAATCCTTGGATAGGTATGGCAGGTTATTGTGTCCAAAAGCATATAGCTGGATAAGTTAGCTCTGAGGTCCAGAACAGTGACCCGCTCAAAGCAGGACTATTCTCGGAGAAGCCGGAGCGGGTTCCCGGCGTAGTCGTAATTGAACAGTTGCGATTCGCACACCCGGCCGTAAAACCGCTCTTAGTCATTGTTTCTCACTTATTGTTTCCCGCTTATCGTTGTCTCACCGATCGTTCAAGCGAAGCCGCTGCGAAGCTTTCGCGTTCTCCTCATCCGCCATCCTGGTCGCCAGCGCCAGCTCCCGATCCGACTCCCCCTTGCGCCCCAGCCGCGCCAGCGTCAGCCCCAGGTAGTAATGCGCGGGCCCGTACTCGGGCGCGTCCGCAACCGCCTGCCCCAACCACTTCGCGGCTTCCCCGTACTGCTTCAGCCGAAAATACGCAGTACCCGTATCCGTCAACGCCCCGCCATGGTGCGGGTTCCGTGCCAGCACCTTCGCCGCATCCTCGATCGCCTCCCCATACCGCCCGGCCTGCAGCGCAATCTCCCCAAGCTGGTAGTACGACTCCGTCTGCTCTGGCTTTAATTCCAGCGACCGGCGAAACTCCTCCCCGGCCGGCGCAGGCTGCTGGCTCATCTGCAAAATCCGCCCCAGTCCATAGTGCGCAGTCGCATCCTCCGGCTTCGCTTTCAAATACTCCCGCATCGCCGCCTCCGCATCCCCCAGCTGCCCCAGGTCAAGCTTCACCCGCGCCGCCAGGTATAACGTCTTGCTGTCTCCAGGCGTCAGCTGTTTCAGGTGCAGCACGGTCGCATCCGCATCGTGATACAAGCCGATCTCGTCTTCAAGCACGCCCAGGTCGTACAGCAGCCGAGCGTTCTCCGGCACAAACTTCCCCGCCCGCAGCAAAGCGCCGAGCGCCCCATTCATGTCTTTCGCCGATCGTGCCGCCAGCGCCAGCTGTTCGGAGGCTCGAACCTCCCCGTCCTGCGCCGCATGCCGCGACTCCGGACTGGAGGCCTGCCCGTTCAGGACCGCTTCATACCCGTCCCGCGCCTCCGCGGCTCGGCCGGCCTGCAGCAAGCTCCCCGCTTGCGCAACCGCAGTATCAACCGGCGAGGCTGCATTGCCGGACAATGCAGCCTGAAGGAAAAACGCTGTGATGAAAGTGAGTAGCATGTGCCTTCGCCCATGCTAGGGCAAAAGCAAAGTTGGCGTAATCCAGATGTGGACCTTCTTTAAGAGCGCATGTGAAAAACCGGGTGCCCCACATCTCGCCTTTGAGATGTGGGTCTCCCAGCGGCAGCTCAGCCCCCCCGACGCACAGATGCCGTCCTCGTCCGAAAAATATGAAAGGCCTCGTTCTCCCCTCCCCGAACCGGCACCATCTCACATGCTATCTCTGCTGAGTAGGGCGCTTGCGCCCCCAAACCCTGCACTTCCCACCACCCCGGCTCTTACTCGAAAGGACCTCTCCCCTCACTGGCTGTCCGAGGAGTGCGTACCGTCAAGCGCCGAAGCCTGCGCGAACTCCCCCGCCGCCTTGCCTTTCTCGCCCAGCTTGCGATACACCTGCCCTAACTGAAAATGGAGCCCGGCAGACTTGCTATCCAGCCCAACCGCCTGCTCGAACTCCGCTTGCGCATGGGCCAGATCGTTCTTTCTCTCATACAGCTTCCCCAGCGCCGCGTGAATCTTACTGTCCCCCGGCGCAATCGACTCCGCTTCCCGCAACAGTGGAAGCGCCTCGTCCAGGCGATATTTATCGGTCAGCAGAATGCCGAGATTGAGCATCGGCTGCTCGCTCCTCGAAGCAGCTCCAGCCTGCCAGGCAAGCGCTTGCTGGTAGGCCGCGATCGCGTCGTCAGGCCGGTTCAGGCCCTCATCGGCCAGCCCCAGATTGTTCTCCGCCTTCACCGACCGCGGCAAAAGCCGCAGAGCCTTGTTGAACGCCTCCACCGCCTCCCCAAAGCGGCCCTCCGAGTACTTGATCCGGCCAAGCTCATACCAGCTTTCCCCATCCTCCGGATTCCATTCGAGAGACTTGGACATCCACGTGTCCGCATCCTTGTAAGCGCCCAGCAGTACGTAATCCAGCGCCACCCACCGGAGTTGAAGCGCCGTAGGCCTCTGCAGCCGGGCCGCATGGGTATACTCGGCGAGCGATTCGCGCGGATGGTTTTCCCGAAACAGCGCCAGAGCCAGCAAATAGTGCCCCTCCGCCGACCCCTCATGATCCTGGAGATACCCGCGAGCCGCCCGCTCCGCGTCCGGCCACTGCGCCCGCCGCAGCGCGTCCCTGGCCAGTTCCAGGCCAGCGTCATTCGCCTGTCGTGAGCCTGCCTCCCGCTCAGGCGCCTCGGCAGGCGCCCCGGCAGGCAAAGCAGGATTCTGCCCAGTCGCAAACCCCGGCCACATCATCGCTGCACACACCACGAAAACCGACCAGCACAAGCCTTGCCGAGACTTCACCATAGGACCGGACACCCATTCATCCTAACCCGTCAGAGCGAGGTGGCGACCTTAAGAAAAGAGCGATGGGCTGCCTACGCCCTGACTCCAGACAAGGACCGGTTGCTTACGCTCGAACTAGGAGTATGCCGTATATTTCGGAAAACCCTGGTAGATGATCTTGTCGGAGTCGAGATGATCCAGCTTCTTACTAACGTCGATTGCCTCCAGCCCACATGAGTCGCAGACTACCAGGAGTGTGTCGTTGCCTTGCCAGCGAAGCTGCACTGTTCCGGTCGAGGTAGACCTTCTTTAAGGCTATAGCGGGCATGAGCGTATTCTCGCGAAATGGGATGCCCAATACTGCAAGGTAAGATTGGTAAAACCCATCCTTGGTTCGCTTGACCCAAAACCCGAAAACTAAGCCACGGATTCTTGGAGGATTTCGAGCCTTGACCCGCCCCGGAAAACCCAGCCGTCGGAGATTGGAAATTTCGCATTGTGA
>JAABUX010006989.1_pt1 | contig 13347 bp, 10 predicted proteins | sample 5561851 | NCBI WGS metagenome assembly JAABUX01 (sample SAMN10711883, study PRJNA513361) | rock metagenome | isolation source: Antarctica rocks | place: Antarctica: Victoria Land, Richard Nunatak red sandstone | collected 2016-01-03 | reverse complement strand
CGTGGCACTTCTACACCACCGGGGTCAGTTGGTACGAGGCAAAGGCCCAAATCGTCCGAGAAGCGATTCGGACGTATCGCTCAAAACCTCTGTACAAAATTCGACCAACTGCGTAACTCCTATTGCAGATGATTGCAAATTGTAGATCGAAAATCGCAAAGTCATACAGATCCGATCAGGAGTGATCGAAATCGCAGAGGATTGTACCGAATTCCATTTGCAATCCTGCGATTTGCAATGCGGGAAGCTCCTGACGAGCGTCTTCGACATTCACCGAGAACCTTTGCCGTCCTCCGGAGTCGGTGGCCAGGGGTCGGTGGGGGCGAGCCAGGGCGGTCGAGGCTCGGTCTCGGGGGTCAGGAGGGGGAGCAAGGCGGCTCGGATCGGGCCGAGGGGGGGCGTCGGGCCGGTTTCGGGGAGGGCGAGCAGGGCGACGGGGTCGAAGCCGACGGCCTTGGCGAAGCCGATCGACAGCTTCGGGCCGGTGGGTCCGCCGATGGCCGCTCGGATCGCGTCTCGGCTCCAACCTTCCGACCGGGTCCGGGCCTCGGCCTGGTCGAGCTTGGCGAAATCCCGACGCTGCCGCCCGGCGCGCTCGGAGACGAGGTAGCGGGCCCTGAGCCTTTGGAGCGTCGCGATCGGGAACCTCACCCGCTCCGAAGCCGTCATCGACGGGACCGACGCGGAGAGGTTGTCGCGGACCCGAGGCGCCTGGAGCGTCTGGGTGATCGCCAAGGCCCCGACCACGACCAGGGCCTCGCCTCGGGTCATCCCCCGTCGCCCCGTCGATGCCGCTTCACGTCCGCCCCGCCCCGCCCACCACCCGGCGACGAACAGGACCGCGCCGATCTGAGGGACCGCGTGGTACCAGTGGAGGTCGCGAAGTTGCTCGTACGGGTAATACCCTCGGGCCGTGTACACCAGGGCGAACCCGAACAGGACCGTCGACGCTCCGGCGGCTTCCAGGGGGTTGAACTTCCAGGGGCGCCCCCGGGTCCAGGCCCAGGCGGCCATCAGGAGGACCAGGAGGGCCATCGCCTGCGCCGGGGTCGTCTCGGTTGTGAGGCCGAGGTTGCCGAAGGCGAGGACTTCCGCCGTCGCCTGGGCGGTGCTGAGCAACCCTTGCGCCGGGCTGGCCGCTTCGGTCAAGGCTCGACCGTGGAAATTCTTCGACGCCGTGACCTCCTTGCCCGCCAGGCCGAAGACGGTCGCCGCCACGACCGCCATCGCCAATATCGGCACGAACGCCCCCCACTTCGTCCGGGTCCGGTCGTCGGCCCAGAGGTAGACGAACCCGACCGGCCCGGCGATCAAGCCGACCGTCCAGACCAAGGGGGCCGCGCCCGTGGCCAGGGCCGCGACCGCCAGCCGCCACCACCCGCCGAACCTCCGCCAACTTTGCAAGCTCGCGAGCATCGCCAGGAGGCACACGCCCGAGGCGATCGCCTGCCCCGCCGAGTACCACCGGACCGTGTCCTCAAGCACCGCCGACACCCCAAAAACCGCCATGCTTACTAGCCCAAGGGCGGCCCGGCCCGTTTCTCGACCGACAACCCAGCCCACGAGCAAAGCCGCTGCGAGATACGTCAGGAGAGATGCCAAGGCAAACGTCCTGGGGACCTCGGCCAATGATCCGGCGACTTTCATCCAGAAGAACGTCCAGGCTCGGAACAAGGGGACGACGTGCGAGTTGTGCGCCACCCAGAGGTAGCGGCGAAGCTCGACCGGCGTCCTCGCTTCGGCCAGGTAGTCGAAGTCGTCGCCGATGATCCTCGAGTCGTCGAACGGCGAGAACACCCGACCCGCCCTCGCGACCAGCCCGACGAGCCCTTCTTCCTTCGGCAAGTAACCATCAAACGGGTCGGTCCAGAGCACGACCGGCCAGGCGAGGATCACCAGGCCGAGCGCGAACATCCACCCTCGCCCGACGGGCTTCGCGAACCATCCCGAAGGCGGGACCCTCGCGAGGCTCGGCGCGTCACGCCCGGCCCGGGAACCTTCCGCGTCAACTCGTTCCATCGCTGAACCGCCCCGGGCCAGCCCTCGAACCCGAGGCCCCCGACGGTTCGGACCCACGGTCGAGGGAAAGGAATGAAGCCATTCTATTTCTTCGACTCCTCGGGGGCCAGTCAACCGAAAAGTGTCGGGCCGGTTGTGCGGCTCCCGAAAATCCGGAGACTCTTCAGGATCGAGGATTGCAAATCGCGGTGTCGCAAAAACGCCAGGATTTTTGTCTCTGATTCTTCGCGATCTGCGATCCCGCAATCTGCGATTTCGGACCTCCGGGTTCGAAAGCCACATCCTCGACGAAATCCCATCCTGACGCCAAGTGCCATGTTTCGATCGGGAATCAAATCGGGGCTTTTGATCAACGAATCCGACCGATCTTGACGATCTTTGAGAATTGTCCTATTAAGCGGCGTCGGAAATCAGATGATATAGAGGTGAGCCAGGCGCAGGTTGGCGACGTTCGCAGGTCGCGGCGGTTGGCTTCGTTTCGCGAGGAGTGCGAAACGCCGGTCGGGCGATGGGGCGAGCCTTCTCCTGATACGGCTCCGGAAGACCTCCACATTGCAGATTGAGAATTGCAAAAAGCGATCCTGCAATTTGCAATCTGTCATTTGCAATGAATTTCCGGGGTTGTCATCAGAGGCTTGATCCGACCTTTCGTCCGAGCGGGTGGCGCGGAGCCGATCGGTTCGCCTTCGCCGTGTTTGGGCTGGGCGGCGGTTCTGTGATCCGGTCCATGGATGGATTGGAGGGCGAAGTCGCCCATGTTAAATCATCGCTTGCGATTACGCATCGCCCCGCATCTTTCGGGGCCGCTCTCCTCGGCCCTCCTCGCCGTGACCTTCGTCGCCGTTGGGTTCGTTTCGTCGCCCAGGGCCACCCAGGGTTGGACCGACTTCTTCGCGACCGACTCCCTGCCGGGTGCGAAATCCGGCCCAGGCTCCGTCGCCGCCGGTCGGTTGGTCCTGGTCCACCGGGTCCTGGCCCAGGATCAAGGCGACTGGCAGGTGGATTACGCCTTCAAGAACACCGGCGCCGAGGCGATCCCCCTTCGCCCCAAAGACGTTGGCGCCCGGGTCGAAGGCTGGTTGTCGAACTCCCGGATCGCCGCGCACGCCAACCCCAGGCTCGCCCAGTGCTCGATCGACGGCCAGTCCGCCTCGACCGGGTTCGCCGAAGTGATCGCCTCGCCCGAAGAACTCAAGCGGTGCCGCGAACGAGTCGCCCTCTGGGTCAGCTCGGGGTCGCCCATGCCCACGCCTCCCCCCGCCCCCACCAACCCGCCATTGGGTTCGTTTGGGACGACCGCCTCGGCGACGCGCAGTCAACCCCCGGCGCTTGTTCCGGTGACGGTCGAACCGGGGGAACTCCTCCGGGTCCGGATTCGATTCGAGCACCTGCACACCCTCCACGGCGATTACGACCCGCTCCTCGGGCGCCGGGACCTCGAACTTCGCCTCGGCTCGACCACGTTCCGCGACGCCTTGCCCCTCGACCGCGAGCAGTACCTCGCCCAGCCGAAGGGGACCTGGCCCGAGCCGCCCGACGACCGCAAAGACGCCCGATACTTCGTGACCGGCCCCGACAGCCTCCACCTCGACGCCGACATGCCGGGCGCCGGCTACTTTCGGTTCCCCGAGCGTAAGGTCCGCTACTCGACCCGGATGAGGGTCCGGTTCTGGTACCGGGTCGCCCCCGGGACCGAAGGGGAGTTGCACGCCAAGATCGCCCAGTACCGCGAAAGCCCCGAGTCGTGGAAGCCCCTCTCCGACGGGACCTCCGACATCCCCCTGACCACCGTCGGCCGTTGGGTTCGTTTCGACAAGGTGATCCGGACCGAACCGGAGGCGACCACCCTGGCCATCGACTTCAAGATCACCACCCCCTGCGACGTCGGCGAGGCGTGGATCGACGACGTCGTCCTCGAACCCGCCGACGCCTCGCCCGGCGGGCCTTGATCGCGACCCGGCATCCCGACGACTTCAAGGTTGGGGTGCCGTCGGGATGGGTCTGGCGGGCTTGCCCAAGTTGCGGACCCTGCGCAGCGAGGGGATGGCCGCCCGGAGCGCGGCGATCCCCTCGCCGCTGACCTGGGTCCTCAAGAAGCCGACGTCCGTCAACCGGGTCAAACCAGTCAGGTGCTTGATCGCGGCGTCGGTGATCTTCGGGCCGTGGATGCTCAGTACTTCGAGGTTGGCCAGCCGCCCCACCGGGATCAGGCCGTCGTCGCTGATCCGATCGCATCGCAGGAAAAGCGAGCGAAGTTGGCCGAGTTGACCGATCGGCTTCAAGCCGTCGTCGCTGATCTGGTCGCTCATCAACCTCAGCGAGCGAAGCTGGCCGAGTTGCCCGACCGGGACCAACCAACTGTCATCGGCGACCAGGCTCAAGTCGAGCTTCTCCAGGCCGGTGAGCCGGCCCAAAGATCGGACTCCTGCCTCCGTGAGCTTCATCGACCACTCCCCGTGACGACCGGACAACATCTCGACCAGGGCCGGGATTCCTCGATTGATGCGCAAGTCTTTGAGGTTGGGGAAACTCGCAACGATCGCCAACCCCTTGTCGGTGAAGTGCCACGCGCTGAACGAGAGGGTTTCCAGTTGGGTATTGCCTCGGATCGCCTCCATACCCAGGTCCGAGACGCGACCCGCCCTCAACGAACGGAGCTTCTTCAGATTCCGGAGGTGGACCAGCCCGGCGTCGGCGACGAGGTCGTCGCGCAACGTCAACTCTTCGAGGTCGAGCCGATCTTTGAGCGAGGCCAGGCCGTCGTTGGAAGTTTGGGTCCCCTCGATGTTGAGCGATCGGAGGTTGGGCAGCGATCCGACCGTCGCCAGGATCTTGTCGGTGATCCGCGTGTACGCCAGGTCGAGGACTCGCAACCCTGAACAATCCCGGAGGCTGGCGACATCCTCATCCGTCATCGATTCGACGCCCGAAAAACCGAGTTCTCGGACCGATCCCAGCGCCTGGATCGCATCCCAGTCTTCCGGCGTGGGGCGTCGGGAAAATCCAAGCATGGTCACCTGCCGGAAGTGATCTTTGCCCACGACCCGCCGCAACCAATCGGGCAGCCAGGCTGGTCGGGGGGGATTGAGCCAGACACCTCCCGAGTATTCGTCGTCGAACTCGACGTCGACGGTGCCATCGCCGTGGTTGTGCATGTGGCGGTCGTGGTATTCGACATCGCTCACGGGAGGAACTTCGAGCGAGGCGTCGCGGTCGCGCTCCAAGGACCCAACGATCTTCCACATCCGGCTCACCCGGTTGACCTCCCAGCCGATCGCGCCGCCGACGGCCAGGACCAGCAGCATCAACCCTCGGACGCTGATCGACCACCAGCGGCGGAGCCTGGGGTTTGGCTTCGTTTCGGCGATCTTCACCATCGACTCGTCGGGCGTCATGGATGGGCCTCGGTGTTGGGGGCGACTTCATCAATACCGTCGATCGGCTCGTCGAGGAAGTCTAATTGACATATTTTTTATAATGTGTTATGCTCAGGCCCGACGCTGTCCACCAAGCTTCGGCCAACCTGGCCAGGCCGACGCTCCCGCAGAGCCTGGACAGGTCGTGCATCGCCTCGGCGGCCTCGGCGTCGGAGCCTCGGTCGATCCGGGCGAAGTCGGTCGTCAGGCGGAGGCCGAGGGCGGTGGGCTCGAGCCGTTCCCGGAGGCGGGACACGGCCAAGGCCTCGGCCTTGGCGTCGTCGGTTCGCCCGAGGATCTTGCAAGATCGGGCCAGGCCGTAGTGCAACTTCCAGTCGTGGGGGAGCTTGGCCAAGGCCCGTCGGAACCCTTCGGCGGCCCGAGCCGGTTGGTGGTCGTATTCCAGGTCCCAACGGGCTTGGAGTCGCTCAAACTGGTAGCCCCGGTCGTAAAGCGGACCAATACTGCCGTAAGTGTCGATGGGACGCCCCTTCGGCCACCCTCCAAGCACAGCCCGCCCACGGTCCACCTCGCCCGAGTCGGCCAGCGCCACCGTGAGGGCTTCTCGGGCGGCGATCTGCTTCGGGTTCCGGTCGACAATCCCTTGAAGCTCGACGATCCGACCGGCGCGGTCGGGGTCACCGGGGCGGGGGTTGGCGGCGATCCGGGCCATCCGGGCGGCTTGGGCGTCGACGTCGTCGGGGTCGGCGGCGATCCAGGCGTCGAGTTGCCCTCGGGCCTCGGCGTCGGGGACTTCGGCCAGGGTCGCCAGGGTCGTCGCGGCCAGGACCGCCCGCCTCGCGCCGGGGGTCCGCAGCCCCGAGAGGGCCGAGAGACCCAGCTCCATCGCTTCGGCGGGCCGGTCGAGGACGCGGAGCCGGTTGAGCCGGGTGGTCCAGGCGTCGCTGGAAGCGGGGTCGAGCCGGGTGGCTTGCTCGGCGGCAAGCTCGGCGTCCCGGCCTCGGTTCAAGGTCTGCGCCGCCCCGGCTTCGGCCATCAAGGTCGCCAACGTCCGCCCTTCGGTCGCATTCCAGGCGTGGAAGGCCCGGAACGCCCGGGGCCAGTCGCTCGCCTGCGTCGCGGCCCTGGCTTCGTCGAGGATTCGGGCCGGTCGGTCGCGGTTCCAGGCTTGGATCGAGATCCAGGTTCCCAAGCCCAGCCCGACCGCCAGGAGCCCGACCGCGCCCACCAGCGCAAGCCGAAGCGACCGGGCCGAGGGACCAAGCCGAGGCTTCGGCTCTGGGTTGGGGCGAGCCCTTCGTCGACGGCCCGACGGGGACGGCCTGGGCGTCGAGGGGGGCATGGAGCCGGTCCGAAGGGGGTGGCTTGGTCGAGGGCACGCCGAACCGCTCGGCCGCCCCTCTGTGGTACCGAGTTCGCGGGCCGAGACGCAAGCCCAAGGGATTTCGCGGGACCGTGTCGCCAACCGGCCTTTGGGTTCGAAAGGTGGAGGGGAGGAGCCCCTTTCTATCTATGGCCAACGCGGGACGCGGCAACATGGGCACTGGCGGGACTGAGGACGGAGTGGGAGGCGACCCAACTCGGTGGGCGATCCGGCACACCTGGCTCTTGTTCGCCCTGGCGGCGACGATGGTTGCCTTCTGGGTCGCCCCGATCGTCAACGACCAGATCGGTCGGCTCAACAAGGACTACGTCCTCTGGTACTACACCGGGCGGGCCGTCGCGCAGGGGCTGCCGATCTACCCCAAGGACGGTCGGGTCTTCCCGTTCATGTATCCGCCGTCGGCAGCGGCGATGCTGGCGATCCTCAGCCGGCTCGGGTCGTTCGGGTTCTTGCTGACGTTGCTCGCGCTCAACTCGGTGGCCTGGGTGGCGAGCATCCTCCTGTCGCTGACCTTGGTTTCGGGCCGGATCAGCCGCCACAAGCCTCTGGTCTACATCGTCCCCTCGCTGGGGGTGGTGGCCTACATCCACGACGTCTACCTGCTCGGCCAGCCGAACCTGGGTCTCCTGGCCTGCATGCTCGGGGCGTTCGCCTGCCTGGGTGCGAGGCGGCAAGGGCTGGCGGGGACCTTGATCGCGCTGGCGGCGGCGGTCAAGGCGTTCCCGTTCCTGGCGATCGGCTACCTGGTCTACCGACGATTCTGGAAAGCGACGGCGGCGATGATCGTGGCCTTGACCCTGGCGGTGGTGGTCTTGCCGATACCGTTCCGGGGGGTCTCCGGCGCCTACGACGACGCGGGGACCTGGACGATGGGGATGGTCCTCCGCTACGACTCCGGGAGCATCGCCCAGCGCCCCGAGCGCGGGTTCGGCTTCAAGAACCAGTCGCTCATGGCCCTGACCAACCGCCTCCTCCGCGACATCCCCGCCGACGGCGAGGCCCGAGACGGTTGGAAGGTCAACGTCGCGTCCCTGTCGTTCTCCGCCGTGAACAAGGTCATCCTCGGGATGGCCCTGGCCTTGGGCGGGCTGTTCGTCGCCCTGATGCCCTGGAAAGCCCCGATGACAGGCCCGGTCGCGGCGATCGAAGGGGCGCTCTTGATCCTCCTGATCCTGGTGTTCTCGCCACTGTCGTTCAATTACTTTTATGTTTGGCTGTTGTACCCCTTGACCATGACGCTCTACCTCGGGGGCGAGGCCCCCCCTCGGTCGACCGAGCGTCGGGTCATGGTCGGCTCGGTGGCTATTTCGCTTGGGTTGCTCGGCCTGTCGGTGGTGTCGGCTCGCGTGGCGGCGGGCTATGGCAACTCGTTCTTCGCCGCCGCCGTCCTCTTCGCCGCGCTCGCGCGGCGGTTGGCGGTCGACCCGCTCGTCGATTCCCCGCTCCGTCGGATCTGGGCCTCGCTTCGTCGCAAAGCTCCGGTAATCAACGACCAAGCCACCCCCGCCCCGCCCTTGAGTCAGTCCAAGCCGCACGCCTTGACGGGGAGGGATCGTCAGACCTCGACGACGCACGAGTCGAAACCGCTTCGATGAATCTTTTGCCGAGCGATTTGGTCAAGTTTGTGATTGTTGCCATCACCCCGGTGGGTTGTTGACGTGTTTGGGCGATCCCCGGGTTGTCTTCTCGAAAGTTTCTCGCAGGCCGAAAGTGGGCGATTTTCCCTCGAAAACGCCGGTCAGGCTTGCTTGATCGGTGGGTCCGGCTCGACCATTCAGGTCCACTTCGAAATATTTTGGCCGAGCGGCATCATGGCTGCTACGCTTGCAGAGGCCAGCCCCCCGTAAGGTCAAACGCCCCTTGATCCGTCACTTCTCTCTTGGGGCTTTCTCTTGTTTCAAAATTAAGAATGTTTTGATCCGACGCGAAAGGACAGGATTTTATGCTCCCCAACGTCGCGATTGTCGCCCACGCCGGCTCGCGGTCGTCGTCCGAGCCGTTCAGCCGGAAAGCCGCCCTGGCCGTCGAAGCGAGGCGGGTCGCCCGCCGTCGGTCCGTGGCCGAAGGGGTCGCCCGCCGAGGCCGGGCCAACGCCCGGGGCCTGCCCGAAGGCGCCTCCGTCCAGATCTCCGAGCGAGCCAGGCGACGCGCCAGCCGCCTGAGCCTGGTCTTCCACCGGGCGATCGAATCCCTCTGGAGCGCCGGGGAATTCGACGAGGCCCTAACCATCTTCCGAGAACACAAAGCCGACCTCGCCCGCCGAAGCGCCGGCTCGACCAAGATGAACTGAGGTGGTTGATCCGATTGAATCTATACGCTTCGGTTTATAAACTAACCGGTTTGCATGGGCCAACGAGTTGGCTCAAGACGGTTTTTGGGGTGGTGGCCGATTTATCACCAAACCGACAAGCGGGACCGTGCTCCGGCAGTCTAGCAATTCGCAAGGCTGTGCGGCTTCTGTCTTTTTTCTGTCCGGCTTGATCGAATGGTTGGGCCACCACCTCGGAACATTGCATAGACAGGTGGGCGTGCTTGCGACTCATTGCCAAGCTTGCAAAAGTTTGTCAAGATAAATGTAGCGTGAATCGATTTCGAACCGATAAAGCTTCGAGTCGATGAAGAATCTGTCAAACCTCAAGGAGCGCCAAGGATGGTGCCTCTACAATGGCCCACCCCTACTTTATCATCCGAGCAGACAATGATCGGTGGGTTTGGTCCACTGCTGAGGTTGATCTGCCAAATGATGTCGAATCTGGTCGAGGTGAGTATAGGTCGTATTTAGAAGCATACGATGATCTCAGTTCATTCCTTCATGCAAAGGAGTTGATCGTGGGACCACTTCGCAACCTCGGCGGCTACTTTCAAGTCGACGCTTATTCAAAGAAGGAAGTCTCGACAGGTAAAGCGCCGATGTATTACTCCTCAGCCGCTTCTAAGTTGATCGAAGCTTGCCAAGCTCGTCTTGGACAAAGATTGAGGGAACGCTCCCTCGATTTGGCAATAAGTCAAGGACGGACGACGGTCAGTGATGAGGATGTTGTATCAGCTTTCAGACTGTACGGCGAAGCTATTTTGAGCGAGTCGTTGAATGGCGAATGATGGTAATGCCTCTTCCAAAAGTGAGCCTACCGAACCCTCGCCTACTCCAGGTAAGAGTGAAAACAAGTCGAGATCCAGGAGGCAGGATCGCTTTGACACGGCGCTCGAAAGAACCGCTGCTGGTGAAAACGAGCACGCTCGCTTGATCGTGGTTTTGACCAACATGCTTCACTTGGCCGCTTTGGTGGAAGCGAATCGGCGGAGAGCAAGTAGTATTGACACAACTGATATTCAAACGGCATACGATCATGTCGTTTCCTCGTACAAAACTCCTAAATTGCAGTTTATCATTTTTGAGATTTTCGGGCTTGTTGGCGGTGCTTTCATAGGTGTTGCCATCAATATCATGACTGGTGGGTCTGCCGATTGGTCCAAAGCTTATCTGTCATTAGCGGCTGGTATTCCCCTGGCGGCGATAGGCGTAGTATTTAAATACGCGAAAATTACTTTTTGATCTGTTTTTACAGCCAGCCTGTCGGATCACAATCCTACTCGTCTGTTAAGTGACGAATGATTGATTACGGATTCAGTAGACTGGGGACCGGCTCAGCGTGAAGCGTGGGCGTCGGTCCCCGGTTGCCGATCGAAGTCTCAAGGCGCGACCACCGCCCGGGTCTTCCTGGCCCGAGGCACCGTCCCCGACACCTTGGGTTCTTCGCCGCCTTCGAGGGTTTGGCCGGGCCGCGCGGCTTCGAGGCGGCCTTGCGCCCTCGCGGCGTATTCGGGGGAGAGTTCGAAGCCCAGGGCCCGACGACCGAGCTTCCGGGCGACGGCGAGCGTCGTTCCGCTCCCGGCGAACGGGTCGAGGACGAGGTCGCCGGGGTTCGAACTGGCCCGGATGATCCTCCCGAGCACCTGTTCGGGCATCTGGCAGCCGTGCCAGCCTGCGCGCTCCTTGAACGTCCCGCAGACTCGGGGCATGTGCCAGGTATCGTCCGCTTGGAGGAAGCCGTCCGGGACGTTTTGGGGACGTAAGATCCATGTATCGTCGGGGAGTCGCCCCGAGGGGTTCGCCCTCCGGTCGGCGTAAACCAGTTGACGCGCCGAGGGGACCTTGATCGGGTCAACGTTGAAGGTGAATCGCTTCGGGTCCTTGACGAAGTAGAGCAGGTGGGCGTGGCTCCGGTTGAATTTCTTCGAGCAGTTGACGCCGAAAGTGTAGTACCAGATCACCCAGCTTCGCGGCGAAAGCCCGAGTTCTCGGTGGACGAGCACCTTGAGCTCGGCGGCGAACTCGTCGCCGATGGCGAGCCAGAACGACCCGGTCGGCTTGAGCACCCGCGCCACTTCCCGGGTCCAGGCCCGGGTCCAGTCGAGGTAGTCGTCGGCGGCCTTGCGGTCGTCGTAGATGTCGTACTGGTAGCCGATGTTGAACGGAGGGTCGGCGAACGCGAGGTCGACCGTCCCCTCGCCCAATGTTTTCAGGCCCTCGACGCAATCTCCCAGGACGACGCGGTCGGAAACGAGAGGGGGCTGATCGTGGAGCGGCATGGTCGGACTCGATCCGGGGTGATGCTCGTCAAGGTGATTCGCTCGGGGCGCATTGGGACAAGTATACACGCTCGAAAACCAAATTTCCGGTCGCCCCTTGACGTGGTCCTACGTCGCGTAGTACGACATGATGTAGGACCAACAGAGAGGAGTTGACCGATGGACGAGCGACCGCCACCGAGCGACGGCGAGCTTGAGGTGTTGAAGACGTTATGGGGCGAGGGGCCGAAGACGGTCCGGGGGGTCGACGAGGCGCTCCGGTCTCGGGGGGTCCGCCGGGCTTATACGACGGTGCAAACCCTCTTGAATCGGCTCCAGGCCAAGGGGCACGTCGCCAGCGAATCTCAAGGTGGGGCCTTGGTCTACCAGGCGAGCTCGACCCGCGACGACCTCCTGCGCGACCGGCTCCGCGACCTGGCCGACCAGCTTTGCGAGGGGGAGCCGACCCCCTTGGTCTTGACCTTGGTCGAGACGAACCGGTTCTCCGACGCCGAGATCGCCCGGTTCCGGGCGCTCCTGGATCGGCACCGGGCGAACACCCCCAACGCTTGACATTTCGGGACCGAACACGAAGGAGACCGGCGCCATGCTCGGGTGGTTCGCGGAGACAACCGTGGTCGCGGCCGGCTTGGCGGCCTTGGCGGCCCTGCTCGGTCGGTGGTCGCGAGTCGCGCCGGAGGCTCGCCACGCGCTCTGGCTGGTGGTGTTGTTGAAGTTCCTGATCCCCCCGGTCATCGCCTGGCCCTGGGCGACACTCGAACCTCGCCCCGCCCCGGCGCCATCAATGGTTGCCGGCCAACCCGGGCCACCGCCGTCGATCCCCCCGAGCGTCGAGGCCGAAGCCGCCCCCCCTCCGGCCTCGACGACGCCCGAACCGGCGACGGACCTCCTTCCGCCCGACGTCCCCGAGCTTCCGAGCGCCACCGTCGCCGCTGAAACCCTCCGGCCTGGTCCCGACCTGGAAGAACGCCAGCCCGACCGAGACTTGATCCCCAAGGTCGATCGATCCGGGTCGCAGGGGTCTTTAGACCTCGGTGGTTCCCAGCATCGCAAGCCCCCCGAGCCGGGCGAACGACGTACCCTCAAGGAAAACCGGGTTCTGAAGAACTCTGCCACCCGGAGCAACCTCCCGTCTTCGGGGAGATTTGGGCTCAGTCCCCGGTTCGACTGGGCCTCGCCGCTTCTTGGGCTTTGGCTGGTCGGCACGATCGCCGTGATCATCCGAGGCGCGATCCGGATCGCACGGTTCCGTCGGACCTTGGCCGGGGCGGTCCCGGCCCCGACTTGGCTCTTGGGCGAGGTGGCGAGCGTCGCCGGTCGGCTCGGCGTCCGCCCTCCGCCCGTCCTGGTCGTCCCCCGGGGGGGCAGCCCGTTGCTCTGGTGCCTGGGGACGCCTCGGCTGATCTTGCCCGACTCGCTCGATCGGATCACGCCCGACGCCCGGCTCGGCATCCTCGCCCACGAGCTGGCGCACCTGAGCCGCCTCGACCACTGGGTCGTCCGGCTCGAACTCCTGGCGGGCCTGATCTGGTGGTGGAACCCCGTGTTCCGCCTCGCCCGCCGCCGCCTCCGCGACGCCGCCGAAGCCGCCTGCGACGCCCGGGTCGTCCGGGCCTACCCCTCGTCCCGCTTCGCCTACGCCGAAGCCCTGGTCAACGTTTCCGAGCACCAAGCCCGAGCCGCCGCCTCCCCCTTGCCCGCGTTGGGCATCGGCGCGCCTCGGGCGTCTCGAACCCTCGAATCGAGGCTCCTGATGATCCTCCAAGACCCCATCCACCCCCCCAGCCGACGTCCCGCCCTGCTCGCCTTGGCCCTGCTCGCCCTGTCACTCCCAAGTTGGACCCTCGCCCGACCGCAGCAACCCGCCGACCCGCCCAAGGTGGAAGCCCCGAAGCCCGTGGACCCGCCCAAGCCCGTTGAAGCGGTATCCTTGCCTTACCAACCTGAAACCAACCCGGTGATGGCCGCCGGAGTCAT
>JAABUX010006986.1_pt1 | contig 13354 bp, 8 predicted proteins | sample 5561851 | NCBI WGS metagenome assembly JAABUX01 (sample SAMN10711883, study PRJNA513361) | rock metagenome | isolation source: Antarctica rocks | place: Antarctica: Victoria Land, Richard Nunatak red sandstone | collected 2016-01-03 | reverse complement strand
TGCGGAAGGTGCGGCGGAGCATGCTGCTCTCGGCCATCCAGGCTTCGAGGTCGTCTCCAAGCATGTCCTCCTCGAACAGCGCGGCCACGTCCTGCGGCTCGTACGCGCTCCACGCGGCGATGACGTAGTCGGTCGCCACGAACCCAAGCGGCGCGTACCCGGCCCGCTCCATCCGCCGCGTGAGCAGCATGCCGAGCGTCTGGTGCGCGTTGCGGCCCTCAAAGCAATACGCGACAAGGTACCATCGGCCGTTCCGCGGGAAGCTCTCGACGAGCAGGTCGTCTTCGCCCGGCAGCACGCTGCGGTCCTGCTGCAGGCCGAGCCATTCCTGGACGGAGGCAGGAAGCCTCCTCCAGGCCTCGGGGTTGTGCAGCATGGCCCGCACCCGGCTCGCGAGGTTGGTGCTGAGCGGCAGCCGGCCGCCGGCATAGGCGGGGACCATCGGCTCGCCGGCGCCGCCCTCGGCGCATTCGACCGTCGTCTCGCGGATGCGCAGGAACCGCAGCAGCCGTCCCGCGAACATAAAGGTGTCGCCCGGCCGCATCATGGCGACGAAGCTCTCCTCGACCTCGCCGAGCGCCCCCTGGCGCCGGCCGGCGATGCGCACCTTGAGCAACGGCGCCTCGACGATCGTGCCGAGGTTCATCCGCGCCTGCCGGGCCACCCGGGCGCCGCGCACGTGAACCAGCCCGTCCGCGTCGCGAAACAGCTTGCGATAGCGGTCATAAGCGTGCAGCGCGTAGCCGCCATCCTCGACGAATCGCAGCGTGTCGTCGAAATCGGCGCGGGAGAGCCCGGCATAGGGCGCCGCGGCCCGGGTCTCGGCGAATTGGGCGCCGGGGTCGAACGGCGCGCTGCACGCCATCAGCAGCAGGTGCTGCGCGAGCACGTCGAGGCCCCCCGGCCGGGGCGGGTCGCCATCGAGCTCACCCGCCGCCACGCCCTCGATCGCCGCCTCGCATTCCAGCACCTCGAAGCGGTTCGCCGGCACCAGCGTCGCCACCGACTGCTCGTCCATCCGGTGATTGGCCCGACCCACCCGCTGCAGCAGCCGGCTCGTGCCCTTCGGCGCGCCCACCTGGATCACCTGGTCGACCCCGCCCCAGTCGATCCCGAGGTCGAGCGAGCTGGTCGCCACGACCGCCCGCAGCTCCCCCGCCGCCATTGCCGCCTCCACCCGGCGCCGCTGCCCGATATCGAGGCTGCCATGGTGCAACCCGATCGGCAGCGTGTCCTCGTTCAGCTTCCACAGCGCCTGGAACAGCAGCTCCCCCTGGGCGCGAGTGTTCACGAACACGATCGTCAGGCGCGTGGTGCGGATGCGGGCGAGGATGGCGGCGGCCGCAGCCAACCCCATGCGCCCGGCCCAAGGCAGTCGCTCCTCGGGCAGCATCATGCCGATCGCCGGCGCCGCACCGCCCGCGACCTCGATCAGCCGCGGGCGCACCCCCGCCCCGACCCAGTCGAGCAACGCGTCCCGATGCGCGACCGTCGCCGACAGCCCGACCCGCCGCAGCCCCGGCGCAAGCCGGCCAAGCCGCGCGAGGCACAGCGCCAACTGGTCGCCGCGCTTCGTGCCGGCCAGCGCATGCACCTCGTCAACCACGACGGCCGCGAGCCCGCCGAACAGCTCGGGCGCATCCGTGAACGAAAGCATCAGCGCAAGGCTCTCGGGCGTGGTCAGCAAGACGTTCGGCGGCGCCTCGCGTTGCCGCCGCCGCCGGTTCGCCGGCGTGTCGCCGGTGCGGGTCTCGATCGTGACGGGAAGCGTCATCTCGGCCACGGGCGCGGTGAGATTGCGCGCGATATCGGTCGCGAGCGCCTTCAGCGGGCTCACGTACACGGTATGCAGCCCATCCCGCGGCCGAGCCGCGAGCTCGATCAAGCTCGGCAGGAACCCGGCCAGCGTCTTGCCGCCGCCCGTCGGCGCAATCAGCAGCGCGCTCTCCCCCGCCTCGGCCGCCGCCACCATGGCCAACTGATGCGCCCGCGGCACCCAGCCCCGGGCGGCGAACCAATCCGTAAAGAGGGCAGGGAGCTGATTAGGCGTCGGCGAGATCCAGCCGCCGCTTGATGCGGTCCACATCTTCGCGGAGCCGGTCGAATCGCACTTGGAAATGCGCTACGGCCTCTGCGTCATTCACCTGGTCACGACGAAGGGACAGGATCGCTCTCGTCGTTTCCCCTTGAAAGATTTTGATCTCGCGAATGTCCTCGCGGATACTTACGATATCGCCACGGATCGCGCGGAGGTGCTCCAAGACAAGATTGGGCAGCTCGTCGCTCATCACCCCGCTCCCTCTTCGCATATGTTCCCCTTAAGTACCCTCACCGGCCCGCATGTTCAAGTCGCCACCTACCCCGATATACCCTCCCTATGCCCCACCCCGACACCTGGCTCCGCGTCACCCCCGAAGGCCTCTACTGCGAGCCTGCCTCCCTCCACATCGACCCCCTCCGCCCCGTCCCCCGCGCCATCATCACCCACGCGCATAGCGACCACGCGCGGCCGGGCCACGGCGCGGTGCTCGCAAGCCCCGAGACGATCGCCCTCATGGACGTGCGCATGGGCGAGGGCCGCGCCGGAGCGTCCCAGCAAGCGCTGCCCTACGGCGAGCCGATCACCCTGGACGGCGCCCGCTGCTGGCTCGAACCGGCCGGGCACGTGCTCGGCTCGAGCCAAATAGCGATCGAGTGGCGCGGCACCCGCGTCGTCGTAAGCGGCGACTACAAGCGCCAGCCCGACCCGACCTGCCGCCCATTCGAGCCCATCCCTTGCGACGTGTTCGTCACCGAGGCGACCTTCGCGCTGCCGGTGTTCTGCCACCCGCCGGCCGAGGACGAGATCGCCAAGCTGCTCGCCAGCGTCGCGCTCTTCCCCGAGCGCACCCACGTCGTAGGCGCCTACGCCCTCGGCAAGGCCCAGCGCGTCATCGCCCTGCTCCGCCAAGCCGGCTGGGACCGCCCCATCTACCTTCACGGCGCCATGCAGCCACTCTGCGCGGCCTATGAGACACTCGGCATCCCCCTAGGCGAGCTACGGCCGGCGACCGTCGCCGGCAAGGCCGGGATGGCCGGCGAGATCGTGATCGCACCGCCCTCCGCCATCGCCGACCGCTGGGCGCGCCGCTTCGCCGAGCCCGTATCCTGCGTCGCCTCCGGCTGGATGCGTATCCGCCAGCGCGCCCGTGCCAAAGGCGTCGAGCTGCCGCTCGTCATCTCCGACCACGCCGACTGGCGCGAGCTCCTCGCCACGCTCGGCGAAGTCGGCGCCCCCGAGGTGTGGGTCACGCACGGGCGTGAGGACGCGCTGATTCACGAGATGGGCAAGCGCGGCATCCGCGGCCGGGCGCTGCGGCTGATCGGCTTCGGCGACGAGGATGACAGCGAGTGATCGCATTCGGCGCGCTGCTCGACAGCCTCACCTTCACGCCGGGCCGCCTCGCCAAGCTCGCGCTTATGCGCCGCTACTTCGAGACGCAGCCCGACCCGGACCGTGGCTTCGGCCTCGCCGCACTGACCGACGCGCTCGCCTTCACCGCCGCCAAGCCCGCCATGATCCGCGGTCTCGCCGAAGCGCGCGTCGACCCGGTGCTGCTGGCCATGTCGCACGACTACGTGGGCGATCTCGCCGAGACCGTGGCTCTCATCTGGCCGGCCCAGAACACCAACCAGTCCACCCCCACCATCACCGAGATCGTCCAGACGCTCCTCTCCACCCCGAAATCGGACCTCCCCGCCATCCTCGCCGGCTGGCTCGACGCCTCCAGCGTTCCCGCCCGCTACGCGTTGCTCAAGCTCATCACCGGCAGCCTACGCGTCGGCGCCTCCTCGCGGCTCGCCAAGGTGGCCCTCTCGGAGCTCGCAGCCGGCCGGGTCGCGCCCGATGACATTGAGGAGGTCTGGCACGGCCTCGTGCCGCCCTACTTGCCGCTATTCGCCTGGCTCGAAGGCCGGGGTCCCCGCCCCGACCCGGCCGGTGCCCCCATCTTTCGCCCGCCAATGCTCGCGCAGCCCCTCGAGGCAGCGGACATCGCCGCCCTCGACCCCTCCCAGTTCCGCGCCGAGTGGAAATGGGACGGCATCCGCGTCCAGCTCGTGGCCGTGCCGGGCGGCAGCCGCATTTTCTCCCGCGGCGCGGACGACGTCTCGGCCGCCTTCCCCGAGATCGTCGAGGCCATGCGCTTCCACGCCGTGCTCGACGGCGAGCTGCTCGTCGTCCGCGACAACGCGATCGCCCCCTTCGCCGACCTCCAGCAGCGCCTCAACCGCAAGCGGCTAAGCGCCAAGATGCTGGCCGGGTTCCCGCTCGAAGTGCGGCTCTACGACATCCTGTTCGAGGGTCACGAGGACCTACGCCCGCTGCCCTTCGACGAGCGCCGCCGCCGCCTCGAGATGTGGCTCGCGCGCGAGCGCCCGGCACGCATGGGCCTCTCTGAGCTGATCCCGTTCGCCACCCTGGGCGACCTCGCCCGCCTTCGCGACGAAGCGCGCGCCGCCAGCATCGAGGGATTGATGCTGAAGCGGCGGGACAGCGCGTACCTGCCGGGCCGGCCCAAGGGCCAATGGTGGAAATGGAAGCGCGACCCGCTCACCATCGACGCCGTCGTCATGTACGCCCAGCGCGGCCACGGCAAGCGCAGCAGCTACTACAGCGACTACACCTTCGGCCTCTGGCGCGACGACGGCGAGCTCGTGCCCGTCGGTAAGGCCTATTCCGGCTTCACCGACGAGGAGCTCGTCTGGCTCGACCGCTGGATACGCAACCACACCACGGCCCGTTTCGGCCCGGTGCGCGAGGTGGAACGTGGCCTCGTGCTCGAGATCGCCTTCGACGCCGCCCAGCGCAGCACCCGGCACAAATCCGGCGTCGCCCTGCGCTTCCCCCGCGTCGCCCGCATCCGCCGCGACAAGCCGCCCGCCGAGGCCGACCAGCTCGCGACCCTGATGGCCACCCTCTCAGCGCCAGAATCGGGCGAGCCCTAGCGCACTCACGAGCATCACCGCCCCGCCCGCGAGCACTATAAAAATGCTGCCCGGCATAAAGCGCAACGCCGCCGGTGCGAGCAGCATGCCGGCAAGCGCGCCGGTTTGGCTCACCGCCATGATCGCCCGCATCACCGCCGGCTGGTCCGCGCGCGGTAACTCGCTCTGCCGCAGCACGGCTAGCGGAATGTCCGCGAGCGGCGCCGCAGCCGCCGTGAATGCCGCCGCAACCGCCAGCGTAGGCACGAGCGCCGGCCCATGCAGCGATGCGCCGAGCCCGACGAGCACGATCCCAATTCCGAACGCGAGATCGGACGCGAACACGACCCGCCCGGTCCGGCGCGGCATCGCCCGGCTGCCCACGACCAGCATCATGGCCAGGTTGCCGCAGCCATAGGCTGCCATGACCGTTCCGTAGGAGGCGAGCGCTCCAGCATCGAGCCGCAGCGGTAGTGCAAGATAAAACACGGCGAGCCATGCGCCGTTCAGCACCGCCCCCGTCAACGTCGCAGCGAACAGCACGGGGTGGCCACGCAAAATCCGGAAGCCGCGGCCTAGATTCTCGAGCACGCCCTCGCGCGCCCCCGCCCGCCGGATCCCGTGCAATCGGGTAAGCCGCACCGCCACCAGGATCGCCGCGGCGGAGGCCAGGAAACTGCCGGCGTCGAGCGTAAGGAAGTGCAGCGGCGGGACCCGGCCGGCTAGCAACCCGACCAGCGCCGGCCCGGCTAGCCGCGCCATCCGCTCCGTCGAGTCGAGCAGCGCATTGGCGGCCGGCAGCCGCTCACTCCGCGTAACGAGGGCTGGGAGCACGGCTTGCAGGGCCGGGCGGAACAATCCCTGGCCGATTCCGAGCAGGGCAACTGCCAGGGCGAGTGCTACGGGCGCCGGGCCGAGCGCCGCCCAGCTTGCGACCGCCAGGGCCAGCGCCACCGCCCGCGCCAAATCCGCCAGGACCATCACCCGCGGCTGCTCCCGATGATCCGTCCAGTGTCCCGCGAAGAGGGCCGTCAGCAGCGCCGACCCGGCGGTCAGCGCCGTGAGCAGCCCAGCCTGCGGCCCGAATGCCGCAGCCGCAAGCCATGCGAGTGCGACCAGATAGACCTGGTCGCCCAGGGCAGAAAGTGCCAGCCCCGCCCAAAGCAGCGCGAAGGCCGGCTGCGCCAGGGGCCGAAGGAGCCGCATTTGCAAGGTCGACAGGCCTCCGGGCCGGACGGTTGCTCGTTCAGCCCCCAAAATCCGGAGGAGCCCTTTAGCACTTATTTAACCTTCCTGCCCGATACTGGGCCAAGACCTGGAGCTACGCCGATGTCTTGGCTGCGCAATCTCTCGCTACGCTGGAAACTTGGCCTATCGGCCGCTTGCGCGCTTGGCCTGCTCGCCCTCCTGGCAGTGCTCGTGCTTAATACGCTGGATCGCCTGGCCGGCCTGCAACAGGCCGAGTCCGTAGCCGTGGATTCCGCCCGTCAGATCACCACCGCCCAGCGTGCGGCGATCGAGATGGGCGCTGCCGCGCACGCTATCGTCGGCCAGTCCACGGAAACGGCAGTGCAACAGGCGCTCGCCGAGGTGTCGCAACGCGCGAGGGAGGCGCGCGCAGCCTTGTCGCCGCTAGCCCCCACCGCGACGCTCGAAAACTTGCGGCTGAGCCTCGGCGAGCTCGAGGCGGCGGCTGCCGACATGGCGCGGGAGCGCATTGAGTTGATCGCAGCGCGAGATGGCAAGTTCCACACCCTCGGCCTCGACATCGACCGCGATCTGTTGCCGCTCAAATCCCAGCTCGTCTTCGAGGACCTCACGGCGGCTACGCGCGACGATTTGGGCAACGCCCTCGACTTGCTCCAGGGCGCGGTCGCAGACATGCAGGGCGGCACCTTGCGCTATCTCGGGACCGGGCAGCCGGCGGGGCGCGTCAGTGCGATGTCCGCCGGGTCGATCAGCGGGGCCTACGAGCACAGCCTCGCTTCCGCGCAGATGACGCCCGAGTTGAAGGCCAGCTTTGCTTCCCTGATTACCAAGGTCGTCGACTTACGGCTGGTCATGAGCCGTATTTTCACTCTCGCCGACGCCATCTCGGTCAGCGAGGCCGATGCCGCAGATCATGCCAAAGCGCAGCTCGCCCTGGACGTGGAAGCATTGGTGCGCGTTAGCACCGCACAAGCGGCACAAGCCCGCGAGGACGCGACAAACGCGCAACGTGACGCCAAACGCCGGGTTACGGTCATCGCCGCAATCTTGGCGACGCTGCTGATCGCATCGAGCGTGATGACGTCGCGCGCCGTGGCCCGGCCCATCCGCACCCTGACCAGCGTCGTCCAACGCATTGCAGCGGGCGAGACGGCGTTCATGGTCCCATTCCAGCAGCGTCGTGACGAAATGGGCCAGATGGCCGCATCACTCGAGACGCTCCGAGTCCTGACGAATTCCGCCTTCATGCAGGCCCAGTCCTTCCAGCAAACCCCAACCGGCGTGATCTTGACCGACCTGACGGACGTGCCGCGCGTCAACCTCGCCAACCCCGCCGCGCAACGTTTCGCGCCCGGCATCACCCACGGCATGCCTCTCGCGGACATCCTACCGAGCGCGACCAGCTTCCTTGCCAAGCTGCAAGAGCCTGCAAATCTGCCCCTACGGGAACGGCACCGGGTCGGGACCGGGGTGTTTGACCTGCTTGCATTGCCCGTGCACGGCCCCTCGGGCGAACCTGCCGGCGCGATGATCGTGATCAACAGCCGGACTCAGCAGGCCGAACTCGCCGAGCGTTTCGAGCAGGAAGTCGGCGCCGTGGCTCGCGACCTAGCCATCGCTTCGGCCGACATGCGCAGGACGGCGGAAGGCATGGACAGCTTAGCCGCCGAGGCGAGCGCACGCGCCGCGGGCATGGCCATCGCCGGCGAGACCGCGAGCGCCAATGTCGACCTGGTCGCCACCACTACGGAAGCGCTGGCGGACTCCGTCGTCGAGATTTCGCGGCAGGTTGCCGAGGGTGCCCGGATTGCGGCGGTCGCCAGGACCGATGCAGCGATGATGGACGGACGAGTTGCCGAGCTGAGCGAGGCGGCAGCGCGGATCGGCAATGTCGTGCGCCTAATCAGCGACATCGCGGCACGCACGAACCTGCTCGCCCTGAACGCGACGATCGAGGCGGCACGAGCCGGCGAAGCTGGGCGCGGCTTCGCCGTGGTGGCGGGGGAGGTCAAGACCTTAGCGAGTCAGACAGCCCGGGCGACCCAAGACATTGCCGGGCAGATCACCACCATGCAGGAGCGCACCATTCAGGCTGTCGGCTCGCTCCACGGAATCACTGAAACAATTAACCGGCTGAACATGATCGCGGCGACCATCGCCGGCGCGGTCGAAGAGCAGGGCGCTGCAACGCAAGAGATCGCCCGCACTGTCCAAAGCGCCGCTGAAGGAACCCGTGGAGTTCTTGCGTCGCTCAAGGATGTTTCCGAGACGGCCGTAAAAACGCGCGCCCAAGCAGCATCGGTCTTGGGCGCCGCCGGAACGCTGGCCGGTCGTTCAACCGATCTCAGGACTGAAGCCGACCGGTTCCTTAATGCAGTTCGCGCGAGTTGATCGAGCCCGGTGGTGCCGGCCGAACGATCCGGCCGGCCTCACTCGGCTATTGGCCTTGCGCGCGCTGGAGGCTTTGCGCGTTCAGTTGATCGACGGCAGCATTCTGGGCGTCACCGCCCTGGCTGCTACGACGGGCGACCGTGGCCCGGCGATGCGTGGAGGCGCGGGCCGCATGCGTGCTGCGGTGCGTGGAATGGTGCCGGACCGTAGTGGTCGCGGCGGACGCGGCGGCTCCCGCGAGCAAAGTCGCAGTGAACAGGGCGGAAAAGACGATACGGGTGCGCATGGGAGGCCTTTGTGGACAGGGAACGGGAGTGCATCCTCTCGAACGCCCAATTGTCCCGATTGTAGCCGCGTCGCGCAGCCCTCCTCCGCCTTGGATCACGCGTTTGTGAGCTCTCTAGGGTCGATTGCGGCTGATTACCCGGCCAGCATGCGCGGACGCAACAGTTTCACCCGGCCGATAGGTCGACTGCCCATTGACCCATGTCTCGACAATCCCGTCCGCGGGCCGTGTCGGCTCGTCAAAATTGGCGCGGTCGGCAACGCGGGCCGGATCGAACAGCACAAGGTCGGCATAGGCGCCGGGCCGCAACACGCCGCGATCGACCATCCCGAACACGGCTGCCGTGCCGCCGGTCATTTTGTGGACGGCGCTCTCGAGGCTAAAGAGCCCAAGGTCGCGTGCGTAATGGCCGAGTACGCGCGGAAACGTTCCCCACAACCGCGGATGCGGGAACGAATCGTGCGGCAGGCCGTCGCTGCCGACCATACTGAGCGGATGCGCGAGGATGCGCTGCACGTCGGCCTCGTCCATCTGGAACATGATGGCGCCGGCCGGGATCAGCGCCTCTGCCGCCTGGCGCGTCGTGACGCCCCACTCCGCCGCGATTTCCGCAAGCATCCGCCCGGCCATCTCCGGATGCGGCACCGACCAAGCGATCCGTACCGCCACGTCGTCCCGCAGCCGCGCCGGCATCAGCACGGTCGAGCTCGCGGCATAGGGATAAACGTCGAACGCCACCGCCTGACGCCGACTAGCCGCCTCGATCCGCGGCAGCGTCTCGGCCGAGCGCCCCCAATTCTCCGGCAGGGCGCATTTGTGGTGGCTGATCACGACCGGGCTGGCCGTCCCGCGCCCGATCGCCAGCGTCTCCTCGATGCTGTCGAGCACCCCCGCCATCTCGTCACGCATATGGGTGACATAAATCCCGCCCGCCGGCCGCAGCGCCTCTCCCACGGCGATCACCTCGTCGGTCGTCGCCCCCTCGTTCGGCGGATACCACAGCCCGGTGCTGAACCCCGATGCGCCTTCCGCCAGGCATTGGGCGAGCCGGTCCCGCATGCGCGCCGTCTCCCCATCCGTCGCCGCGCGGTCCAAATCGCCCCCCATCGCCTCGACCCGCAACGCCATGTGTCCGATGAGCGCATAGGTATTGACCGGCGCCGGCTCCCGGGTAAGCCGCTCCGCATACTCCCCAAACGAATCGAATACCCACCAACTCTCGTCACCCAGCAAATCGAGCGGCGCAATCGGCCGCGTGCGCATCCGCACCGGCGAGAGCGATATCCCGCAATTGCCGACGACCACGGTCGTAACCCCCTGACTCATCTTGCACATCATACAACTAGGCCCGCACAGCACGGCCCGGTCATCATGCGTATGCGCATCGATGAACCCCGGCGCCACCACAAGCCCGGCCCCGTCGACCTCTCGATCGGCGCTCATGGCACCGAGATCGCCCATGGCCACAATCCGTTCGCCCTGCACGGCAAGGTCGCCGCGCCGCCTCGGCGCGCCAGTCCCATCAATAAGAGTGACATCCCGAAACACCAGATCGCATTGCATCGCCTATGCCTCCTGCTCGTTGCTCGTTACCAATCCATCCCGCACATCCCGCGCGACTGCCGCTCCATCCCGCTCCGCCGCCGGCCCCATCCCCCCGCCCCCCGGCAACAGCAGCACCAACCGATCCCCCGCCGGAACCACTTGATACCCCTTCGTCCGCAGCCGCCCTCCACTCTTCAGCAGCACCGCCCCCGGCGCCCCATCCCCGCCGCCGTCCCGCCCCCGCGGCGCATTCGCGACCCGGTCGAAGATCGCGTTCACCGCAAACTCCTGCTCGCCCTTCGTCCCGATCTCGATCACCTGCCCCAGCCCGCCCCGCATCCGCCCCGCCCCGCCACTCCCCGGTCGCAGCTCCTTCCGCCAGAACACCACCGGCGCCACGTTCTCCGTCGCTTCCACCGGCATCGTCCGCACCCCGCTCGGAAACGCCGTGCCGTCGAGACCATCGGCGCCGGGCCGTGCCCCGGTGCCCCCGCTATTGAACGTGATCACCTCGAAATCCGGCAATGGCGAATCGGGGCCGCTGACGATCCGCCCGCCCCGAAGCGGCGGATTCCACAAGCAGCTCGAACCCTCGGCCGTGACGCGTTCCGGCACGCACTGCGCGAGGCAGCCCATCATCAAATCCGGCAGCAAATGCCCGATCACATGCCGGACCGCGACGGCATACGGCCGCGGCGCATTCAGGATGCAGCCCTCCGGAATGTCCATCGCGAACGGCGCGAGGCTCGCCGTATTGTTCGGGACACCCGGCGCCACGACGCATTTGATGCCGAAGCACGCATAAGCCCGAGTATACGCCGCCGGCACGTTGATACCCCGGCCGGACAGCCCCGACGTGCCCGCAAAATCGACCGCAATCCCCTCCGCCCCGATCGTCATCCGCGCCCGCAACGTCACCGGCGCCTCATACCCATCCGAGCAGATCGCCGCCTCCCAGCTCCCCCGCGGCAGCTTCGCGATCTCGGCCAGCGTCGCCCGCTCGCTGCTCGCGAAGATGAACGCCGCAAGCCCGTCCAGCGTATCGAGCCCAAACTCGTCCATCATCTCGACAAGCCGCGCCGCCCCCGCATCGTTGCAAGCGCACAAAGAATACACGTCGCCCTCAAGCTCCACTGGCAAGCGCGAGCCCATCCGCAAAAAATCGAAAAACGTCGTGTTCGGCCGCCCCGCCTCGAAGCACTTCACGATGGGAATATACAGCCCCTCCTCGAACACGCTGCGGCCCTCCGGCCCCATCCCGAGCCCGCCCACATCGATCACATGCGCTGTATTCGCGAACAGCCCCACCAGCGTCCCCCGCCGGAACGCCGGGCTCACCACCGTCAAGTCATGCAGGTGCCCGGTCCCAAGCCAGGGATCGTTGGTGATCAAATGATCGCCCGGCCGGAGCGTCTCGGCCGGAAACTTGCGCAGGAAGTGCCCCACGCTCTCCATCATGCTGTTCACATGCCCCGGCGTGCCCGTCACCGCCTGCGCCAGCATCCGCCCCTGCAGATCGAAGATCCCCGCCGAGAGGTCGCCCGCCTCCCGCACCGTCGTGCTGAACGCTGTGCGGATCATCGTCTGCGCCTGCTCCTCCACGACCGCGATGAGCCGGCTCCACATCACCTGGCGATGAATGTCCAGCAGCGCACTGTCCATCACGCCGCTCCGCGCACAAGGTCGAGGAAGCCGCGCGGGTCGAGACTCACCCGCCAGCCAGGCCCAATCAGCGTGCTCGTCTCATCCTCCGCCACGATCGCCGGACCGAGTATGACGCGGCCCGGCGCCAACTGCTCCCGCCGGATTGTCCGCCACGGGCCAACCGCCCCGGTCGCCGTGTCCCGCACCGCCCGGTCCGTCTCCATCGCATCCGCGCCGGGCAGGGCAGGGGACACCGGCAAATCCGGCGTCGTCGCCGTCTCCACCAGCACCGCATACCCCAGCACCTCTACCTCCGACCCCGGCACCGGCCGCGCATACAACCCGGCATACGCAGCCTCAAACGCCGCCCGCAGCGCCGGCACGCTACCCGCTTCCGTCGGCGCAAGCGGCAGCGATACCGGGATTTCATGCCCCTGGCCCACATACCGCATCAGCGCCGTGCGCACATGCCGTGCCGCGTCGCCGCCGCTCTGCGCCACGATCGTCCGCGCCTCCGCTTCCATCGCGGCCAGCAACGCATTGACCGCCGCCACGTCGAGCGTGCCAAGCCGCCCATACAAGCTGCGCACGACCTCATACCCCGCCGGCGCCCGCAGGAAGCCAATCGCGCTCCCCACCCCCGCCCCGGGCGGCACCAGCACGCGTCCGATCCCGATCTTCTCCGCCACCCGGTACGCATGCACCGGCCCGCCGCCGCCGAACGCGATCATCGTGCGCCCCTCATACGTCTTGCCGCTCTCGATCGCATGCACCCGCGCCGCATTCGCCATGGTTTCATCGACGATCTCGACCACGCCGAGCGCTGCCATGCCCGTCCCGAGCCCAAGCGCCGCGCCCACGTACTCGTCCAGAGCCCGGCCGGATGCGTCGGAATCGAGCGCCATCGCACCCCCCGCGAAATGCGCCGGGTCGTAGCGTCCGAGCAACAGATTCGCGTCCGTCACCGCCGGCCGCGCCCCGCCCCGCCCGTAGCAGGCCGGCCCAGGATCGGCACCCGCACTCTCCGGTCCCACCTGAATGCGCCCAAGCGCGTCCACGCCCGCCAGGCTGCCGCCCCCGGCGCCGATCTCCACCATCTCGATCACCGGAATGCGCAATGGCAGCCCCGATCCCTTTTGGAACCGGCCGACCCGCGCCACCTCGAAGTTCCGCGCCGTCTGCGGCTGCCCGCCATCGATCAGGCAAATCTTAGCGGTCGTGCCGCCCATGTCGAACGACAGCACGCGATCGAGCCCGGCCGCCCGCGCGATCCCCGCCGCAAAGATCGCGCCGCCCGCCGGCCCGCTCTCCACG
>JAABUX010006984.1_pt1 | contig 13354 bp, 5 predicted proteins | sample 5561851 | NCBI WGS metagenome assembly JAABUX01 (sample SAMN10711883, study PRJNA513361) | rock metagenome | isolation source: Antarctica rocks | place: Antarctica: Victoria Land, Richard Nunatak red sandstone | collected 2016-01-03 | reverse complement strand
GGGGTCGTGATCGTGACATGCACGACCAGCCTGTTTCGCCGCGCAATCACTGTCAGCAGATCAATGTCGCGCTCGATCAGCCGTGACTTTGTCACGATACCCAACCGGTAGCCACTCTTCCTAGAGAAGACCTCCAGCAGACTCCGCGTCACCATCGCCCGGCGCTCGATCGGCTGGTAAGGATCCGTCGCCGTCCCCAGGGCAATCTCCTCTGCGGGATCAATCTTTCGCAGCTCCTGCTCCAGCAGCCAGGCCGCGTTTTTCTTCAGGAAGATCACTCGTTCAAACGCCTCAGCTTGGCGGAGATCGGCCCCGATAGCGCGCTCCACGGCCGGCCGCTCCCGAGGCGCAAGAAACTCATGCGTGTACCGCGCGTAGCAATACCGGCAACCAAATTCGCAGCCCCGGTACGGATTGATACTGTATGCCAAAGACAGCTTCCGTTTCGAAATGGATCGGTTCAGCACGCTCCGGACCTCCATGGCACGGAACTCCACCAGGTGCCCATCGTCGGCGTACGTCGCCATTTCAGCCATTCGCGCCATACCGCGCGCACCATCCTGAAGCATTGGAAAGAGGACCGACTCGCGTTCAACAGCCTGCGTATTCGTCTTTTCTTCGCCCACTCAGTGACTCTAAGCGCTTGCGGAAGATGAAGTCAAGAGAGTTTTAAGAGCTGGATGAATCTTTTCCCGACTTGGGAAGGATCCACCTGTCAGCACGCACTGAGGTAGGGCTCTGTGGCGTAAAGCATTAGGCTCTCCTATCGCTTAGTAGGTAAGCGGTCTTGCACCTTATACTCTCTTCTGAGATACTCGTTAGGTGTCTCAAGCTCCTTGAGACATAGTCGAGACCACGCCCATGCAGCAAAACGCATGTCAGGGGTGGAAGACAAGGAAGCCAATGTCCCGAAAGATCTCCAAGAATCTTGCCAAGGCCCGCGCTCTTGTGGAGCCGCGTCCCTACACCTTGACCGATGCCGTTCCTTTGCTGCAGAAGGCAAAGTACGCGAAGTTCGACGAGACAGTTGATATTACACTGCGCCTCGGTGTCGATCCAAAGCATGCCGACCAAATGGTGCGTGGCACCGTCGTTCTACCCCACGGTCTGGGAAAGTCCAAGACCGTCGCCGTGATTGCCTCCGGAGATAAAGTACGCGACGCCGAGGCGGCTGGCGCTGAGTTCTTCGGCGGCGAAGAGCTCGTCGAAAAGATCCAGAAAGAGGGTTGGACGGACTTCGACGCACTGATCGCCACGCCGGACATGATGAAATCTGTGGGACGTCTCGGCAAGGTCCTCGGCCCGCGCGGCCTCATGCCGAACCCGAAGACTGGTACCGTCACGACCGATGTCGCTGCCGCCATTCGCGAGATCAAGGCCGGTAAGGTCGAGTTCCGCACCGACAAGACGGCGCTGATCCACGTTCCGGTAGGCAAGCTCTCCTTTGACCCGCAAAAGTTGGTCGACAATGCCACCACGATCATCACGTCCGTGGTTAAGGCTAAACCCTCCGCCGCCAAGGGCAAGTACATCAAAGGAATCACACTCAGCTCCAGCATGGGCCCCGGTATCCAGCTCGACTTCGCCGCCGCCGAGCAGGCTGGCAAGGCGTAGTCTCGACAGTCAGGATCGAGCCGCAGTCGCGCTACCCTGGTCCAGTACCCTTTCGTGCGCTTAATCCGCGCCCACCGCCGCGAATTTCCGGCTCGCACCTCAAAGGACCCATGGCACTCAGCAGAAGCAAGAAATCCGAAAACGTCCAGAAGCTCGCCTCGGAGCTCGAAAGCTCGACCTCCGCCATTGTCGGCACCTTTGCCGGCCTTACCGCCGCGAAGGACTTCGCTTTACGCAAGACCATTCGCGGCGCTGGCGGCAGCTATCACGTCGTAAAAAACAAACTCGCCGCTCGCGCAGGCGAGGGCACCAAAATCGAGGCTGCGCTCCAGGGGCTCAAGGGCGTCTCCTCCGTTGCCTATACCTCCGGCGACCCCGTCGCGCTCGCAAAGGCGCTCTCCACCTGGGTCAAAGACAACGCGGAGTTCACCTTCAAGCTCGGCATCATCGATGGCAAAGTCATCACCGTCGAAGAGATCGGCGATCTGGCGACCATGCCAGGCAAGGAAGAGCTCTTCTCAAAGCTCCTGTTCCTGATCAACTCTCCCGCCCAGCGCCTGGCCACCGTCATCAACGCCACCGGACGCGACCTGGCCGTCGTCATCAATCAGGCCGTAGAGAAGGAGAAGTTCTCCGCCGCCGCTGCCCCAGCACCGACGCCGAATCCTCCAGCACCGGAGGCTAGCGAGCCCGAGCCCGCACCTGCCCCGCCAGAGGCAGTCCCGCCACAGGTAGATGTAGCTAGCGCCGCCCCGTCCGAGCCCACGCCCGCAGACGGGCAGCTCCTCGCCGCAGCCCACGCCGAAGAGGCTCCCACCCCGGAGCAGCAGATTGCCGAGCACCCTGCATCCGAGGCTGACCCCGTCGCTGCCCCGGATGCTGCGCAGCCCGAGAACGGAACCGCATCCCAAGCCGGTGCGGCCGCGACCTCCGATCCTGTCGAGGGTTGACCCCCAAAGTTGGCCTCGTCTCTGCCGGGTGCGCCAGTCTGGGCGCAGCGGAAACCCGGAAGAGCCGAAGCAGTCGAGGCGCTGCCCTCAGGCCTCAAGTACCACGCACCACAAAGTTCAGATTCGCACATTGGAGAAATGAAATGGCAGACATCCAGCAGTTGGAAGATCAGATCGTTAGCCTCAGCCTGCTTGAAGCATCGGCTCTGGTCAAAAAGCTTGAAGAGCGTCTCGGCGTCTCGGCCGCAGCAGCGGTCGCTGCTGCACCGGCGGCAGGTGGCGGCGCAGCTGCCGCTGCTCCGGTCGAGGAGAAAACTGAGTTCACGGTCATCCTTAAGGACGCAGGAGCCAATAAGATCAATACCATCAAGGCAGTACGCGAAGTGACCGCCCTCGGCCTAAAGGAGGCCAAGGACCTGGTCGATGGCGCCCCCAAGCCGCTCAAGGAGAATATCTCCAAGGACGATGCGGCGGCTATCGCCAAGAAGTTCGAAGGCGTCGCTACCGTCGAGATCAAATAACCACCACCGTCGCTTGCACGCCGGGGCGGAACGCGCTATCCTCTCTATATGAGGTGCTCGTTCCGTTCTGGCGTGCCTGCTTCGTGGACCGCAACTCATAACCATATCCAGCTTCACCCCGGTTCATCCTGCGAGTGGCAGGCTAGGGAGCCGGCCATTATGCAGATCGAGCGGCAGACTGCACGATGTCACCAGGCTTCACCGGCAGCGGCAACTTTGGAGCTACACCAGCTCCAAACGGCGGCAGGTATCCACACCAAAACGATTGAAATAGTGCACGTGTCGAAGTATGCGCTCACGGGACCTGCTGTCCTAGCGAGCGCTTTGCCGTCTTAACTTCTAAGGCGGTTTCGCCTCCAATTTCGGGGCTCCTGAGAAGGTCCGCAGAATGCTTCGCGGACACCCAGTCACAAGCTGATGAACACACAGTTCTTCTACCGGCACCTCACCGGTAGCCAAACTCTGCGCATCGATCCCCTGCAGCGAGGGTAGGGTATCGGTTGGAGCTCCAGTGCGCAACTGAAATAACGCGGGGACCGCAACCAGTCCCGCCCTCACGTCCGGGCAACCAGCATTCAGATGCGGGTCGCCTGAAACGAGAGGCCTCGAAGGTCCAAGTCTCAGGAGAGAGCATGTCCACAGAAATGCGCGCGATCCGCAGCCGTCTTGATTTCTCGAAGATCCCTACATCTATTCAGATCCCTAACCTCATCGAGGTCCAGCGCCGCTCCTACGAGCGCTTCCTGCAGATGGACAAGCTCCCGCAGGAGCGCGAGGACAACGGCCTCCAGTCCGTCTTTACCTCTGTCTTCCCCATCACCGACTTCCGCAATGTCTCCGAGCTCGAGTTCGTCGACTTCTCGATCGGCAACTGGGAGTGCAAGTGCGGCTATCTCAAGGGTCTTAACCACCTCCGCACCGCCTGCACTAACTGTGGACACATGGTCATCACCGATCCATTCCACCCGGGCGATGTCCTCTGCAACTTCTGCGGCACCTACAACAAGAACACCCCGGACTTCTGCACCAAGTGCGGCGACCCGGTCGGCCTCCAGCTGAAGTACGACCAGGCTGAGTGCGAAGAGCGCGGGATGACCTACTCCGCCCCGCTCAAAGTCACCATCCGCCTCAAGATCTACGACAAGGACCCCGAGACCGGCCAGAAGACCCTCCGCGATATGAAGGAGCAGGAGGTCTTCTTTGGCGACATCCCCCTGATGTCCGAGAACGGCACCTTTATCGTCAACGGCACCGAGCGCGTCATCGTCTCGCAGCTCCACCGCTCCCCTGGCGTCTTCTTCGAGACCGCCAACAACCGCACCTACTTCCTCGGCAAGATCATCCCCTACCGCGGCTCCTGGGTCGAGTTCGAATACGACCAGAAGAACACCCTCTACGTCCGCATCGATCGCAAGCGCAAGTTCCTCGGCACCATCTTTCTCCGCGCTCTCGGCCTCCGCACCGATGAAGAGATCCTCAAGACCTTCTACACCGTCGACACCATCCAGGTACGCGACTCGAAGCTCTTCTGGACCGTCGCGGCCGAGAACACCCTGACGCACCTCCAGGGCACCCGGCCCTCCGTCGCCATCACGGCCAAGGGTGAGGAGATCGCGCCCGCAACCCGCAAGATCTCGCCCAGCACCCTGCGCAACCTCCGCAACAACAAGATCGAGTCGGTTGAGGTCGAGACCAGCGAGTTCGACGGCGCCATGACCGCCGCCGACGTCGTCGATCTCACCACCGGCGAGCTGCTGTACGAGGCCAACCAGGAGCTCTCCGCCGATAAGCTACACAAGATCCTCCAGTCGGGCGTATCGAGCTTCGAGGTCTTCTTCCCCGAGCGCGACGACGTCGGCAACATCATCACCAACACCCTTCGCCGCGACACCGTGCGCAAGCCCGAGGAAGCGCTGATCGAGATCTACCGCAAGCTCCGTCCCGGTGACCCACCGACGCTCGACACCGCGACAGCGCTCTTTGAAGGCATGTTCTTCGATCCGCGCAAGTACGACTTTTCCCGCGTCGGCCGCCTCAAGTTCAACATCAAGCTCTACGAGGATCAGAGCCCTGATCACCTCGACAAGCGCACCCTGACCCCCGAGGACTTCTACGGCACCATCCGCTATCTCCTCAAGCTGCGCAAAAACATCGGCGTCGTCGATGACATCGATCACCTCGGCAACCGTCGCGTCCGCGCCGTCGGTGAGCTCATGGAGAACCAGTTCCGCATCGGCCTGGTCCGCATGGAGCGCGCCATCAAGGAAAAGATGTCGGTCTACCAGGAGATGTCGACGGCCATGCCGCACGACCTCATCAACGCCAAGCCAGTCATGGCCGCGATCCGCGAGTTCTTCGGCTCCTCCCAGCTCTCGCAGTTCATGGATCAGACCAACCCCCTCTCGGAGATCACGCACAAGCGTCGCCTCTCCGCCCTTGGGCCCGGTGGTCTCTCCCGTGAGCGCGCCGGCTTCGAGGTCCGCGACGTCCATCCGACGCACTACGGCCGTATCTGCCCCATCGAGACGCCGGAAGGCCCGAACATCGGCCTCATCAGCTCCCTCTCCTGCTTCGCTCGCATCAACGAGTACGGCTTCATTGAGAGCCCGTACCGTCGCGTGAAGGACGGCACCGTGCTCGATTTCGTTGCCGTCTCAAACGCCGGCGAGTCCGGCCTGCGGCAGGGCGACTATCTTGAGGTGACCGAAGCCCGCAAACTCAACGAGCAGCTCAAGAAAGACAAGAAGCGCGTCATGGAGGTCGAACCCTTCTCCTTCTACCTGTCCGCCTGGGAAGAGGATCGGCACACCATCGCGCAGGCCAACATTGACGTCGATGAGAACCTCAACATCACCGAGGACCTCGTCAACGCGCGACGTCAGGGCAACTTCGTGCTCGTCTCGAAGTCCGAGGTCGACTACGTCGACGTCAGCCCCAAGCAGCTCGTCTCGGTCGCCGCCTCGCTCGTCCCCTTCCTCGAGCACGACGACGCCAACCGCGCGCTCATGGGCGCCAACATGCAACGCCAGTCCGTCCCCCTGCTCGTCGCTGAAGCGCCATTTGTGGGAACCGGCATGGAAGGCGTCACCGCCCGCGACTCCGGCGCCGTCATCCTCGCCAAGCGCAACGGCATCATCGATTCTGTCGACTCCGAGCGCATCATCGTCCGTGTCGAAGGCGAGCATCACCCCACGCAGCTCTCGCGTGAGGTCGGCTCCGACATCTACCAGCTCACGAAGTTCAAGCGCTCCAACCAGAACACCTGCATCAACCAGAAGCCGATCGTCCGCAAGGGCGACCGCGTCCTCAAAGGTCAGGTCATCGCGGACGGTCCATGCACCGAGCAGGGCGAGCTCGGCCTCGGCCGCAACGTCCTGGTCGCCTTTATGCCGTGGCGCGGCTACAACTTCGAGGACGCGATCCTGATCTCGGAGAAGCTGGTCCGCGAAGACTACTACACCTCCATCCACATCGAGGAGTTCGAGATCGAAGCGCGCGACACCAAGCTCGGACCCGAAGAGATCACGCGCGATATCCCCAACGTCTCCGAGCACGCCCTGCGTGATCTCGACGAGTCGGGGATCATCCGCATTGGCGCCAAGATCGGCCACAACGACATCCTCGTTGGCAAGGTCACGCCCAAGGGCGAAACCCAGCTCACCCCCGAAGAGAAACTCCTCCGCGCCATCTTCGGCGAAAAGGCCGGTGACGTCCGCGACGCGAGCCTTACGTGCCCTCCAGGAATCGAAGGCACCGTCGTCGACGTCCGCATCTTCTCCCGCAAGGGACAGGAGAAGGACGAGCGCGCCAAGCAGATCGAGCAGGAGCAGGTCGAGAAGCTCGAGCGCAACCTTGCCGATGAGATCCGCATTCTCACCGACGAGCGCCTCAAGCGTCTCGAAGCCATCCTGGGTGCCAAAGAAGTGTTGGCTGACCTGCACGACGAGCGCACCAACAAAAAGCTGCTCTCAAAGGGCGACCTTCTCGACCGCGACACCATCGAGCTCATCAGCACCCGTAATCTCAAGCGCATCCGCTACGCCGACAAGGACCCCCGCGTAAATGAACAAATAGACGAGATCGAGGAGATGACCTCGCGGCAGATCGATGTTCTCCGCAAGATCACTAACGAGAAGATCGGCAAGATGTCCAAGGGCGACGAGCTCTCCCCGGGCGTCATCAAGATGGTCAAGGTCTATATCGCCATGAAGCGCAAGCTGTCTGTCGGCGATAAGATGGCCGGCCGTCACGGCAACAAGGGCGTCATCGCCCGGATCCTGCCCGAGGAGGACATGCCTTACCTCCCCGACGGCACACCGGTCGAGATCGTCCTCAACCCGCTCGGCGTCCCCTCTCGTATGAACGTCGGACAGATCCTCGAGACGCACCTCGGCTGGGCTGCGCACGAACTCGGCAAGCAGATCGCCGAGATCGCCGCCACCCACACCGATGCCAACGAGGTTCGGGAGCTCTTCCGCGCGCGCTTCGCCAAGACCGCCGCTCTCAGCCAACTTCTTGACCTCGACGACGAGCAGACCATGCGCGTCGCCGCCGGCATGAAGCGCGGCATCTGGTTCGGCACGGCTGTCTTCGACGGTGCTCGCGAAACGGAGATCAAGGCACTGCTCGCAGCGGCCGGTCTCCCATCGTCGGGAAAGACGCAGCTCGTTGATGGCATGCTCGGGGAAGCATTCGAGCAGCCCGCCACCGTCGGCTACATCTACATGCTCAAACTCTCGCATCTCGTCGACGACAAGATCCACGCTCGCTCCATCGGTCCGTACTCCCTCATCACCCAGCAGCCGCTCGGTGGCAAGGCACAGTTCGGTGGACAGCGCTTCGGCGAAATGGAAGTCTGGGCACTCGAAGCATACGGTGCCGCCTACATCCTGCAGGAGCTCCTGACCGCCAAGTCCGACGACGTCTTCGGTCGTACCAAGATCTACGAAGCCATCGTCAAGGGCGAGGCAGCCATCGAGCCCGGCGTCCCCGAGTCGTTCAACGTCCTCATCCGCGAGCTGCAGTCCCTTTGCCTCGACGTCGAGCTGATCAAGCAAGCCGACGGCCGCAAGGTACCGCTGCCCGAGATCGCTGCCGCCGACTAACCGCATCACCGAGCGCGGCATTCGCTAACGCCGTTGCTCTTGCTTCTAGGTAGGTCCGGGCTTTAGCCCGGACATTACCGGTTCCGAAGAATCGGGGCTTTAGCCCCTGGGGTCTTCTCTCCGTCCGGCACCACCCTGAACGGGAGGGCAACTCCGAAAGAACCAAGCACCACCCACAACTGAAGACAAGCACCTGGAAACAGAACCAACGGCATCGCGATGCGCCGAAAGTCAACGCGAGACAAGCACCAGCAACAGCCGCCGCCCGCGGCACACACGGAGACACAAAACACATGTTCCGCTCCAGCCCCTTTGAACTGACCGGCCCTATCGCAGACTTCGACGCAATCAAGATCCAGCTCGCCAGCCCCGAGAAGATCCGCTCCTGGTCCCATGGCGAGGTCACCAAGCCCGAGACCATCAACTACCGTACCTTCAAGCCCGAACGCGACGGCCTCTTCTGCGCCCGCATCTTCGGTCCCATCACCGACTGGGAGTGTCTCTGCGGCAAGTACAAGCGCATGAAGCACCGCGGCGTCATCTGCGATAAGTGCGGCGTCGAAGTTACCCTGTCCAAAGTCCGTCGCGAGCGCCTCGGTCACATCGAGCTCGCTTCGCCCTGCTCGCACGTCTGGTTCTTCAAGGGCCTGCCGTCGCGCATCGGCCACCTCCTCGACATCTCGCTCCGCGAGCTCGAGGCCGTGCTTTACTTCGAATCGTATGTGGTTGTAGACCCAGGCGAAGCTCCCGTAAAAGAGCGTGAGGTCATCAAGGACGAGAACCGCTTCCGCGAGCTCGACACCCAGTACCGCGTCTCCGGCTTCAAGGCCATGATGGGCGCAGAGGCCATCAAGGAGCTGCTCAAGCGCGTCGAGATCACCGAGCTTTCGATCGAACTGCGCGAACGCATGAAGACCGAAACCTCGCTCCAGAAGAAGCTTAAATATTCCAAGCGCCTCAAGATCGTCGAGGCCTTCCGCAAGTCCGACAACCTCCCGCAGTGGATGATCCTCGACGTGATCCCCGTGATCCCGCCCGAACTCCGTCCGCTCGTCCCGCTCGACGGCGGCCGCTTCGCCACCTCCGATCTCAACGACCTCTACCGTCGCGTGATTAACCGCAACAACCGCCTCAAGAAGCTCATGGACTTGCACGCACCCGAAGTCATTGTGAGAAACGAAAAGCGCATGCTCCAGGAGGCCGTCGACGCTCTCTTCGACAACGGCCGCCGTGGCCGCGTTCTTCGTGGCGCCAACAACCGTCCGCTCAAGTCGCTCTCCGACACCCTCAAGGGCAAGCAGGGCCGCTTCCGTCAGAACCTCCTCGGAAAGCGCGTCGACTACTCCGGACGTTCGGTCATCGTCGTCGGCCCCGAGCTCAAGCTGCACCAGTGCGGTCTCCCCAAGAAGATGGCGCTCGAGCTCTTCAAGCCCTTCATCTACCATCGCCTCGAGCAGACCGGTCACTGCACCACCATCAAGCAGGCCAAAGAGCTCGTCGAGATGCAGGAACCCATCGTCTGGGACATCCTCGAAGAGGTCATCAAGGATCATCCCGTCCTTCTCAACCGCGCACCCACCCTCCATCGCCTCGGCATCCAGGCCTTTGAGCCCGTGCTCGTCGAAGGCAAAGCCATCAAGATCCACCCGCTCGTCTGCACCGCCTTCAACGCGGACTTCGACGGCGATCAGATGGCCGTGCACATCCCCCTCAGCCCCGAAGCGCAGATCGAGGCCTCCGTCCTCATGCTCGCTTCGCACAACATCCTCTCGCCCGCCAGCGGCCAGCCGATCACGGTTCCCACACAGGATCTCGTCCTCGGCATCTACTACCTCACCAAGGCCAAGGTGAACGCGAAGGGGGAAGGCCGCGTCTTCGCCAACATCGAGGAAGTCCTCATGGCTCTCGAGGCCAAGCAGGTCGAAACCCTCACCCCGATCCGTCTGCGCTACACCGGCCCTGTCCTTGACATGACCACAGCGTACGACGATCAGGACCTCACCCACACCGAGCCGGTCGAGTTCAACAAGCAGTTCATCAACACCACCGTCGGCCGCGCCATCCTCAACGACGCCCTCCCCGAAGGCATGCCGTACGTCAACGGCCTGCTCAAAAAGAAGGGCATGGGGCAGCTCATCAACTACTGCTACCTCAACCTCGGCCTCGAAGTAACGGTTAAAACGCTGGATCGTATCAAAGATCTCGGCTTCGCCTATGCCACCCGCTCCGGCCTCTCCGTCGGTCTCGACGACATGGTCATCCCCGACTCCAAGTACACCGTCGTGCACGAAGCCGAAAAGCAGGTCATCGCCGTCCAGCAGCAGTACCTCGACGGCGCCATCACCAACGGCGAGCGCAACAACAAGGTGATCCAGATGTGGTCCGGCGTCACCGAGCGCGTCGCCGACGAGATGTTCAACAACATGAAGCGCGCAGACAAGGAAGGAGCCATGAACCCCATCTACCTCATGGCCGACTCCGGCGCCCGCGGCTCCAAACAGCAGATCCGCCAGCTCTCCGGCATGCGCGGCCTCATGGCCAAGCCTTCCGGCGAAATCATCGAAACCCCCATCACGGCCAACTTCCGTGAAGGCCTCACCGTGCTCCAGTACTTCATCTCCACGCACGGCGCACGCAAGGGTCTCGCCGACACCGCTCTCAAAACGGCCGACTCCGGCTACCTCACACGTCGCCTCGTCGACGTCGCCCAGGACGTCATCATCTCCGAGCACGACTGCGGCACCGTCGAAGGTATCTACGTCATGCCCATCATCGAAGCCGGCGAGACCATCGAGCCACTGCGCGACCGCATCATCGGCCGCGTCTCGCTCGAAAAACTCAAGGACTTCGAAGGCAAGGTCATCGTCGATGTCAACCAGGAGATCGACGAAGACCGCGCCTCCGCCGTTCAGGCCGCAGGCATCGAACGCGTCAAAATTCGCTCGGTCCTCACCTGCGAGTCCAAGCGCGGCTGCTGCATCCTCTGCTACGGCCGAAACCTCGGCTCCGGCAAGATGGTCGAGATGGGCGAAGCCGTCGGCGTCATCGCGGCGCAGTCCATCGGCGAGCCCGGAACCCAGCTCACCATGCGTACCTTCCACATCGGCGGAACCGCATCGCGCGTCCACGACGCCTCGCACCTCGAGGCCAAGAACGCCGGCAACGTGCGCTTCATCAACCTCGTCACCGTCCGCAACAAGGATGGCAATCTGGTCGCCATGAACCGCAACGGCTCCATCGCCATCATCGACGAAAAGGGCCGCGAAAAAGAGCGCTACGCCATCGTCTACGGCGCCAAGCTCAAGGTCGAAGACGGTGCCGAAGTCAAACTCGGCGACACCCTCGGCGAGTGGGACCCCTACACCTTCTCCCTCCTCACCGAGATCGCCGGAACCGTCCAGTTCAAGGACCTCCAGGAAGGCGTCACCCTCAACGAAGAGGTGGACGAGGTCACCGGCCTTTCCCGTCTCGTCGTCGCAGATTCGCCCGACGAAAAGCGCCAGCCCGCCATCTACATCAAGGCGACCAGCGGCAACAAGCGCTACCTCATGCCCTCGCGCGCTCATCTCATGATCGCCGACGGCGACGAGGTCTTCCCCGGCGATACCTTGGCCAAGATCCCGCGCGAAACCACCCGCACCAAGGACATCACTGGCGGTCTACCGCGCGTCGTCGAGCTCTTCGAAGCCCGCAAGCCGCGCGACCCCGCCATCATCTCGAAAATCGATGGTGTGGTTCGCTTCGGTGAGGTCTCCAAGGGTCAGCGCAAGGTCTACGTCACCGCCGATAACGGTCAGGAAGAGGAATACTCCGTCCCCCGCGGCGTCTACGTCAACGTGCAGGAAGGCGAGCGGCTCCGCGCCGGCGATCCTCTGATCGACGGCCCGCGTAACCCGCACGACATCCTCGAGGTCCTTGGCGAGCGCGCTCTCCAGCAGTACCTCGTCAACGAGATCCAGGAGGTCTACCGTCTCCAGGGCGTCACCATCTCCGACAAGCACATCGAAACCATCGTTCGGCAGATGCTGCGCTGGGTCAAGATCGAAGAGGTCGGCGATACCGGCTTCCTCGTCGATCAGCAGACCGATCGCTTCCGCTTCAACGCCGAAAACCAGAAGACGCTGACCGAAGGTGGTCGCCCGGCAATCGGTCGCTCCCTCCTCCTCGGCATCACCAAGGCCTCGCTCTCGACCGATAGCTTCATCTCGGCCGCCAGCTTCCAGGAGACCACCCGCGTGCTCACCGAAGCCAGCATCAACGGCTCGATTGACACCCTTCGCGGCCTCAAGGAAAACGTCATCGTCGGCCGCCTGATCCCCGCCGGAACCGGAATGGAATACTACCGCAACGTCGCCCTCTCCCCAGAGCTCGAAGAAGCGGCAGCCCAGGTCCAGCAGGAAGTCACCGCAGCCATCGAAGCCGAAGAGCGCGAACTAGAACAAATGCGCATGGAAGGCGAACAGGAAGAACTAGCCGCCAGCGAGTAGCATTGCATGCAGCGAAGAGAACTTTGCACAACTACTACTACAATGGCAGGGCTCCGGCCCTGCCATCTTCTTTGGCAAACACTCGCCACTCTGTTATAGGTTCATATGCCCATCCTTCAGATAGTTGCTTCTCTGGCACTCTTATTCGCTGATAGAAACACATCGCAGCCCACGACGGATGAACAAACACACGGGACCATCAACGTGGTTTTAGCGAATGGCAAAGGCGCAGTTGTAGTTACAGATTCACGCTTGAGTTCGGCTGGCAAGCCAGTTGGATTCGGCCAGAAGTTATTCATGCTCGATGAACATACCGTTTGTGCGATTGCAGGCTTTTACAGTGATCTGGGGCCGCAAGCAGGCTTGGCACCCTATCCTGAGTACCCACTCAGTGTTAGTGTTCCGCAGATATTGGGACGAGGCAGTTTTTCGGCTCCCATCCAAGAGTCCAATTCTGTTTCGAAGCGGCTCCTAGAAATTTCTGAAACGTACGCTTTTGTGCTCACGGTACTCGCGAACATGAGCGTTTCGCGGGAGGCCCAACCTTCTACTGGCCTGCCCGATCTTTTGTACCAGTGACGAGTTAGTGTAGCGCAGCGAGTTTTGCAGATATCTCGCCGCCGTCGAGGGTGTGGGGAAGTGGGAAGCGCACTTTGCTTTCCACTTCTCCATACCCT
>JAABUX010006983.1_pt1 | contig 13355 bp, 7 predicted proteins | sample 5561851 | NCBI WGS metagenome assembly JAABUX01 (sample SAMN10711883, study PRJNA513361) | rock metagenome | isolation source: Antarctica rocks | place: Antarctica: Victoria Land, Richard Nunatak red sandstone | collected 2016-01-03 | reverse complement strand
CGGGCATCGGGGGACCTCCGGCACATGGTGTCGTTAAGCAACTCCATCGTGACGGACCGGCCCCCGATGCTCAACCTCCGACAAGTCAAGGGGTTCGGCTTAACTTAATGGCATTCGAATTGACACCATTTTTTCCCAGATCGAAGGGACGAACGCCAACGAAAAATGAATTGACACCATTTTTTCCCATTTTTTCCCCCCGAGTTTTTCTTGTCTGTCTGTCCGTTTAGAGCATCATCTGACAGACCCTATAAGCCACAGCCGACGAAGTGCAGCCCAAGAGTCGTTTAACGATTCTTCGTCCGAAGAGGGCACGTCATCGATTCCAAACTCCGTTCTGCAATTTAGACAGATTCCGTATGACGGCGAAACGATCGGCACACCATCGTCATTTACGGAACCGGTCTCTGTCCAGGGCGCTTCGGCACCATAAGGCCATATGGTACCACACACGGGGCAAACCGGGCGCTTATCTTCGGTCCAGCAAAGATGCCCTATGTGTCCTGTTGTAGATGAACAAACCTTTTCGGTGCGAACAAAAACCCATTCTTGTTGCATTCTAAAACTCCTAGATAAGAACGCTCGTTGATCAAAAAGCAGGTCCACCGTATCCTTGGTTACGGTACCATTGATAGGGAGTCAGGACGGTTCCATTACTTTGCACCATGTTTCCTCGAAAAAAAGTTTTGATCAAGCCCGGCCCTGAACCTCCGGAAGGAATTTCCGTTGCAAACAAATGAGTCACCTTGTCAAAAACGTAGTATTGGCCGGTGGTTGGATTTGTATATGGAACACAATTGGAACCTGGCGTGTCCAGAAGACTGCGAGCAAGTTTCACATAGCTAACGGCGTCCTTGACATCAGGGAATTCTCCGCCGGGAATGCCAGACTTGTTGTCGAGAACGTGCTGGACGTAATGGCTGTATGCGTTACGTCCTCCTCCGGAGGGCGCGGTTCTGAACGGTCCTCCATTCCAAAAATCTGCGCCCGTAGTGTTGATGTCCTTCTTGAAGACATCGTCTAAGACATCCCCAAGTTCTTGAATATAAATCGGGTCATTGTCAGGCACGCCGCTTTGTTTGATGTACTTTTTCAATACCGTTTCGACGGTCGTGAACGCCGACTCGGCTGACTGAGTAAGGTACTTTCTCTGCCTGTTGTAAATTGAGAATGCCTTCTCGCAGAGCGTCGAGGCGTTGTGGACCCACACCCCCGCTTCGCCGACGAAGTAGGTGTGGAAGTCGGCCACCTCGAAATTGTACGTCGTGAACGGCCCGCCGTCGACCGCCTCCTCGATGTTCAGCGACGTCACCTCCGCCGGACCGCCGTCGGCCAGCCGGAGCGTGTCGCCGACGGCCAGCTCGTCGGCCCTCACGAAGCCGCTCCGGTTGGTCACAAAGAACGGGTGCTCGCCGGTGCCGACCAGCTCGTCGTCGATACCCGCCGCCGTGCGGTAGCCGACGTGGTAGAGCCGGGTCGGGCGGGTGACGACCGTCTCCAGCACCGGCTTGTACGCTTGCTCGCCGCTGGCCTCGTCGCGGCTGAGGACCAGGTCGCCGGGGCGGATCGTCTCGATCGCCCTCGGCCCACCGGCCGTCAGCACCGCCGTCCCCGCGACGAAGCACATCTTCGTGGTTGCGAGGTCTTCAGCGAATGCGACGGCATTGTCAAGTTTGGCGACGACTGTACCCTTGTCGGCGATGTACGGGACGGTTTTCAGCTTGGGGATCACCTCGGTGATCGTGGCGGCCTTGAGGGCCTTGCCGACCCCGTAGGTGGCCACGGCCACGGCGACCTCGCCTATGATGCGACCGACGATGCGTCCCTTGTCGTAGTCACTGAGCTTGAGCAGCTCATCCTTGATCGACTGGATGATCTCAACCGAGAACTGAAAGGCGTCGTTGAACTTGCCACCGAGGCGGTTGATCTCGTCGTTGTCGCCGACGAGAGGGGGGAAAATGGTGTCAATTCAATTTTCGGGAAATGGCGCAACGTCCAATCGTAAGCGAAAAATGAATTGACACCAATTTATCCCCAATTTATCCCCCAATTTATCCCAAAAATGAATTGACACCAATTTATCACCCAATTTATCACCAATTTATCACCCACCGCTCGTCGGACATGCTCGACCGAGGTGGCCCGGGGCTTCGAGCCGGTCGGACTGGCCGGGTTGGCCGTCGGCTTGTCGGGGGTCGAGGAGACCAGGGTGGCCGTCGGGTCGTCGAACCGGACGACCGGGGCTTCCGCCTCGCCGGCGACCAGGACGTCGAGCGCCGGAAAGGGGGAAATGGGGAAATGGTGTCAATCCATTTTTTCCAACTTCTTGGGACGTCCTCGGAAACGAGGAGGCCAAAGCCAGAGAAAAAATGAATTGACACCATTTTTCCGTTAAAGCCAGAGAAAAAATGAATTGACACCATTTCCATTTTTATTTCCATTTTTCCGTTCCACCATTTTTCCGTTCCATTTTTCCGTTCGATCATGTGATGTTCAGTGCTCTCGAAGGATGCCCTTGAAAATGGCCAAAAATTGGCGAAAACCGTATACTGAACATCTGCTTTAGGGCCGTGAACGCTTACGTCGAAAGTGTAATTGAACGGGGCGGAAAATAGGTAAAGGGGACAGTCAGCCGATGGTTGCCGACCAACCTTCCGTTTCCTTCAGCCGCCCCAGCATGGTGCTGAATCGGTCCACGATCCTGACCGTCTCCTCGTAGCCTGGTCCCATGCGAACCAGTTCGGCCCGGAACACGACCAGTTCGCCCAGTAATGGGTCCAGGTTCTCTGGCGTCACCTGGATCCATCGGGAGAGTTGGGGGATGAGCTCTAGACCCAGCTTGACCGCGATGGGTGTCCACCCCTGCTCCATTCCCCTGAGACTACTGAGGAAAACTTCTTCCCACTCACTGTCCGGCCAATCGACACTCAGTGAAACAGACACGCTTTCCTCCCATTATCTATTGGTTGATACCGAACGTGACATCGAAGGTGTAGTTCGTGTATTTGGCCTGGAGCCGAGCGATGTCGGCGTTGACCGCCGCCCTCAAGGCCGGGGTATCGCCCTTGAGCTCGAACTTGACCTTCTTGATCCTCCGAAGTTCGTTGACCGTTGGCAACAGATCAGGGCCGCTGTACGGCCTGATGGGATCGGGCGTTTTGAACGTCCGGTTCGCGGTGAGATACACGCGGCCATCGTCCCGAGCGACGCCATTGAGCAACGCCACGGCAATGGATCAGGATCGCGGTCACGCCAGTCGCGTGGCGAGGCGGCGGCAAGATGGCGGGGGGCAGTTGCTGCTATGGTAGGTGATACAGTTTGCCCGGACGTACTTAGTACAAGACTATGTTTCAATTTAGCCGATGGTGGCCGTCCAACCTTCCGAATCCCTGAGCGTCACTAACGCAGCAACAAGTCGGTCTACAATGCTGACATCCGCCTCGTCGGCCAAACCCATGCGGACGAGTTCAGCCCGGTAGATCACTAATTCGGCCAGCATTGGCTCCAAGTTTTTCGGCGTAACCTGGATGAATCGGGAGAAGTTTGGGATTAGCTCCAAGCCCAATGCTTTCGCGATAGGCGTCCATCCTTCTTCCAATTGCCTAAGACTACCAAGGAAGACTTCCACTCCCTCACCATTCGGCCAGTCGATATCGAGCGAAACAGACATATCAGGAGCCTCCGAATTGGACTTCAAAAGTGTAGCCGTACTGGGCGTATTTGTTCCTGAGGCGGTCCACGTCTGCATTGACAGCCGATTGAAAGGTCGCAGTGTTACCCTTGCATTCAAATTTTATCCGCTTGATACTACGGACATCATTGGCGGTTGGCAGATCGTCGGGTCCCACGTAGGGAGCAATAAGCGGAGGGGACTTGAATGTCTGGCCCGCAGCCTTATAGGGGGTAACCCTAGAATCCGCCGTAACCCCGAGGAGCAACGCTAACCTTCTATCCATTTTGTAGTAAATATATTTGCTGGACCACTTGATGTCAGAAAAAATTAAGGTTCCGTCTGGATTTTTGTTGACCGGATCCTCCTGCCCTCTCCCGTCCTTCTCCTCGACAATAACATTCAAATTGTCGATGCGGTCGATGCTATTATTGGCACCATCACTGTTGCGGATGCCCAGCTCGCGGATAGGGACACCAGAGTACCTGATTAAGTTTTGACCCTCGCCGGGACGCTGAAAGAACAGTTTCCCCCAAACGCCGTCTGGTTGCGAGGTTAGAACAGTACCGTCCTGGGTGGTGGTTGTAAATTGGCCTCCGCCTAGACTCCGTACGCTCGACCGATTATCTGAAGCTATCTTACGCAATGCCACTTCGGCGGCAGCGGTACCACCGCCCGCGAGGTAGACGCCCGTATCCTGCTGCCGGACGTTTGGCACCGTATCGGTTTTCGCTAAGCTAGCAACCAAGTGGACGGTATTATTTAAAAGTTGCTGATCCCGTCCAATGACTCTAACATCTCTTAGAGAGATATATACGCCTTGGGTTTTGGCCGCCTCTGCCGGAGCATTTTGGTAAAGTTTTACGACTTCGATCTGCGCGTCGGCTTGTGTCGCCGTACCAAATCGCATGACGCTTGGCGTGCCCACGGCAGCTGCTGTGATGCCACCCGTATCGCCAGATCCACCATCCAGGACTCCGTAATCGAGTGTCGTCCCGTCTGTAATGTCGGCCACTATGTGGTAGTAATAGGAGGTTCCGGGGTCCGCCGTTTCGTCAGAGTAGCCTGGGGAGGCCACGGACGCCAGAAGTGTACCGTCGCTTCCGTCGCTCAATAAGCCACGATAGATCCGGTAGTCGACCGCACCGTCGACCTGCGTCCAATCGATCTCCTGAAAGCTCTTGGGGTCCGGGGCGTCAGTGGTAACAACCTGATTCGGGGTATGCCCGATTTCGAGATTAAAAGTCGAGGTAACGGGGGAGCCGTCAAGGCTGCTATATATAATTATAGTATGCTGAACCTGATCGTAGAAGTGAGGTACGCTCCCGTCTTCCAAGGGTACCGGGTCATCCGGAGGGGTTGTATCGCCCCAGTCCACGCCATAGGAGGCATTTCCGAGCGAGTCTACCGTCGGGTCGTACTTGTCATCGAAGAGTTTCGGAGTGACATCGCCTTCATTTAGATCGACGACGTACACATGCAAAGTATCGGCGTTGTCATCGCTATCCCATGTCAAGAGGACGGATGGTCCCGGAACAAAGCTGAAGTTATCGTAGACTAGACCGGCGGGGTCAGTGATGTTGACAATTTCGATTCTCGTGACATTGATGAACTTGCTCAGATCGACGGTGCCCACGGAAACATTCCCCGCCCCGATGATCGGCACGGTCGTCTCGATCTGGCCGTTGGGTCCGTCCCGGTAGACGCGGACCTCGCCGATCTTGCCGGCGCTGTCGTCGTATCCATAATCAAACGTCAGATCGCGAACCGGCTGTTTGAAGTCGACGTAGAGATTGCGGTCAAAATTGTTCTTGCTCAAGGGGAAGGTACCGATCGCGTGCGGTGCCCAGTCGCTTACCACCGCATTGTACTGGCCAGGGTCCGTCAAAAAGACGGCGATCCCGTATTGATCGGTGATCGTGGTCCCGACCGGGAACTGCTCGAAGTTGATGGTCACCTTATCGGTTACCGTCGCCTGGATACTGGTCGAGATCCCATCGATGGAAGCATCGATGGTGATTGATGAGAGGTCGAGATTATTTGGCGCCGTGTAAAGACCATTCGCGTCGATCGAGCCGGGCGTGCCGGCCGGCAGCGACCAAGCGACCGGGTCTGAAGTGGTAATGGATTGACCAAACTGATCCAGCTCAGCGGCCGTGAATTGCTGGGTCGCACCCGGAGCGATCCTGGCGACCGATGGCCCGATCGAGACGCTGGACACCGACTGGGATACGGACACTGCGATGTCGCTCGTCGTGCTCGCCGATCCGTTGGAGATGGTCAGCCGGAGGACATAGCTCCCGGCCTTCGCAAAAATCGCGGTGGCCTGCTTCGCCGCATTCGTCCCATTCGGGCTGAAGTTTGGGGCCACGGTGTTCGCTGGCTCCGAGACGACCGACCAAGCATAAGTCAGCGTCTGCTCCCCACCCGGCGCACTGCCGAGGCCGGACAGGTTCGCCGATTTGCCCGAAATGGTCGAGTTCTCGACCGTGGCCGGGGTGACGATCCCGGGCGTCGCATAAGCCGTCGCAAACCCGATGGCGCTGTAGCGAGAAAGACCAATTCCGTTGTCCGCGAGTAATCGGTAATAGTATGTGGTCCGGTCGTTGAGTCCGGAGTCGGAATAGGCCGCGCCGCCGCCGGTCACCCTGGCGATTTGGGTCCAGCCATTTGGAGGATTCGACGTGCGTTCAACGACGTAACCGATCGCCCCGGTTGTCGGGGACCAAGTCACGAGGAGGCCGACCGATGAAGGCAGCGTCCCTTCCGTGACCGCCACACCGGTCGGCGGATCGGGGAAAGAGGGCGTGGTCAAACCTCCGGTGGCGTAGGGGGATTCGAACCCCGATCCGGTTGAGAAGGCACGGACCCGGAAATAATACGGAGTTGTCGGGTTGAAAGTCTTTGAAACGGAGTAGCCCGTGGAATTGGCGGGCAAGTAGGCGAGGGTGGCCCATCCGGTCGTCCCGTCCGAGGACTGCTCGACATCGTAGCCCGTCTCGGTGCTTGAGAGGTCGGCCCAGCCCAGATCGATCCGGCTGCCGGAGACGAACCGGGCCGAGAATGCCCCGGGCGCGGCGAGCGGGATCGTGACGGTCGCGGTACCGCTGGGCGTCGACAAGCCACCGATCCCGAAGGCGACCACCCGATAGGAATCCTGGGTCCCGTCGAGGACGTTGGTATCGGAGTAGGAGGTGACGTCCGCCCCGGTCGAAGAGATCCGGGTCCAGGTGGCCCCGGCGTTCGTGCTCCTCTCGACGTCATAACCCATCGCGCTGGTCACGCCCGACCAACTCAAGTTGACCTGCGACGCCGTCACCAAGGCAGCCGTCAGGTTCGTCGGCGTCACCGGGGTCGCACCGACGATCGTCGCCGTCGCGGAAGCGATATCCGCCAGTCCGTAGGTATCCCCCGGGCGACCAACCAAGGCGGCGTTGACCATCTTCTCGCCCGCGATGTGGGCGTTTGCGTCGGGCGTGATCGTGACGTCTTGATAGGCGGAGCCGGCGGGGATGGTGACGGCGTAGTTGCCCGCCGGGTCGAGCGTGGGGACCAAGGACGAACTCGTCTCGTAATCGGAGTTGTAGGCGGCGGTGCCGCCGAGGTTGAGGTAGACCCTCAATGGATTATTCAAGCTGCCGGTGCGCGACACCCGGAAAGTCGCGGGTTCGAGTCCGATCTGGCGGGCGACCGGATTCGTGGCCGCGATCGTCGCCGTGTTGACGGCGGCGAGATCATCGGCGATGGTGGCCGTCGCGGTCGTGTTGCCCGCGAGGCCGTAGGCGTTCGACAGGCCGAGCAGCGAGGCGGCGACCGTCTCATCGCCTTCGGCCAGGGTGTCATCGATGGGCGTGATCGAGAAATCCTGATGATCCGCCCCGGCGGGGATCGTCAACGTGTAGTTGGAGTAGATATTGCCCGATTGCTGAAGCGTCGGGCTGACGGTGTAATCGTCGTTTCCGGTGTTGTACGAGGCGCTACCCCCGAGATTGAGATAGACCGCCAACGGCTGATCGAGGCTGCCGGTGCGCGAAACCCGGAAAGTGGCCGGGACTTGTCCCGCTTCCGACGCCTGGGGACTGGTCGCGGCGATCGAAACGAGATTCGCGGGGGTCGCCGGCGTTTCGCCGCTGATAAGGGCCGTGGCGGCGCTTTGGGCCGCGATCGCGTAGAAGCCGGGGTCGGGGACGATCGCCAAGACGACGAGTTCGTCGGGACCGGGTTGCGAATTTTGGCTTGGAATAATCGTAACGTCTTGATAAGAAGCACCGGCGGGTATCGTTACGTAGCTTTCCGAAAGAGGATTCGAGTTGCCGTTACGGGTGATGCCGGAGCTGCTGTAATAGAACAAGTTGCCCCCCAGGTGGAGGCCGACCCCCAAGGAGTTGGACAAGTCCCCCGTCCGCGATACCCGGAAGGTCACCGATCCCTGCCCGGAGAAGTCTCCTTGGGAGTCCGTGGCAACGAGCGAGACGACGTTCACGGCGGCGCGGTCGGCGGTGATGACGGCCGTGGCGGCACTGCGAGAGTCCAGCGAATAGTTGATCCCATCGGGGAGAAGTGAGAGGATCACGGTCCGGTCGGGGCCGGGTCGCGAACTATCATTGGGCGTGATCGTGATGTCCTGATAGCTCGAACCGGCCGGGATGATTGCGTAGCGGTATGGAGCAGGATTGGGGTAGTTGATCTGAGACATGCCGACGGACGTGTAATCGCCGAACCCGCCATCGCTGGCAGTTCCGCCCGGCACGAGATAGACAATCAGCGACTTGCTCAAGTCACCCGTCCGAGAAACCCGGAAGACGGCGGGATCTTGGCCGGCTTGGGAGGCTTGCGGATCGATGGCCACGATGGATGCGACATCCGGGGTCGCCATAGTCACCGTCGTCGTCGCGCTTGCGACGGGAGAATAACCGGAATCGCCGGCGGCGCCGGAGACTTTGACCCGGTAATAATAAGCGGTCGAACTCGCAAGGTTCGCGTCGACATAGTTGACCGTCCCGGCGGCGAGGCTCCCGATCGGCGACCAGCCGGTCGCCCCGTCGCCGCTCCGCTCGACGGAGTAACCGGTCGCCCCGGGGACGGCGGACCAGAACAGGAGGATCGATGAGACACCCGAGGCGCTGGCGAAGAGTTCCGCCGGGGCCGACGGGTTGATCGTGAGCGACCGTGCGTCGCTCGGCATCGACTCGCCGAAATCGCCGAGGGCCACGACTCGGTATGAATAAGTCATGGCCGGCTGCACGCTCGCGTCGGTGAAGGCCGTCGTGCCGGCATCGACGATCCCATCCAACGACCAAGTCGCGCCCGAATCGCTCGAACGCTCGACGCGATAGCCCTCCGCGCCCTGGACGCCGGACCATGCCAAGGCGACGGAGGCTGCGGAAACCGCGGCGAGGGATGCGATGACGGGAGTCGCGGGCAACCCAGGTGTGTCAACCTCGGCGGGCGTCGAGTAGGCCGAAGCATCGGCGGGGGCGGTGGCTCGGACCCGGAAGTGGTAGGTCGCCGCAGCGACGAATGGGCCTGAAGCCGCGAAGGTCGTCGCGTTGGGGGGGGCGATGCCTACCACAGACCATCCCGAGAAACCATCGCTGGACTGCTCGATCGAATAGCCGGCCTCGATGGCGGAATTATCCGTCCAATTCAAGGCAACGTCCGAAGGAGAAAGGAGGGTGGCCGTCAGCCCGGTGGGATTCGCGAGCAACGTCGAGTCGCTGACAGTGGGCGTATAAGCCGACTCTTGAATCCCGTTTGATGCGAGGATGCGATAGTAATAAGTCGTCCCCTCGCTCAGCCCGGTGTCGGCGAACGACGTGGAGGTGCCGGACGGATGGGCGATCGGGAACCAGTTGGTGGAGCCGTCAAGGCTCCGTTCAATCGAATAAACACTTGCTCCAATCGATGCATTCCAGGTCAGATCGATCTCCGACGAGCTGACGGTGGTCGCCGCCAGGCCGGAAGGCGCGGCGGGAGCCGTGTCGCTTTGGCCCGAGACCTGGGCCACGCCCACCCCGTCCATGAGCACCGTATTTCCCTTCCCGGACGGATCAAGCCCCCGGAAGCTCAGCGCGTGCGACCCCGCCGTCACCGGGAAATTCGGCGTGGTGTAAACCTGATACGTCGTGCTCGACGGCATGACGCTGCCGACGACGGCTCCGTCGAGCAGGACCTGGATTCCCTCGCCCGATTGGTCGCCCAGCCCGCTCTGGGCGACGGAGAGGCTGACCTGGTAGTTGCCGGTCGACCAATCGACGACCGTCTGGATCAACGACGAGCCGCCCTGAATGAAGGCGACGTGGGTCCCGTCCGGGGATGATGGGTTCGCGGACGTGAAGATGCTGTTGTCGCCCGATACGCCGGCCGACCCCCGGAAATCCCAGTAGGAGTCCTGGGGGTTGTAGGCATAGCTGCCCGGCGCGACCGGGGCCTGCTCGAAGCTCGGGTCGTTGACGACGGGCACGCCGGGCGTCGCCGGGACGACGACGACGCTGTCGACCAGGACCACGTTGTCGCCGCCGGAGCTATCGATCCCCTGCAAGGTGACGGTGTGATCGCCGTCGGCGACCGTGAAGGCCGGCGTCGTGTAGTAGAGGTACGATGTCGATGTTTGCGGCTGGAAGGTGGCGACGACCGAGCCGTCGACCAGGACCTGGAAGTCCTGGTCGGAGCCGTAGCGTTGCGAGGCGGCGAAGGTGACGTGGTACGAGCCTGACGTCCATCCGGGCACCTGCTGGCTGATCGACCCCGACTGCTGGATGAAGCCGGCTTGTTGGCCATCGGGGGCGACCTGCCCGCCGGAGGCGAATGCCGAATTGTTGCCGGTGACGCCCGCTGCCCCGCCGAACGTCCAGGGTGAACCCGACGGCGCGTAGGCGAAATTCCCATTACCGACGACAATATATTCGAACCCGCCGTCGTTGAGCGTCACCGTCAAGAGTTCGCGCGATTCGAGCGATTGGACCGAGGGGCGAAACCGGCGGCGCTTGCGGCCGTGGCGGAAGCCTTGGGGGGTGCGGCTCATGGTGGCGTCATCCGGGGGGATCGATCACGCTTGCTCAGGGATGCGGACCGTACGATAGATCAACGGACCGACCGGACGCAAGCGGGCCGTCGTCATTATTGGAAAATCGTCCGAGGTCATGGGGGCGGCCCGTCGTCGAGGTTCGTCCGGGCCTCAAGGCGAGACCCGTTGCCCCTGCCGCTGCTTTTGCTCGGCGCGGATCGATCGGGCGAGCTTGAACCAGGTGGCGGCCTGCGACGAGGCGAGGCAGGCGAGCGAGGCCAGGGCCAGCAGGGACATCAGGACGGTGGGGCCGGCGGTGGCGAAGAGGACGTTGGTTTCGGCCTTGTCTCGATCGTCGAGGAAGCCGTACAAGTAGCGGGCGCAGACCAAGAGCCAGACCAGGCAGCCGAACATCCCGGCCCATCGGCCCCATCGCCTCCCGGTGAGGATCGCCCAGGCGATGGCCATGAGCAGGAAGGCGACCCCGGTGCCGGTGCCGACGATCGACGGCAACTCCCCGGAGTAGCCGAGGATTCGCCTCGCCTCGCCCGGCAAGGCGCACACCACCGAGGTCCAGAACAGGGCGAAGACGGCGATGGTGGCGAACTCGAAGGAGATCCCGATGATCGCCTTGGGCCGCTCGGCGTCGATCTCGCGCTCGTCGAGCCGGTAGCGATACGGTGGTGCCTTGACCGGCTTGCCGTCGAGGATGTTGAGCAGGTCGTCGGCCAGTTCCTCGGCGGTCTGGTAGCGGTCGTCGGGGTCCTTGGCCGTCGCCTTGTGGACCACCGCCGCCAGGTTGGGCGACACCGACTTGTTGAGCGTCGTCAACGGGGCCAGGGCCTTGGTGACGACGTGGCGGAGGACGCCTTCGCGGGTCGGCGCGACCACCGGCCGGTTCAGGGCGAGCATCTCGTAGAGCACCAGGCCGAGCGAGTAGATGTCCGTCCGGTGGTCGACGCTGAGCCGTCCGGCGACCTGCTCGGGGCTCATGTACATCGGCGTCCCGACGAGTTGCCCGGTGCTGGTGACGGTGGCGTCCTCGAAGAACCGGGCGATCCCGAAGTCGATCAGTCGGACCTTCCCCTGGCGGTCGAGCAGCAAGTTCTCCGGCTTGACGTCGCGGTGGACGACCCCCCGTTCGTGGGCGTGCGCCAGGGCCAGGGCGGCGTCGCGGGCGATCTCGACGGCTCGTCGGACATGCTCGACCGAGGTGGCCCGGGGCTTCGAGCCGTTCGAGCCGGCGGGTTGGGCCGTCGGCTTGTCGGGGGTCGAGGAGACCAGGGTGGCCGTCGGGTCGTCGAACCGGACGACCGGGGCTTCCGCCTCGCCGGCGACCAGGACGTCGAGCGCCGAGGCGACGGAGGCGTTGGGGTCGCGTTCCAGGACGTTGAGGACTCGCCTCAAGGACGAGCCGTCGACGAACTCCATCGCCATGTAGCAAAGCTGGCGGTCTTGGCCGACGTAGTGGACCCCGGCGATGTGCGGGTGGTCGAGCCGGGCGACGGCCTGCGCCTCGCGGCGGAACCGGGCGATGTCGTCGGGCCGGTTCAAGGCGTCGCCGAGGACTTTGAGGGCGACCACGCGGTCGAGCGAGATTTGCCGGGCCTGGTAGACGATCCCCATCCCGCCCGAGCCGAGCCTGCGCTCGATCACGAAGTCGCCGACCCGGACGTCCGCTTCGAGCGACTCGGGGCGGCCCAGCAGCGGCGGACCTTGGGAAATCTCGTCGAGGGCCGATCCGTCGTTGATCATCCCGACTCGCTCCGTTTCGGGTGGTTCCCGCAACCCGCCGACCCTCACAACCTGACGCCTCGTTCTGTTTTTCCAAGGATGAGGTTCCCATGATAGCCGACTCGACCCCGGTCGCAAGCCGCCATCGGTCCGCCCTCTTAGCCAGGGCTTATTGAAGTCTTACTCCGGGCCGGCTTTTCGGTGGTTCGGTGCGAGGACAAAAGGCCAATCCCGCGCGGGGTATCGGTCGCCGTGATGAAAGATCAAAGGGTAATCCGTACCGCTCCGGGCCATGTCGCACGACCCCGACGACCGCCAGCCGACGGTCCGGCATTTCGCCGACGAACGCTCTCGATTCCTCGCCCGAACATGAACTCAATCCCCGATCCGCGAAGATTTCATGAATACCGGCTAGCGTTTTCGCGGTCGACCTCGACCCGTCATTGGTTGCGGCAACAGTTTGTGTCATGTTTTGGAATAGTTAATGTTTCCACACGATGGAAAAAACCAACCAATCACGGAACAACTCGGTTGAACTCGACGCCGGAAACGGCGATATTTGGAGTTACGTCGCTTCGTTCATTCCCTGATTTCAGGAGCCTAATCCGATGCTCATGTCGAAGCTATGGCTCATCCCACCCTTGTTCTGCATCATGACCCTCGCCACCCAGGGCCGGGCCGGTGCCGATCATCGGCTGCCTCCCGCGCCGACCCTTTTCCTGCCGCACATGGTCAACGTCATGCAAAAGTACCACGACCAGCATGGTAAATACTCTCGCGAGTGGCGCCTGCTCGACTTCGAGTACAGTAACAAGCGGCCTAAGAAACTATCTCGAAACCGCTCTTGATTAGCAGTTGGCGTCGGGCTTTAATGGATGAAACCTCACCCATGAGACTCACCCATGACGACCCAAGCCAGACCTAAAGCCAAGAAGCCCGCACCCG
>JAABUX010006981.1_pt1 | contig 13363 bp, 13 predicted proteins | sample 5561851 | NCBI WGS metagenome assembly JAABUX01 (sample SAMN10711883, study PRJNA513361) | rock metagenome | isolation source: Antarctica rocks | place: Antarctica: Victoria Land, Richard Nunatak red sandstone | collected 2016-01-03 | reverse complement strand
GCGCTTTCACACAGGTTGAGCACCCTATGCCCTACTTTCACCCCATCGGCCTCAATGCGCCGGACTTCTTAAAGGTGAGGGGTGGCGCATGGGGAGAGTGCGCGCCCCACCACGGACAAGCGTCATGTGATCAGGTCCACCGCGTGGTTCGCGAGGATGACGCCGCCGAGGAGCGCCACCACGACGACCCCTCCTCCGCCCCACCACAGGCGGCGCGCCCGCCCCTGCCGGCGACGGGCCACCTCTGCGCGTTGCTGCTCGCTGTCGCGCCGGGCCGTCCGGCGTTGATGTGTCGTCGGCGCTTTCTGATTCATCTCTGTCGTCTCTCAAGCCCGGCCTCGACGCGACGGACGAGGGCCATCGCGTCGAGGCCGGTGTGTCCTGCCGGGGGTTACATACCGCCCATCATGCCCGTGGCGCTGCCGTACCACACCTCACGGTACGCCTGCATCAGCCCTTCCCCGCGCGACTGGCCCTTGATGATGGAGAGGGCCAGGGCCTTGAGCTGCGGGTGCGACCCGCGCGCCAGTTCCAACGTGGCCGCGTCGATGGCCATCTGGTGGTGCGGCAGCATGGCGTCGATGAACGCTTTATCGAAGGGGTTGGCCGTCTTGAGGCTGGTGATGTCATGCATCATAGTCATGCCGCTCATGCCCATCGTCATGCCGGGGAGCATGGGCATGTCGGCCATGCCGGGCGTGGCGGCGCTGCCGTACCACGCCTTGCGCCACGCCTTCATCTGCGCGATCTCGCTGTTCTGATCCGCGATGATCGACCGCGCCAGGGTCTTGATCTGCGGATGCTGCGCCCGCGTGAGGGCGATCTGCGCCATGGCCACGGCGCCCTGATGGTGCGGCGCCATCATGTCGATAAACTGCTGGTCGAAGGCGGACGCCGTCGCCCGCGTCGCCGCGGCCGGCCGTGTCGCCGCCGACGTGAGAGAAACGCGCGGGGCGACGGTGGCGGCGAGCAGGGTCAGCGCGGCGGCCGCGCCGAGAGGCCGCAGGGCGCGGCGGATGGATGTCCGGAACATGGTGATCCTCCTGGTGTTCTATCGTGCTGAACGGGTGTGTGGCGAGGACCGGGCAAGACCCTCCCTCACAGCAGATACACCTGGAGGATGGCGCGGCGAGTGCGTTGGTCGGGGATAGGCCCGGCGCTGCGCGCCGCCAGATTGTGGGCCGCGTCTGTCGGTGTGGGGAGAGCCCCGACAGCGGCCAGGGGGGGCCAGGGCGCGTGCCCATCGCGCTGGGCGCCGGGGGAACGGAGGGCGGGCCGGCCGGGCGTGATCCCGTTCATGAGGGGGCACGTCATCGTGCAGGCCGCACCGTCGGAGATTGCCTGCGTTCCCGTCACCCCCGTCGCCGCGACCGCGGCCGATGCGCCGACCGCGACCGGCGGCATGACCGAGAACGACGCAGCCATGGCCGGCTCCATCCCCTGGCCGGACAGACCGGTCGCGGGCGTCATGGGCGTGAGACCCATCAAGGGATGGTGTAGCAAGAGCAGCAGGGCGAGGAGCGTGGCAATGCCCGCCGTTGCGCGGCGTCCCTGGCCCATGTGATTACCCCCCCCAACTACGTCGTACCTCTATGCAGTATATACCGGCGCGCTGCGGACGCCGCTCAGGGGTGATCCCGGCCAACGTGTGTCTCACCCCTCGCCGTGTACGTCGCCGGGGCCGCGGCATCGTGCGCCGACGCCGCGTGCCCGGCGTGCCCGGCGTCGGCGCCATGATCCATCGCCGCGTGGTCGTGTGCATCCATGTCCCCGGCGGGGGCGCTCATCATGCGCAGCATGGCCGGCCCGCCCGTGCGCAGGAAGCGCACGACCAGGACGGCGGCGAGCGCCAGGAAGACGACGTTGAGCACGCTGGTGTAGTTCAGGCGCGGCCCCTGGGTGATCACGCCCACGGCACGGTTCGTCGGGATGATGCCCAGCGCCCCGAACACCAGCTCCACGACGTAGCCGGCGACGGCCATGGTCACGTAGAACGTGCCCAGGATGTAGAGGGCCACCCGACCGCCGTAGTAGCGGCGGTAGATGTCCAGGACCGGCAGCACGATCAGGTCGGCGAAGATGAACGACACGACGCCGCCGAAGCTGATGCCGCCGCGCCAGAGCACCGCCGCGAGCGGCACGTTGCCGACCGAACAGACGAAACTCAGGATGGCCACGAGCGGGCCGACCAGCGGACCCTCGATCTTGGCCAGCGTCGGGTGCGCCGTCAGGAAGAAGCCCTGCCAGAAGCCGTTGGGGACCCAGGCGGCGAGAGCGCCGGCGATGAGGAAGCCGAGCACGATGTCCGTCCAGACCGAGGCCCAGTCCATCACGAACAGGTGGCTGACGGCGGTGAAGCCGCGCCCGCTGAACAGGCGGGAGGCGAACGAGCCGCCGCCTTCCACGCTCATGTCCATCGCGGCGTGGCCCTCCATGCGGCCCAGCGCCCCCCGCTCGGCCTGCTCCCGCGCTATCTGGACAAGCCGCGGCGTCAGCGTGAGGCGGAAGATCAGCGCGATCAGGATGACCATGAGAATACCGCCCAGGAACTCGGAGGCGGTGAACTGCCAGCCCATCAGCACGATCAGGATGATGCCCAGTTCGATCACCAGGTTGGTCGAGGCCAGCTCGAAGACCATCGCCGCGGTGAAGCTCCCGCCCTTGCGGAAAATGGAGCGCGCCAGGGCCACGGCGGCGTAGGAGCAGGAGCTTGACGCGATGCCGAAGAGAGTAGCCAGGGTGAGGCTGCGCGGCGAGTCGTCACCCAGCAGCCTGGCCATGGTCTTGTGCGACACGACGGCCTGCACCACGCCGGAGAGGGCGAAGCCGAGCACGAGCGGCCACAGCACGTCCCAGAACATGTCGAACGCGGTCACGAGCGCCTGGCCGACGGCGAAAAGGAGCGTCCCCATCATCCCTGTCCCTTCAGACCTGCGTCCGCTGCCGTGCGTCGCCCTGGCGCGTGCGGGGCGGCCACATATTTGCGCAGGATGAGCTGCGCCGGGCGGAACCCCTCCTTCGCGTAGAACGCGAGCGCCCGCGTGTTGCTCGCCGTGGCGTAGAGCTGGATGGTATCGACGCCGGTCGCGCGCGCCCAGTCCTCGACGCGCGCGACAAGCGCGGCGGCCAGGCCCGTGCCCCGCCACGCCGGCTCGACGTACACATCTTCCAGTTCCAGCCAGTCCGGCGCCGCCCAGAGCGGCGCGTCGCGGTGCAGCGCGGCGAGGGCCAGGCCGATGGCGCGTCCGTCCGCCCCCTCGCGGGCCAGCAGGCCCATGCCCGCGCCGCCGGTCAGCACGCGATCCAGACCCGCGTCGAAGGGCTGCTCCCAGTCCGCGGACAGGGCGAAGCGCGGGTCCAGGCTCGCGTTATAGGTGTGCAACGCGAGGAAGAGCCGCTTGGCGTCGGCGCGGTCGCCGGGCGCGATCGCTCGGATGGTCCAGGCCACCCCATCTGCGACGGCCACGCGCCCGCCCCTCAGGCGCGGTGGGCGCGGTGGGCGCGGTCCGCTCGCCCTGTCTCCGTCGATCATCGGTCTTCTCCTTCGTCATGTCGCCGCGTCCGAGGGCGGATGGTGTGTCGGTCTCGCCCCCGGACGCGGCGCGCGCTCCCCGCGTCGGCGGCCCCGCTTTAGGACGCGACGGGGTAGCCCTCCTCGTCCATCGCGGCCTCGATCTGCTGGCGCGAGACACGCGCGGGATCGTAGCTGACCTGGACGGTCTTCGACGGGATCGCGACGTGGACGCTCTGCACGCCGGGCAGGGCGCCGACAGCCCCCTCGACGGTGCGCTGGCAGTGCGCGCACGAGATGGCGGGGGCGGTCAGGGTTGTGGTCTCCATTGGTCTGTCTCCTTCTGTGGATGATGACTGGTGTGCGTTACAAGCGGACGCGGTTGAGGCGCAGGCTGTTGGTCACGACGGTCACGGAACTGAGCGCCATGGCGGCGGCGGCCCAGATCGGGTTGAGCAGGCCGAACGCGGCGGCCGGGATCAGGATCACGTTGTAGGCGAAGGCCCAGAACAGGTTCTGCTTGATCACGCGCATCACGGCCCGCGAGAGGGCGAAGGCGCGGGGCAGGGCGCGCAGGTCCCCGCCGACGAGCGTGATGTCGGCGGCGGCCATCGCCGCGTCGGTCCCGCTGCCCATGGCCACGCCCACGTCGGCGCGGGCCAGGGCCGGCGCGTCGTTCACGCCGTCGCCGACCATGGCCACGCGGCGTCCCGCGCCCTGCAAGCGCGCCACCTCGGCGTCTTTCTCGACCGGGCGCACCTCGGCCAGCACCCGCGTGATCCCGACCTGGCGGGCCACCGCCTCGGCGGTGCGCCGGTTGTCCCCGGTCAGCAGCGCCGGCTCCAGGTGGAGCGTCCGCAGGGCATGCACAGCCTCCGCCGCGCCGTCCTTGACCGCATCGGCCACGGCGATGACGCCGGCGAGTTCCCCGTCCACGACGACGGGCAGCGCCGTCTTGCCCTCCCCTTCCAGGCGGGTCAGCGTCGCCTCGATCGCGCCGAGGGGAACGCCGCGCTCGGCGAGCAGCCGGCGGCTGCCTACGAGAACCGCCCGGCCCTCGACCGTGCCCTCGACGCCGCCCCCGGCCGTGGCGCGGAAGCCGGACGGTAGGGACGAGGTGGCGACGCCGCGCTCCCGCGCGGCGCGGGCGATGGCCTGGCCCAGCGGGTGCTCGCTGGCCTGTTCGACGCCAGCGGCCAGCCGCAGCACGTCGTCCGGGGACCGTGCGCCCAGGGGTACGACATCGGTCACGGTCGGCTTGCCCGTCGTGACGGTGCCCGTCTTGTCGAGCACCACGTCGGTCAGCCGGCCGATGCGTTCCAGGCTCTCGCCCCCCTTGATGAGGATGCCCAGGCGCGCGCCGCGCCCGCTGCCGACCATGATCGCCGTCGGCGTGGCCAGCCCCAGGGCGCAGGGGCAGGCGATCACCAGCACCGCCACCGCCGCGACCATGGCCGCCGTCGCCGCGTGGCCTGTGAGCAGCCAGCCCGCGAAGGTGAGCAGGGCGAGGCCCAACACGACGGGGACGAACACGGACGAGATGGCGTCGGCAAGGCGCTGCACGGGCGCTTTGGAGCCCTGGGCCTGCTCGACCAGGCGGATGATCCCGGCGAGCGCCGTGTCGCGGCCGACGCGCGTCGCGCGCAGACGCAGCAGCCCCGCCCCGTTGAGCGTGCCGCCCGTCACCGGGTCGCCCGGCCCCTTCTCGACGGGCAGGCTCTCGCCGGTCAGCATCGCCTCGTCGGCCGTCGAGCCCCCGTCGAGCACCATCCCATCGACCGGGATCGTCTCGCTCGGGCGCACCACGAGGATGTCGCCGGCGACGATCGCCTCCACGGGCACGTCGCGCTCGGTCCCGTTGCGGACGACGTGCGCCGTGCGCGGTTGCAGGCCGGCCAGGGCCGTGATCGCCTCCGTGGCGCGGCCCTTCGCCGCCGCTTCCAGGTACTTGCCGACATAGATCAGGGTGACGATCAGCGCCGCCGTGTCGAAGTACGTGGCCTGCCCGGGCAGGGCGATGGTGGCGACAAGGCTGTAGAGGTAGGCGACGGACGAGCCGAGCGAGACCAGGGTGTCCATGTTGGCGGACAGGTGGCGCGCGGTGCGCAGCGCGCCACGGTGGAAGGTCCAGCCCACGCCGAGCCAGACCGGCAGCGTCAGGGCGGCGAGCACATAGTTGTGGAGTTGCATGGTCGGCCAGTCCATCAGGCCGGGAACCATGGCCAGGGCGAGGACCAGGGCGGAGAGAACGGCGCCCGTCGCCAGGGTGAGACGGCGGCGGCGCAGGGCGACGCGGCGCGCGGCCGCGTCGTCCGCCGCCTCGGCCACGCCCGTCCCGACGACGGGCGTGGCGCCGTAGCCGGCGGCCTCCACGGCCGCGATCAGGGCGGCCGGGGTGGTCACGGCCGGGTCATAGGCCACAGACGCGCGCTCGGTGGCCAAGTTGACCGTCGCCTCGTCGACGCCGGGGACGCGCGCCAGCTTGCGCTCGATCCGGGCCACGCACGAGGCGCAGGTCATGCCGGTGATGCTCAACTCCTGCTGGGCCGGGCCACCGGCGGCCACCGGCGGCGGGGCCGCGGCGAGGGGGCGCGCCGTGTAGCCGGCCGCCTCGATCGCGCCCACCAATCGCGGGGGCGTGACGGCCGTCGGGTCGTAGCGCACATGGGCCTTCTCCGTCGCCAGGTTCACGCTCGCCGCGGCGACGCCGGGCACCTTGGTCAGCGTGCGCTCGACGCGGGCGACGCAGGACGCGCAGGTCATACCCGCGACGGCAAAATCGATGTCGATGGGCGGAATCGTCGTGGCGGCGACATCCGCCCGCGCGCTGATCGAGGAGAGGGTGGGTCCGCTTTCTTGGGTGATCATCGGGATGTCCTACTCTCGCGCCGCGACGGTCGCGTGGGTGATCGGGTCGGGGCGGCAGCACCCGGACCCCTCGTCGCCCTCTCCCACCGAGAGGACCCGCAACGTGTCCAGGGTGTCATCGACCGGGGCGGCGGTGCGCCCGTCGGTGAGGCTCTTGTTGAACTTGAGCGCGCCCATCAGCTCGTCGATGATCTTCTCGCCCATGCCGTCCTTGATGGCGTCGGAGACGCACGTCGAGAGATGGTTGCGCAGGAAGATCTGCTGGACCTTCTCCAGGCTAGACTGCACGGCGGAGAGTTGCTTCATCTGATCGACGCAGTAGGTCTCATCATCGACCATGCGGCGCACACTCTCCAGGTGGCCCGCCACGATCTTCAGCCGCAGCGCCGCCTCTTTCTTGTATTCCGGTTTCACAGGTCCTCCCTCACGCCCTTATCGTCTATGCCTCATGCTCCCATAGAGTACTCCCATGGACACTATAGCACCCCACAGGGGGTGGGGTCAAGAGGGGGCTGACGCGGTGTATGGACGTAACCTTTATCTGGTCGCGCCGTTATCTCTTACGGATGGAGTATGACCTTCGCATCCCCGGTTGTTGCGCATCACGGAGAAAGTGTATGTCTCAGATGTCTCGGATACCCTCCTGTCTTCTGGTTTTCGTCGTCACCTTGCTGGCCGCTCCATGGCCGATCGCGGCCCAACCCGGCGCCGTACCCCCCCCGTTCGCGGTCGCGGGGGCGTGCCCGGCCGAGACCGTGCGCAACAGCGCGCTCGGCGTCGCCCTCCCCCTGCCCACCGGTTGGGAAGAGGCGACCCCCACCATGGCGCCACCCGGCGAGATTTCTCTTGCCGTACCAGGCTATGCGGGCGCTCCCCGTCTGCTGATCGACTCCCTGGGCGTGACGACCGATCCCGACCCGACCCATGCCGCGGCCGTGGCCGCCGCGCGCTTGGCGCGGGGGCTGTCTGTGCCGATCACGCGCACTCCGCTCATCGTGGCAAATGCGCCGGGTATGCTGCTACAGGGCTTGCCCAGCCAGACCGCCACCGTGCAAATCGTGCTCGCTCACGCGGGCGGCCTCTACCGCATCATCCTCTTCGGCAGCCCGACGCTCACGCCGGCCGGCCGTGCCGTCCTCGACAGCATCAGCTTTATCCCGCGCACGGCGCCCTTCCCGAAGCCGTCGACGCCCGCGGACCCCTTACCCGGTCCGATCCCCTCAATACTTGCGCTCACGGTAGGCCGTACACCAGGGGGCGACGGCGTCGCGGTCGGGATAACGAGCCATGCCTATCGTCCCAACCAGGTGGTGGCGCTGCACCTCTGCTGGCAAGGGACGCCCTTGTCCGCCATCCGTACCGTCCCGTCGTACGACACCCTGGATCGGGTCGTGCGCACCGATAGCCGGGGTGATCTCATGGTCACGTTGACCGTCCCGATCGTGCCAACACGCTACAGTGCGTACACCGTGCGCCTGTTCGCCCACGACGCCCGCATCGGCAACCTGTTGGGGGCGGCGAGCGGCTTGGTCGGCTCCAGGCGTCCGACCAGCGGCCCCGCGGCATGCCCGCCGACGTACCGAGACGTCCCGAACACGCGCGCGGAAGTCCACATCGCCATCGACTGGATCTCCTTCGTTCACACCGGGGGCGTCGACTACGCCACGCCGGTCGAGCGAGGTGGCCGTGCGCTGGCGCCGGCGGACCTCGGACCGCGCGTCGCCACTATCTGCTTCCAGGTCGCCGACCACGTCGAGGTCCCCACGTACCAGGTCAAGGATGGCGACGCGGCCTTCCTCACGCCTGGGACGCCCCTGTATGCGGTCCGGGGGTATCGACCAACGTTCCGGCTCGCCGCCTGGCAAGCGAACCAACTCACCCTCTTTGAGGTGGACCGCAATCCACGCGCACGTCAAGGGGGCGACCTGTTCGACATCGGCGGCAAGGTACGCTACATCGGGGTCAATAGCGAGGCGGATGGTACGACGGAACTCGCGACTATCCGCGACCCACGGACGGTGCAGGCCCTCGTGAGCCAGCTCCTGACCGCCCCCATCGCACCGCAACTCACTAACGCGGAAGAGCGTGGCCCGCGGTACTTCCTCGCCTTCCATCTGATGGACGGTACGGCCGTCATCCGCTCCTTCTGGACAGGCTCGGGTGCGCTGGCGCCGGGTGTCCTGTTGCCGCCGGCTATCGGGACTACGGTGAGGGTCGCGGTCGCGCGGGCGGCGCGGCACGGAGCTTAGACCGATGGTGCGTTCCAATCAGGCTGGACACCCGAGGTATAGACGGGTAGCGTCGGCAGAAAGGCGTTGTACGCTCGCGCGCGGTAGCGGCGGCAAGCCTCCATGCAGGTCTGGCCGTGTCATGCGCCATGCCGCGCGCCCCATCCTATTGGCGCAGGGCCTTGCCCAGCACCGTCACCATCTCCTTGATCGCCGCGTCCCCCTCATCCTCACCCTGCTTGATCGCGGTGGTGATGCAGCCCTTCAGATGGTCCTGTAACACGATCAGCGCGACCTCACGGGCGGCGGCGGTGAGCGAGTTGAGCTGCTGTGCCACGTCGAGACAGTAGCGGTCGTCCTCGATCATCTGCCCGATGCCGCGTACCTGGCCCTCCATCTTGCGCAGGCGGCGCAGCAGGGCCTCCTTATCGTCGTCGTAACTCGTGGGTATCCGTCCGGCCATCGATCCGCCTCCTCATGCCGCGTCCTAGCACGCAGTATACGGGCACGGGGGGATGCGCCAAGTGCGGCCGGCACGCCTATCTCACATGATGTGCCGGCGCTACGGCGCGGTCGTCGAGCTGGGGACGGCCGCCTTCGAGCACCTGGCAGCGACCCGCACAGAGGACGACGGCGTGCGCGTCGAGGTGCGTCACCTAGCCCTACCGGCCCGCTGCGCGCGCTGATGGACGCCCCTCACCTTCGCGCCTCGCACGCCCCTTGACGTGCCCGCATGGGCAGTGCATACCTATCCGTGGTCGCCGGCCTCCCCTTGCCAACACATGCATTTACAGTTATATATTTATACATATCCGCTTGGTTATATGTCGTGTGGAGGGGTCCATGATCGAAACCGTCGCCGCGCCCGCCCTGCTCGCCACGCTCTTCCGAGGTCTGGCCGATCCCGCCCGCCTGTCCTGTGTGCTCGCCCTGCGTGATCGCTCCCGTACCGTGGGCGAGATCGTCGCCGCCACCGGCCTCTCCCAACCCAATGTCTCCAAGCACCTCGCCTGCCTGCGCGACTGTGGCCTGGTCCAGGCCGAGCGATCCGGGCGGCACGTCACCTACTGCCTGTGCGGCACCAGGGTCGAGGAGCTGCTGCGCGCCGCCGACGCGCTCCTGGCGCGTACGGGGGAGGCGATCGCGGCCTGTCCCGACAATCGGGGTGCGGAGGGACCATGCTAGCGACCTTCGTGCAGACGGCGCTCGGCTACGTGCGCGAGATCGCGGAGATCGTCGTGCTCGGCTTCGTCGTCGCCGGCGTCATCAACGCCGTGGTCAACAAGGAGGCCGTCGCCCGCTACCTGGGCGGCAACCTCGTGCTCTCTAACCTGCTCGGGGCCACCATCGGCGTCGTCACGCCCCTGTGTTGCTGCTCGGCCATCCCCACGGCCATGGCGCTCTACCGCGCCGGCAGCCGGCATGGCCCGGCCTGCGCCTTCCTGATCGCGACGCCCTGGTTCAACTGGTACGGCGTGGCCGCCCTCGTGATCTTCCTGGGGCCGCGCGTGGCGCTGGCCGTCGCCGGGTCGGCGGTGCTGATCGGGTTCACGGCCGGCGTGCTCATCGACCTGCTCGTGCCGCGTCAGGCCGTCCCCGTCACGATCCCTGTTGCCCTTGCCACGCCGCGCTGCGGCTGCGGCGATAGCTGCGGCGACACGACGAGCGTGGCCGCTTCCCCCCGCCTGTTCGACCTCACGGACCCCTGGGGCAAGCTGCGCGCGGGAGTACGCTTCGCCCTCGACTCGCTGCGCGAGCTGGGGCCGTGGATGCTGTTGGGCGTCGTGCTCGGCGCGGCCATCGAGACGTTCGTGCCGGAAGAGACCTTCGCGCACTACCTGGGCGGGACCAGCCTGCTCGGCCTCCTGGCCGCCCTCGTGGTCGCGGGGCTGTTCTCGGCCGACAGCCTGGGCACGCTGCCCTGGGTGCATTCGCTCCTGGGCAAGGGCCTCGGCGCCGGCAGCGCCATGACTCTGCTCGTTGCCGGCGTCGGCACGAACATGTCAACGCTCGGCCCCGTCGCGCGGGTCATGGGCCGACGTACGGCCGTCCTCTATGCGCTGAGTGTGGTGACGCTGACCGCCGTGCTGGGCCTCACCCTCAACCGCGCGTTCTACCCATTATAGGGGGCGTATGAACACGTCGTCCCCGCCCCCTCGCGCGACCGACGCCCCCCTGCTGGACGCCCCCTCGCCCGTCCGTGGCATCTCGCGCAACGTCTTCGTGCTCTCGCTGGTCAGCCTCTGCACGGACGTCTCCAGCGAGATGATCTATCCCCTCGTCCCGCTCTTCCTGACGACCGTGTTGGGGGCGCCCGCGACGGCGCTCGGCGTGATCGAGGGCGTGGCCGAGGCGACGGCCAACGCGCTCAAGCTCGTGTCCGGCCGGGTCACCGACCGCCACGGCCGGCCGCGCGCCTGGGTCTTCGCCGGCTACGGCCTCTCCACTCTCGGCAAGCCGCTACTCGCCCTGGCGTCCACCTGGCCCCTCGTCCTGCTCGCCCGCGTCGTGGATCGCATCGGCAAGGGCACGCGCACGACCCCCCGCGACGCCCTCATCGCCGCGTCGAGCGACCCGGCGACGCGCGGGCGGTCCTTCGGCTTCCACCGCAGTATGGACACCCTCGGCGCGGTGATCGGCCCGCTCGCCGGGGTGGGCCTGCTCGCCGTGACCGCACAGAACGTCCGGCTTATCTTCCTGCTGGCGACCGTACCGGCCATTATTGGAGTGAGCCTCATCGGCCGCGTGCGCGAGCCTGCGCGCCGGCCGGCCCCGTCCCTCACGACCGGTGCGGCGCCGGCCGCCTTTGCCTACCGGGACGCCCCGCGCGCCTACCGCGCCTTCCTCGGCATCGGCCTGCTTTTCGCGCTCGGCAATTCCTCGGACACGTTCCTCATCCTCCGCGCGCACAACCTGGGCCTGGGCACCGTGGCGGCGGTCCTCGCCTACGCCGTCTATAACCTCGTCTACGCGGCCGCGGGCTGGCCGGCTGGCATCCTGTCCGACCGGCTCGGGCGGCGTGGCCTCCTCGGCACGGGGTTCCTGATCTTCGCCGTCGTCTACGGTGGCCTAGGCCTGGCCACGGAGGCGCGTGTCGTGTGGCCTCTTTTCGCGCTGTACGGCCTCTATATTGCTCTGACCGATGGCGTGACCAAAGCCTACATCACCGACCTCGTGCCGGCGACTCAACGTGGGGGGGCGCTGGGCCTGTACGCCGCGACGACGGGCCTCATGGCGCTGGTGTCCAGCGTGCTCGCGGGACTCTTGTGGGATCATGTGAACCCCGCCGCGCCCTTTTACCTCGGCGGGATCACCGCCCTGGGTGCGGCCGTCGCCGTCGGTCTACTCATCCCGCGACGGCCGGCATCGCACGCCTAACACCTTCCGGCGCATGACTTCGGCTCCGGCCCGGCACCCAGCCGTCCGCGCCCACCCTGACCATCCTGGCCGCCGCCCTCGTCGGTGCCTATGTGGCCCTCGCCGTCCTGCTCGCCCGCGCCGTCCTGCGTGTCATGCGGCCTCGTCTGGACGGCCGCCCCTAGCCCTCCTGGACGCGCCACAGCGCCGCCCGGCGTGGTGCGACGAGCCCATCCAGGGGCCTCAGATCGTGGTGCTATTTTAGTACGACGGGGGTGGACTCGGCCACATGACACTTGACACCCTTGGAAAGGCGACCTTCCGCATAAGGGTAAGACGACTTATCAAGAGGTTTGATCTGCTGCGGCAAATGAGGCACGCACAGCGTGCTCACCCTATCGTTTTGTAATGGGCATCGTACTTTTCTGTGAATGGGATGCCCAAAGTGCCCTTTCCACCAGCGTCAAGTGTCATGTGGCCGAGTCCAACGGGGGCTCCAACGGGCCTCGGATCGTGGTACCATCGGGCCGCGAAACGTAGTACCATCCGTAGCTCTAGCTCCAAAGGCATGGAGCTACGCGAGAGCCCCGTTTCACACGGGAAAACGGGGGGTTGGCGCGACCTTGGAGCTACTCTTTATCCTGGGCGAGGAGCTACCGTTAGCTCTAGTACCATCAACGCACTAGTACCATCGCTGCGTCAGACGCCCGCTCTCACGGCGGCAAGGGCGGCCCCGCGCGCAGCGACGGGGCGCGGGGTACGGGCCAGGGAGCACGCTGCCGCGACGACAGGCGGGGGACCGGCGGGACGCTCACGACCCCACGGCCCAGCGGCCTACAGACACCAGCGCCGGCTTAGGCGCATCCCACACCCCGCCGAGAGACACGCGCGCGGAGCCGCCGCTGCCCGTGCCGCGTTGCGACACTGAGCCAGGACTGTCCGCACACATCTCTCACGAGAGGGGGACCGTCAGGGAGTCACGCCACGCTCCGTTGTGGGACATCTAGAACGGGACGGGCTGCGCCGGCGACCGTAAACACGAGCCGGTGCCCGTCGGGGAGACGCGGCTGCGCGTCGGCCACCTTCGCGCAGACGATGGCGAGGTCGCGGTTGAGTTGCCGGTCGTTGAAGGGCCGCAACTCGACGTGGACCGCATCCACCCCGTAGACAATCCGGCCCGGCAACCGGAAGAACGGTTCCAGGCGCCGCCACGTCGCGTGGGCGTAGGTCGCCGGGAACCACTGGTCGCGCACCCACATCCCGAGGTTCGCCAGCGCCACTTTCATGACGGTCATGACCTGATCCTTGCCGTTGTAGATTTCGTGCATCGTCCGTTCGCGCGCCGCAAGGTCTTCCAGTTCGCGCAAGAGCGTCCGCTGCTCCTTGCAATACCGTTCGC
>JAABUX010006979.1_pt1 | contig 13365 bp, 10 predicted proteins | sample 5561851 | NCBI WGS metagenome assembly JAABUX01 (sample SAMN10711883, study PRJNA513361) | rock metagenome | isolation source: Antarctica rocks | place: Antarctica: Victoria Land, Richard Nunatak red sandstone | collected 2016-01-03 | reverse complement strand
GGCGCGCGACCGGCGCCGGCTCGGCCCGAGTGGTCGTGGTCGGAGCTTTGGCGGTCCTCGGCTGAGCGGCGGCATTCTTCGCCGTCGCGGGGGCGGGTGCATCCAGCGCGTTCCGCTCGATCTTCTGGATCATTAAGGCCCGCTTCCGCGGGTCCTTTTCGGCGAGGGCCGCGTTGTAGTCGGCGTTGCGCTTGGCCAACCGGGACCGGAAGTCTTGATCGACCGCAGCGTTGGCGCGATAGGCGCGCCGGTCATCCTTGGCGTAGTAGCGAGCGGCTTTGTAATAGGGAACACCGGCGATGGTCCCGCGATTCATCCCCGTTTGATCGCCGGTGCCGCTCTCGAGCGAGTTGGTGTACGATTCAAACTGGTTGGACCGACTCCCACCCCCCACGCCGCCGTAAAGCCCGCTTTGCAGCCGGGCCTGACCGGGGAGGCTCGGGTCGTTATTCAACATCGGGACCGTGAACTCGCGGTAGTCCGCGTATCCCGAGTTCCCGTAGGGATTGAACGTGTTCCCCTGGCCGAACACGGGAGAACCCGAGCAAGACGCCACGATCCCGATGGCCAGGAGCCAGGTTTGCCGTCGTAAAGAGTGGATCATCCGTCGTCTCCAGTTCTGCGTCCAGGGGTCGATAAACGTCATCCCACACCGGCCGTTCGTGCTGTTGGCCCGCATCGCTCGTGCCAAAGACGAAGCCGATCTTAACATAATTCGGTCGGACCGAACCCATCAACTTGAATATTTTTCAGCGTCCGCGTGGGTTGAACTATCGTTTCGTCGCCCGGACCCGATCCGATCGGTCGGCAGTCGGGTTTGATCAAGAATTTAATCTCAGTCGACGGCGAAGTTTCCGTCATCGGCATGGTTCGCGGGTTTTCGGTTGGGCAATGGATTTGCGTTCCATGTCGAGTATGCTTGACGACCCGCGGCCTCGATCCGGCCGCGAGGCGAAGAACGGGTTGTTGTCACTCACCATTCAGGTCCGTCGCCGCGACGGGACATCTCCATGCACGCTGCCATCCTCGTTTTCTCGATCGTGGTGAGCGGAACTTTAGGCGACCTGGCGGACCCCACCGCATTGAGCGACCAACTCGGCTCGCCGCGGTTCGCCCAGCGGGAAGCCGCCGAATTGGCGTTGAGTCAGCTTGGTCGAGGCGCGATCCCCGCGCTCCGGGGAGCACTCACCAGCCGAGATCCCGAGGTTCGGTCGCGGGCCGCCGCGATCCTCCGGCGGATCGAAGCCGCGCTGCTCGTCGAGCCGACGCAAGTCCAACTCCGCCTCGCCGACGCCCCGATCACCGAGGCGGTGGATGCGATCAACAACCAGGCGGGACTCAAGCTGACCCTGGCCCCCGAGATCCCCGCGATCTGGGCCAACCGGCGGGTTTCGGTCGAGTCCGCTCAGCCGCTCCCGTTCTGGAAGGCGATCGACGCCTTGTGCGAAGCTGGGCAACTCCATTACGTCTTTGGCGGCCAGAGCGACTTCGACCTAGGGGACTCCGCGTTTCCCCTCTACGACGGGTTTGCCGCCAATCGAGGCGTTTTCGACGATCGGGGGCCGTTCCGGATTCAGCTCGCCAGCCTGCATTGCCAGAGCGAGGTCCACCTTTCTACGGATCACACCCGGAACGAGGTTGTGAGACAGGGCGGACCAACCGCAGCCAACCCGTCGACCGTTCGAAACCTCCAAAGCAAGCAGTTCTTCCTCCAGATGCTCGTCGGTGCCGAACCACGACTGTCCGTGGCGCCCGCCGGTCCGGTCAAGTTGCTCGAAGCGGTGGATGACCAAGGGCGGTCACTCGTCATGCCCCCTCGGAGCGAGATCATCCAGCATGAATCCGGGTATCTTGGCGTGAACCCCTCCCCGCTGGTCCACATCCGGCTCGACCTGGCTTATCCCGACCAGCCGGCGGCCCGCTTGAAAAAGGTGAAGGGGCTGATCCCCCTGATCGTCTCGACCCGGCAGCCCGACCCGCTGGTGGTTCCGCTCGCCGGTGCGTCGAACAAGACGTTTCCGGGGGCGAAGGTTGTCATCTCAGTTGGCGATGTCCATCTCGGTCAGCCCGACCAAGTTTCCACAATCGAGTTGTCGATCAAGTCGGTCGACAAGACTCTGGGAGAGGGAACGGCCAACGATCCCGAGGCGGGTGCGATCCGCTCGGTGGTCTCGCCGCAGCAGTTGGAAGTGCTCGACTCCGCCGGGCGGATGATCCCCTGGTTCCCGTCGAGTTCGTTCTACAACGGCGAGGAAGCCAAGCTCACCTTGACCTTGCTCGACCGCGGCGCGGCGCCGATGGTCCCAACTACGATCCGCTACCACGACCTGATCCGCGACCGGACCGAGATCCCGTTCGAGTTCCGTGACCTCCCGATGCCCTGATCGTTGGCCCCTGCCTCAGCGGGTCAAGACCAGGTTGTCGCGGTGGATGATCTCGTCATACACCGCGACGCCGATGGCCTGCCGGGCCTGGTCGGTCCGGAGTCCCCGGATCGCTCGGGCGTCGAGGGCGGGATAGTTCGTTAGACCCCGGGCGAACTCGAATCCGTCCGGGTCGCGGACTCCGACCACATCCCCCTTCTCGAACTCGCCGACCACGTCGACGACGCCAATCGCGAGTAGGCTCTTGTCCCCCCGCTCCAAGGCCAACCGAGCACCGGCATCCACGACCAGGTGCCCCCGGGGCCGCGCGGTCGAGCCGATCCAGCTTTTTCGCGCTGCTTGCGTTTGCCCGCGAGCGAGAAAAACGGTCCCGACCGGCTCCCCCGCCAGGATGCGGGTCAAGGGATCGCGCTGTTTGCCCGAAGCGATGATCACCGAGCCTCCCGCGCGAGTCACCAGCCCCGCCGCTTCGAGTTTACTCCGCATCCCGCCCGTTCCCCCCGAACTCCGGCTGTCACCCGCCAAGGCGCGGACTTCGTCGAGGTCGCGGACCAGGGAGACCACCTCGCCCAGACCCAAAGTCCCCGGATCAGCGCGATACAAGCCGTCGACCACGCTGAGGATCACCAGGAGCGGAGCTTGCAAGAGGTTGGCGACCATCGCGGCGAGCTGGTCGTTGTCGCCGAACTTGATCTCATCGACGCTGATCGTGTCGTTTTCGTTAATTACCGGCACGGCGTTGTAATCAAACAGCGCGGTCAAGGTGTTCCGCATGTTGAGGTAGCGGACCCGGTTGTCGAAGTCCTCATGCGTCAGGAGCAACTGCGCAGCGTGGCGGCCGTGGCGGCGAAACCCATCGTCGTAAGCTCGGATCAGGTATGCTTGACCGATCGCGGCGGCGGCCTGAAGTTGCCGGAGGTTGTCGGGCCGCTTGGTCAGACCGAGTTGCCCGATCCCCGCGCCGACGGCGCCGGAGCTGACCAGCGCGACCCTTCGGCCCGTGGCGGTCACGGCGGCGATCTGTTCGGCGAGGTGCTCGATCCGGGCCGGGTCGAGCGCTCCATCCGTGCCGGTCAAGACGCTGGTCCCGACCTTGACGACCCAGGTCCGGGCGGAAAACACCACTTCATCGCGGACCAGGTCGCGAGCCATCATCGCCTCGCTGTTCGAGGACCGGGAATTGGCGGGAACGATCGGCCAGACGCCGCCCATCATTCCAAGAATCGCGGTTTGGGTCGAAGGCCGATGACCGACAAAGATCAGGGCCGGCTCGGATCGGCTCGCGACGGTCCGACCTCATCATGAAGGTTGTCCGTCGCCAGACCCGATATTATAATCACGGCGGCAGTCCCGCCAAGGCGAAGTGTCCCGCGCTTTGCCGACGGCGCGTCGGGACGGTCTCTTCTCTCCGATCCGATCCGAGCCGCGATGCGTCGGGCGGGTCAGGCACACAAGGTTCAACCAAACCCATGGGCGAATTGTTCCACGAGTGCGGCGTGGCGGCGGTCTACCATCGCCAGGTCGAAAGTGGCTCCGTGTCGCGGCTGGCCCCGATTGCCGGCGACCCCTTGAGCGTGACCCGACTTGTTCCCCGGATGCTCCTGGACATGCAGAACCGAGGCCAACTCGCCTCGGGGATGACGAGCTATAACCCCGACCGCAAGGCGATCCTGGCCACTCACAAGGAACTCGGCACGGTGGCCGAGGGGTTTCGGCTCAACCTCAAGGAGAAGTTCGAGAAGATCATGCAGAAGCAGGACGGCCTGGCCGGGATCGGCCACGTCCGCTACGCCACCTGCGGCGCCGATGACAAGAGCTACGCCCAGCCGTTCGAGCGCGAGCATGGCCGCAAAGGGAAGTGGTTCGCCTTCGCCTTCAACGGCCAGATCACCAACTATCAGACCTTGCGCCAGGAACTCCTCGACGGCGGTGACTACCACCTCAAGCGCGACACCGATACCGAGATCATCATGCACTCGATCTCCTACGAGTTGCAGAATGAAGGTCCGGAGATCGATTGGCGTGGGGTCTTCTCCCGGCTGGCGGATCGGTTCGATGGGGCGTATAACATCGTCCTGTTGTCCGCTCTCGGCGACCTGGTCGTGGTCCGCGATCCCCTCGGCTTCCGCCCGCTCTGCATCGCCGAGGATGGCCCCCTGTTCGCCGCGGCGAGCGAAAGCGTCCCGTTGACGAACCTGGGCTTCCGGAACGTCCGATCGCTCGAACCGGGGACTCTGGCCGTCGTTAATAACCACGGCGTGCGGATCGAGCGGTTCGCCCCGTCCCCCAAACATGCCCACTGCTTCTTCGAGTGGATCTACTTCGCCAACGTCGCCAGCACGCTGGATGACCGCTCGGTGTACCTCAGTCGGGCCGCTCTGGGGCAAGAACTCGCCCGGATGGAAGACGTCCCGCGCGACTCGAACACGATCGTCGTCCCCGTCCCTGACACCGCCAAGGCCGCCGCCGACGCGATGGCCTTCGAACTGAAGCTGCCCTCGGTGGAAGGCTTGATGCGGAACCGGTATGTCGGTCGAACCTTCATCGAAGGCAACGCCGACCGAGCCTCCAAGGCCCGCCTCAAATACACCCCGCTCCCCGAAGTCCTCGCGGGCAAACGAGTTTTGCTCGTGGAGGACAGTATCGTCCGCTCGACCACGATGCGGGCCTTGGTCCACGAGATCCGCGACCGAGGCGGAGCTCGCGAGATCCACCTCCGGATCGCTTGCCCACCAATCATCGCCCCGTGCTTTTATGGGATCGATATGTCGAGCCGCGACGAACTGTTCGCCCCTCGCTTCGTCGATCTCCCAAACGGCGGCGTCTCCGAGGCGGCCCAAGCCGCGATGGCCAAGGAACTCGGCGCCGACAGCCTCCGCTACTTGCCCGTCGACGCCATCGCCCGGGCGGTGGGGCTGTCCAAGGACCACCTCTGCCAGGCCTGCGTCACCGGCCATTACCCCACCCCCGCCGGTAAACACCTCTACCAGATCGATGCGGTGGAAGCCGTCTCCGGCGGCGGCGACGGCCATCGCGGGGTCCGCTCCTACGAACGGACCACTTGAACGGGCAGGTCAGCAACCTTCCTCAGCCGGACGACCGTCCGGCCAAGGAGTTGCCGTCCGATCAGTCTTGTTTCTTGGCTTCCTTGCCATCGGGCAGCAGCTTGGACATTGCCGCGATGTCCTTTTGCAGTTGCTCGATGTGGGTGGTTAACAACTTCATCTCCCTGGCAAGTTCCGTGCTGAATTGATCAACGGTGACTTTGCCGATCATCCTTTCATCCAGGAATTGGAGATTCAATGATCGTCCATCCCTGTTGACCAAGTCGTCCAATTCGTCGATCAAGGTTTTGATGACCTGATCGCTGGTCACCGCCTCATTTGGGGATGCGGCTCGCTTCTCGGGTGTCAAGGTGAGCGTCATCAACTTGCCCCTTCGGAGGACTTCCAGCTTCGCCTCTTGGCCGTTGGACTTCTGAACCAGGTCAACCAGGGTTTCCTGACTGTTGATTGGCTGATTGTTGAACTTGAGCAGGATGTCGTTCTTCTGAATTCCCGCCTTGGTGGCCGGGCTGTCGGCGACGACATCGGTAGCGATCAGGCCGGCATCGGCGGGCAACGCGGTCAGATGCGAGCGGAGCGTCGCGTCGACTGGAGCGACCGGCACGCCGATCCAGTACGTAGTGGGGGTCGTCGGTGTCCCGAGTTCTGGGCCGACCATGGTCGCGTCCCGGACTTTGCCTTCGCGGATCAGGGCGAGGATAACCGATCCCGACCCGACCTTGACCAGATCGTCGCGGACCTGCTCGACCTTGCCGACAGGCCGACCGTTCACCTTGATGATCACGTCTTTTTCTTTGATTCCTGATCGATCAGCCAACCCGCCGGGCTTCACGGCGACGACGACCAACCCCTGATCGTCAGGTAAGCTGAGTTGCGCCCGGAGCACCGCGTCGGCTGCGACCAGATCCAGACCGTATGTGTTGAAGAACTGGGTCGCCTCCGGGCCGTTGACAGCGCCGCGGAAATAGTACTGGGGGGCGTTGGCGTTACTACGAGTGGCGGTGGTGCCGAAAGGTTTCTGGGGGGTGTAATGTCGGAAGATCTTGACACCCGCGAGGGCCTTCTCGCGGTCATTTTGCTGCCGGAGCGCCCGCGCCACTTCGTTCCGAGCATGTTGGGCGTCGCGTTGGGCACTCTGGATGGCGCGTTGCGCTTCTTCCAGCTCTCGGTTGGCCTTTTGCAGTTGTTGTTGCTTCTCCGCCAATTCGGCGAGTTTCGTGGTCGCCTTCTCAGGAGCCGAGGACTTTGCCTCGGCGGCATCCTTCGGGGCATCTTGACCGAACACGGGCACGCCACACACCAACAGACTCAATCCCACCCAAGAGGCGATTTTCATCGACGTTTTCCTTGCTGAGCGTCGAGCCACCGGCCCCGAACTACGAGTTCAGAGCGGTTGCCGACCCACGAAATCGAGGGCTACCTCATCGACCGGGATCGCCACTCGCCGGCCGTCGTCCAGGTCAAGCCCCACCAACCGATGGTGTTCCTCGACCTGGTAGCCGCGCCGCTCCCACTGGGCCCGAACATAGGGGGGGATCGTCGCGGGTTGCTCCTGGAGCCACTGCTCGTTCGCCGCTGTCGCCGCGAGGATCGGGACCTGGCGAGGCAGCGTCTCCCCTTCGGCGGGATTCACCAGTTTAATCCACCCGAGCGGCTGACCCGGTTCCAGAGCGGCGGCGACAGCCAACTCTGGTGGTGGAAGCACATGGGCAACTTCGATGATCGATTTACGCTCCCCCGAAGCAACGCCTGCACGAAAGCCGATCAGTCCGACAACGGTAGCCACGGTGATTGAGGCGGCGTACCGTGCCCAACTTCGCCAACGTTGTTTCGGTTGCGGACGCCGATCCACCATTTCGATCTCGGTGAGACGGACCGACTCAGACCAGGGGCGAGCGAGGGCGGACCGCCAGGCTTGGTCCTCCAGAAATGCCAGGGCGCAGCTTCGCCAGCCGTCGAGGGTCGCATCGAGGTGCACGAGCAACGCGCGGCGGTCGGTAGCGTCCAACTCGTCGGCCACGAGGCGACCGATGGCGACTTCCAGGTCCCTTTCGGGCGAGGACTCAAACTTTCGGCTCATGGCGAGTTCTCGATCACATGAACAGAGGTGAGAGCTTGGCGAAGTTTTTGCCGGGCGCGGTGCAACCGCGACTCGATTGCCGCCTCGGTCTGGCCAAGGTGAGCGGCGAGGTCGCGGCACGACCAGTCTTCGGTGTATTTGAGCAACAAAATCTCGGCGTCGCGCGGCGGGAGTTGCCCCACGGCCCGGCGGATCAGGGTCGTCCGCTCGTCGAGTAGGAGCCAGCCGAGCGCATCCGGGGGACTAAAGTCCCCCTCACCGGTTTCGAGGCGGACCCGCTCGGCATAACGACCGATCAGCTTGTGCCGTCGCCCCGAGGTTCGCCGGTACATCAAGGTTTTGTGGATCGCCAGGCGATAAAGCCAACCCGCGACAACCGAGGAGTCCACGGGAGTCTGGCTCGCCAGAGCCGCGAGCGAAACTTCCTGCAAAACCTCGTCGACCGCCTGCCGCTCCCCCAACCGCGCCGCCACTACCGTCCGGAGCCACCGGTCATGCCGGGCCAGCAGATCCGCCCAATTTGTAGTCGTCGCGGAAGCCATCCGTGAGCCGCCCGGGTTTCGAGGTTCGAGACAACCGATAAGTTGCCGGAGCCGGCGAAACCTTGCGAACTTTTTCGTGGATTCAGCCCACCGGGTCCGCCGCCGGGCTGGGGGCCGTCGGCAAGAACAGGTCTGCCACCCGGCACGCGAAACCGGGAACGACCCCTTCGCCCAAGAGCTCATCCCCCTCACCAATCAAGCTGGACGAACCATCAGCCCGGATGACCCGCACCGATCGAGTCGGGGGGATGACAATCCAGATCAGCGGCACTCCCGCCCGGCGGAACATCTCGATTTTTTCTTCGACCTCGTACGACAAGTCGTGCGGCGAGACGACCTCGACGACCAAATCGGGCACGACCCGGAGCCAGCCGTCGCGAATCTCTTCGGACTTGAGCCGATCGATCTTCACAAAGGAAACGTCGGGCTTGCGAACAGTTCTCGGAGCATCGAGAAAGCATTGAATGCCGCTATCTGGCGGAAATACCCAACCGAGTTCATTGGCTTCAACATGCAAGCTCAATTTGAAGAAGATTCGCCCACCAACCCAACTTGAAAGTGAACTCACGGTACGTTCCTTCAGGACGCCGTCGATTAACTCGATGCCGGTCGCGTCGGACCAGGCGAGGAGTTCTTCGGGCGTAACGACGATCTTCTCGACGGCGATGCTCATGGTTTGGCCCTCATGGTTTGGTCGGGTCGGCAATGGATTCAACCCCCAGCGGGGCATCGTGCGACGGGACTTGGTCCGCCGGCTTGCGAGGCGGAAACAACTCGGCGACCCGGCACCGGAAGCCGGGGACGATGGTCTCACCCGCAAGCTCGTCGCTCTCCCGGAGCGAGACGAAGCTGCCGTCTTGACGGGTGATCTGGATAGTCCGAGTTTTCACGCCGACGACCCAGATCAAGGGAACTCCCACCCGGTGGAACAACTCGACTTTTTCGTTGACCTCATCCCAGTAATCGTTGGGTGAAATGACCTCGACGACCAGATCGGGGATCACGCGGAGCCAACCTTTTTCGAGTTCCTCAGCGCTCAAACGGTCGGCCCGGACAAATGAGACGTCAGGCTTCCGCACGGTCCTCGGCGAGTCGGCGAAGCATTGGAAACCGTTGTCCGCGCCAAACACCCAGCCAAGGTTGTTGTCGTCGACATGGATGGAAAGCAGTTTGAGCAAACGACCACCGACCCAACTGGAGAGTGCGCTCACATTGCGGTTCTTGAGTTCGCCGTCGACCAATTCGTAGCCGACCCCGTCGGGTAAAGCCTCAAACTCTTCGACCGTCATCCCCGGCTTGGTTGCGACGAGGCTCATGGCTCCTCCTTCGATTCGGGTTGTTCTGGGGTTGGCTCGATGGTTTGAGCGGTCGGTTCCGAGTCGGCTGACGGCTTGGGGTTCCGCTTCGATGGTTTCGACGGCGACGTGGCACGGATCATCCGGGCGATGAACATGGCGTCGGTGTCGGCGTCTTGCGGCCAGATTTGCACGGTCCCGTCGGTCGGCTCGCCCGAGAGGGGGTGGGGGAACGGATCAAGCTGAAACTCGGGGTGATCGGTGAGGAACGCCCGAAGGACGCCTTGGGTTTCGGCGACCGTGAGCGTGCAGACCGAGTAGACCAAGGTCCCGCCCGGCTTGACCCCGGCGGCGCCGACTCGGAGGATCTGACCCTGAGTTTCGGCCAGGCGGTGGACGGCGTCGGGTTGCAAGGTCCAGCGGGCGTCGGGGTTCCGGCGCCAGGTCCCGATCGCGGAGCAGGGGGCGTCGACCAAAACGCCATCGTACTTGCCCGCCTTGCCGACGACGTGCTTGCCGTCCCAGACCTTGGTACTCAGGTTCCGGAACGGGCTGCGCCTGGCTCGGCGGGCGGCTTCCTTGAGGCGCCCTTCGTGGATGTCCGACGCGATGACGACCCCTTTGCCCGCCATCAGGGCGGTCAGGTGGATCGCTTTGCCGCCGGCCCCAGCGCAGACGTCCCACCATCGCTCGCCGGGGTCGGGGTCGCAAGCCATCGCCACGGCTTGCGACGCCAAGTCCTGGATCTCCAGGTCGCCCCGCTCGAACGCTTCGAGGTGGTGAACGTCGGCTTCGGGTCCGAGCCGCGCCGCCCGGCTGACCTTGCGGTGGACCCACGGTTTCAGCCCGAGGTCGTTCAGTTCGGCCCAGACCTTTTTCTCGTCCTCGCACTGAGCGCGGACCCAGAGCGACGGGCGAGCCTGGAGCGACTGCAACAGGTCGAGGTACTTGGTCTTCACCGAGCCACCGCCGGGGGGGAGGGGCAGGTGATCGCGAATCCAGTCGGGAAAGAGCCGCCAGGGGTCGGCGATCACCGTCCGGTCGTCGTTAAGCCGCTTCCAGCCGTCGCCGCGCGCGGTCCAGTTGGGGGCTTCGCCGATCGGGACCATCCGCTCGGCGTCGCGACCGACCGCCTTGGCCCAGAGGCGGCAAGCGGGGTGGAACTTAGGAGAATCGAGCATCCAAGCCAGAAGCAACCGAGCTTCGGGCGAGTCGATGTGGAGGGTATCGATCCACCCTTTCCAGCGGAACAAGGCGAACACCGCCTGGCTGATGAACCGGTGGTCGGGGGCGGACAGGTCGCGCCGATAGCGGAGTTCCCAGGCGATCGATCGGTCCGCCCGGCGGCCTTCGCCCAGGACGGATCGTTCCACTGCCAACGCCACGTCGACAGCCGAACCAGCTAGTTTGTCGAGCGAGACGACGTGCGAGACGACGCGGACCGGCGGAACCTCGGGTCGCTCGGGACCGCGGTCTCTTGGTGCCGGATCGGGCTTGCCGGCGCGGCGGACCGGGGGTCGAGGCGAGCGGATCGCGCCGAGGTCGCGGGGTTTGTAGCCGGGCCGGGTCGATGGTTTCGGGCCGGGGTGACCGTCGGGGAGAGAGCCGGGGCGGCCTCCGGCGGCATTCGGGCGCGGCTTGGCTTTGAACTTGGGGGCGGATCGCTTGGAAGAGCGTTTCGGTGGGCGCATCGGGTGAAGGTGCCGGGTTCGAGGGGCCGTCCGGAGGCTTGCCAAAAAAGAAGCCCACCGAGGGGCGACGATCATGGAAGATCGCAGCCGGTGGCGGGCCAGTCCGGGCGACGGATTTACTTGGGACGAGGACGACGTTGGGCGGTCTGCCGGTGCGGTCGATAACCGCCGGCTTTGTTCGGGCTAGGTTCACGCTGGGCCGGATTGGTCGGAGCCGAATCGCCCCGGGCCGGGTTGGGGATCGTGTGGACGTACTTCCCTTCAGTCACCGATTTATTGGCCTTGGCCATCCGGGTCTGGAGGGCGACTCGCGGCGGGTTCGACGGGATCAAGGCGTCGCAACCGTTGCCGATCAAGTCCTGGCGACCGGCTTTGAGGAGCGCTTCGCGAACCTCGAAGTAATTCTCGGGCTTGAAGAACTGGAGCAAGGCTCGCTGGAGCTTCCGGTCGCGGAGATGCTTGGCGGTGTAAACTTCCTCGCCGGTGAACGGGTCCAGCCCCGTGTGATACATGCAGGTGGCGATATCAAACGGTGCAGGGATGAAGTCCTGGACCTGATCGGGGCGATAGCCGTTCCGCTTGAGGAACAAGGCCAGGTCGATCATCGCGTCAAGGTCACTTCCTGGGTGCGACGCGATGTAATAGGGGACGAGGTACTGCTTCGGTTTGCCGACCTTCGCGCTGGCCTCGCGGAAAGCCTCGGCGAAGCCGTCGTAATCGGCGTTGTCCGGCTTCTTCATCCGCTTGAGGACTTCGAGGTCGGTGTGCTCGGGAGCGACCTTGAGGTGCCCGCCAACGTGATGCGCCGCGAGGTCTTCCATGTATTCGGGCGACCGCTGCGCCAAGTCCATCCGGATACCCGACGCGACGAACACCTTGCGGATTCCCGGCACTTCGCGGCTTTCCCGCATTAACTCCACCAATGGGCCGTGATCGGTCCCGAGGAGCTTGCAGACCTTGGGGTGAACGCACGAGAGCCGCTTGCACTTGGCCTCGACCTCGGGTTTGGTGCAGCGCATCTCGTACATATTCGCCGTCGGCCCACCGATGTCGGAGACGACCCCGGAGAAGCTGGCGTCCTGCCCCATCCGGGTCAACTCGGCCAGAACCGAGTTCTTCGACCGCGACTGGATGATCCGCCCCTGGTGCGCGGTGATCGAGCAGAACGTGCAGCCGCCGAAACAGCCCCGCATGATCGTAACCGAATCCTTGACAGTCTCGAACGCGGGGACTTTGCTCCCCTTGTACATCGGGTGCGGGCGGCGAGTGAAGGGCAGGCCGTACACCCGGTCCATGTCTTCCTGGCTGATCGGCAGGCCCGGCGGGTTGGCGACGACGGCCTGGCGGTCGTGGTACTGGACCAGGGTCTTGGCGTTGAGCGGGTTGGTTTCCTGGTGGATGATCCGGGTCGCTCTGGCGAAAGCGAAGCGATCCGCCTTGATCTCGTCGAAGCTCGGAAGCGTGATCGCCCCTTCGGGGGGAGCCTCCTTGGCGCCCAAGGCATAGGCCAACCCACGCATGTCGCGGAGGTCGCGGGGAGTTTGCCCGGCCTGGAGGCGGCGGGCGATCTCGACGATCGGCTGCTCGCCCATGCCAAAGACGACCAGATCCGCCTTCGAGTCGAGGAGGATCGACCGCTTGACGGTGTCGCTCCAATAGTCGTAGTGCGCGAGTCGACGGAGGCTGGCTTCAACACCGCCAGCGATGACCGGGACGCCGGGAAAGGCTTCGCGGGCACGCTGGCAATAGGGCATGGTGGCCCGGTCGGGGCGGAGGCCGATCTGGCCACCGGGGCTGTAGGCGTCGTCGTTCCGAACCTTTTTGTTAGCGGTATAGTGGTTGATCATGCTGTCCATGTTCCCAGCGCTGATGCCGAAGAACAGGCGCGGTCGACCAAACGTCCGCCAAGGCTCGGCGCTCCGCCAGTCGGGCTGGCTCAAGATCGCCACCCGGAAGCCGGCCGCTTCGAGGACCCGACCAAGAATCCCCATCGCGAACGCCGGGTGATCGACGTAGGCGTCCCCTGAGACGAGCACGACATCGACCGCGTCCCACTTCCGGGCGTCCATCTCGGCGCGCGTCGCCGGCAGGGGGGGCAAGGTCAACGTGACCTGCGGGAGCGCGGGCAGTTGCGTCGGCGCGACGTTTGCCTCGGCGTTGCGGGTCGAACAGGGGGTGGCCGGAGTGTCATTCATGGAAGATCACAAGATTCTCAGAGCGGGCCGGACGCCCAGCGGTCCCTATTTCTTCATTCTAGCCGATCAGGCAACAGGCCACCACCGCTCCACCACGCCGCGGCCGGATCAAA
>JAABUX010006974.1_pt1 | contig 13368 bp, 15 predicted proteins | sample 5561851 | NCBI WGS metagenome assembly JAABUX01 (sample SAMN10711883, study PRJNA513361) | rock metagenome | isolation source: Antarctica rocks | place: Antarctica: Victoria Land, Richard Nunatak red sandstone | collected 2016-01-03 | reverse complement strand
GGGCACCCTCGCCGCGGCGCCAACACATCGATCCATCTCGCACCGCACCTGAAAACGTCAGGGTGCCATCATCCGTCCTGCAAGCGCCAACCCAGCTTCACCTGTGACCCAGATTTGAACCACGCCGGCTTCAGCCTTGGCGATATCCGCGGAGCGATTGGCGGCCTCCTGCGTCAGTTGCACCAGTGACTGGCGGGTCGTGGCCTCCTCGGCGTGCACAGCGTCGATCCGCTTGCCGATGTCGGCCAGTTCCTGCGTGCGAGCCGCCACGTCGGCCTCGAGCTTGGCCGCCGCCTCCTTGTCTTGCGTCAGCTTGCTGTCTGTCTCGGCACCGGCGGCGCGAAGCTGGGTGAGATGATCCGTGGCCGCCGTCAGCTGCGCTCCGGCGTCGGTGAGGGCACTCTGCGAAGCCTCGTTTGCCTTGGTGGTCTGTAGAAGCTGGGCGGCGGCTGCGTCACGGTCCTGCACGGCCTTGCCCGCTGCCGCCATCGCTTCGGCGGTCTTCGCTTGCAAGTCCGACAGCGTGCCAGAGGCCTTCTGCTGCTGATCGAGTTGCGTGGTGAGTTGTTCACGGGCGGACACGAGCTGATCGATCTGTGACGATGTCCTGGCACGCAGGGAGGAGTAGGAGGCGATCTCCGACATTGCGATCACCCACCCAATCAGGGCCAGGGCGGCCAGGGCAAGCGTCACTGGGCGCCTGATCTCCGCCGACCAATCAATGTTCATGACGCTCCGTCCTTCGTTGATTGCGTGTGCGCCAGGATACAGAGGCCAGCGCAGCGGCGAAAGCTGGTGCTCGGCCCCGGCATCCTGTGCGGTAAGAGGAATTCCTCCTGGCAGGCGCTTCGGCTTGCATCGCTCCCAGCAAACTTGCTGGTAGCTAGCTGAGCTGGTGGCCGGGTCTCAAGCGACGGCCTCGCCGCCGGTATCTGGATCGATGCCGAGTTCGCGCCGGACGTGGGCGAACTTGGCGGGATCGGCAAACCTGCGATCCGTCATCATCGCGCGCAACGCGGTCAAGCCTGCGTCCGTGAAGAACAGACGTGGGAAGCGTCCTTCCCTGTCAAGCCGCATGAGCCCGCGCTCGATGAGGGTCTTGGCAGGCGGCGACAGCTTGGGCGTGCCGGCCTCGGCACCGCCGCGCCAGGTCTTGAGCTGGAATCCCTCAGCGACGGTGGGGTAGCTCGAGAAGAACATGTCGAGCTCCCGGCGTATGTAGTCCCGCTCGCCGGAGGTGAAAACCGCGACGGTGTCGTTGTGCATCTTGCTCATGGTCCCTACGCTAGCATCCCAGGCGGCGTTGTTGCATGGATGATTTCTAGGTTTATCAACGTTGTAAGTTACGCCGGAAACACGTCTTGGACCCAAAATGGCGTAGATCATTTCGGATTAGGCGGCTCTTCCGAGTTGTTGCGAGCTCTTATCAGCTGCGCCTTGCCTACGCTGAAGGTATCTTGCTGAAATCGCTCAATAGACTCTCCAGGCTTAACTGCTGATCCATGCAACAACGCCTCGCGCGCGGCGGGTGGCTTCGGCCTGGTGTTCCCGGAGCAGATCGCCATCACGCCGGACGGCCGCACCGGCGTGCATTGCGCCGGCATCTACGACGATTCGCAGATCGAGGGCCTGTCGCGCGTCACGCGGATCATCAAGGACATGGGCGCGGTCCCTGCGATCCAGCTCGGCCACACTGGTCGCAAGGGGAGCGAGCAGCGGCCCTGGGAGGGCAAGCGGCAGATCGCGCCCGACCACCCCGGCGGCTGGCAGGTGCGCGGCCCGTCGCCCATCCCCTATGGCGGCCGTTACACCTTTCCGGTGCAGGAGCTGTCGGCGGGGGAGATTGCCGAGCTGCACTGCGCCTACGCCCGCGCGGCGGAGCGGGCGCAGGCCGCCGGGTTCGAGTGGCTGGAGATGCACTTCACCCACGGCTATCTCGGCGCCAGCTTCTTCTCGCCGCTGGCGAACCAGCGCACCGACGAGTACGGCGGCAGCTTGGACAACCGGCTGCGCTTCCATCGCGAGGCGCTGGACGCCGTGCGCGCCGTCTGGCCGGAGCGGCTGCCGCTGACGATGCGGCTCGGCTCCGACGACTTCAACGAGAAGGGCGTCCAGTTCGACGACGCCGTTTACGCGGTGGGGGTGATGAAAGAGCACGGCCTCGACCTGGCAGACCTGAGTCTCGGCATGAACACGGACGCGATCAAGGACGTGCCGTTCGACCAGGCGGCGTTCATGGTGGAGCGCGGCGCCCGAGTGCGGCGCGAGGTCGGCCTCCCGGTCGGCGTAAGCTGGAACCTTGGCCTGCCCGCAGTGGCGGACCGCGTGATCCGGGAAGGGCTGATCGACCTGGTGCTGCTGGGCCGCCCGGCGCTGGCCAACCCGCACTGGCCGGTCTGGGCCGCCAGCGAACTGGCGCATAACGATCCGTTCGAGTTGCTGCCGCAGGATTGGTCGTGGTGGCTGCGCAACCGGCCAGGATCCGAAGGATCGCACGGGCTGCCCGAAGCAGGGTGCCGGGCCGAGACGACGGCCAGCGCCTCAAATGCGAGACACCAGGCATCTGGCTGAGGCAAATGCCTGAGTCGCGTCCGCTTCCGAGTGGAATACGAAAAGCTTGCAACGACCGACATGAGGCGCAATGCGGCCGGTCCTTGCGACTGACATCCTGTGGCAGTTCTGCCCCCCTGTGAGCAAACTTCGGGGCCGAAGCGGTTAATGCCTCGGAAGGGTCGGGTACGGCGGTTCGCTTTCGCCGTCCGTTGAAGGCCGGCCCCGGCGACCCCCGTCCCAAAAGCAGGGCGCAGCCAAGCCCAGCTCACGCGCAATTACGTCGTCGCAGCACCGCTCACGAAGCAGGAGGCCTCTTGCCCCGAGCCGCCTGTTCAGCCCGCATTTCCCACAACGCCATGTCAGCTTTTTCGTTGAACATCACGCGCACACCCGTGCCGCCCTGGCTCACCCGGACTTTGCCCCCCTTGCGGGCCTTGTGCTCAGCCAGCCACGCCACGATCTCCGGGTCCTCGCTGGTACGGCCCTCGAACTCGAGCACCCCGGCGATGTCTTCCTGCTTGCGACGTTTAACCATCAATGCGCGTTCCCTAGATGCGCGGAGGAAGTGGAGCGCGATCCAGCCACGGCGGTGTCACCGCCGAAGGCACTGGCGGACCAAGTCGTCCCGGCCGAGGCACACGTGGCAAGGGCCTGCCCCGCTCCCGCGGGCCGACCCTAGCCCGGGTCAGGCGAGCTTTAGGTTCGAGGCCGCCTGCTTGCCACGCTCGGCGATGACGTCGTAGCTGACCTTCTGGCCGTCATTCAGGCCCTGCAACCCCGCCGCCTGCACGGCCGTGATATGCACGAACACGTCCTTGCTGCCGTCCTGCGGCTGGATGAAGCCGAAACCCTTGTCCGCGTTGAACCATTTCACCGTGCCGGTCGCCATCGCTTGTCTCTCTCGTTCGAAGGTGAGGAGACCTAGACCATGGCCTGCCGATTCACCAGCCCGCTTCGGGTCGCCGCCGCCACTATGGGTGATCTGCCACCCATAGTGGCGGGCGGGCGTGTAGGCCGCCGTCTTCGGTGCATCGTGCCATCTGTGGTTCCAAGTGGGCGCCGCTTGCACGGTCACGGTCTTCCTGTTGTCCAGCCACCGCCCGTGGCTGACGTGACGGAAATCACGGCGCCAGCCGGAGGCGCACCGATGCCAGCACGCGCGCCATGTTGCGGCCCACGCGCTCCAGCGCCTCGTCCCAAGGCAGGGCGGCGAAGCGGTCCAGCTCGGGGAACGGCGCCTGCCCCGGACGCGACACCATCGACGCGCAGCGCAGGGCCGTGGGGTCCGGCATCGCGGGAACGCGCCAGGCGAACAGGGCCAGGTCCTTGGCACGGAGGTAGGCGTGAATGCCGAGCGGGACCAAGGCACGTGGCTCGGCAAGCAGGCCCGTTTCCTCCCGCAGTTCGCGGGCGGCTGCGGCGGCCAGGGTCTCGCCGGGGTCGGCCAAGCCCTTGGGAATGTCCCAGCGCGGGGTGCGGGTGGCGTGGCCGAGCAGGACATGCGGCCCGTCTGTGACCAGAACGCCGCAGGAGGTGCTCGCCGCCACCCGCCTACAAGGGCGCCGAAGCCCGGGCGGCCACGACCTCGCGCTTCCGGCCGGCGTCCGTCATGAACTCGGCGAGGTGCGGCCGCACGTCCATCTGCCGCCGATGCAGCGCATGGGTGGCCGCCACCAGGGTTCCGCCGCGGTTCAGGGCGGCATCGCCCAGCTCGATCAGCCGCAGGTTGGGCCAGGCCTTCTCGCGCACGCCATGCACGGCCCGCAGCACGTCGGCCGCCGGCATGTACGGCACCGCCTGGGCGATCAGCAGCGCCATGGACGCGGTGGAGCGCGAGATGCCCGCGTGGCAATGGACCAGAAGGCTGGCCCGCTCCATCCACAGCGTGCGGCCGAACGCCAGGATGGCGTCCACGTGCGCGCGGTCGGGCACGATCTCGCCGGGACGGCGGTCCACGATGTCGTGGAAGCGCAGCTCCAGCTTCGCGTGCTCGCCGAAGGTGCCGAAGGCTTCGGGCACGGGGTGGTCGGGATCGAGGATGGACAGGACGTGGGTAGCGCCGAGCGTGCCGTGCCCGGCCAGCTCCTCGATGCCACAAACGGCGACGGCGAAGGGCGGTGCTGAATCCATGGGGGGTGCGTTCTGGCGGGATGGCCCGCCGGTATAGGGCAAGGGCGCCATGGGGGACAGCGCGGGCATCAGCGCGCCCCGCGCCGCATCCTCCCGCTCCATGCGCGCCCGGGTGTTGCCGTCCACCCCCGTGCCGGCGGGCACCGGCGCGAACGGCGCGCCGTCCGTGGCGGGGGCGGGCGGGGCGGTTTCGACTTGCGAGCGCTGGACCAGGGCGGCGGCGGCGTGGTCCCTGTCCGGGATGGTTGCCCCTGCGTTGACAGGAAGTTGGACCACCGGACGCTGCGCGCGGGATGCCGTGGTGGCAAGCTGCGCCGCCACGGAGGGAGCGGACCGGTGACCGACGACACGGTGGAGTTCAGCGCGGCGCAGCAGGATGCCGGCGATGGCACGCCCGGGGCGACGGCGGCGTTTCCGCATGACCGCATGACCGCGGAGCGTTTCCGGGAGGCATTCCCGCGCGCACGGTGGCGCGACGACCTGGGTGCCTGGTTCGTGCCGGGCACCACGGCGGAACGGCGTTTGAAGGCCTGGTCGGGCCGTGAATGGTCGGGCGTGCTGGCCCATGCCGACCAGCGCGGCCGCGACGCCTTCATGTTCGAGCCGATCACAAGCCCCTACCTGGAGGTCGCCGACGACCTCGTGGTCCGGACGCCGTATTCCCGGACCGCCATCGCCGAGTTGCGAGCGGTGCCCTGGGCCCGATGGGACCCGGCCTCGAAGGCGTGGCGCGTGCCGTTCCGGTCGTTCGAGGAACTGCGCCGGCATTGGCCCGCCATCGAGGCCGCCGCCCGCCGGGCCGAGCCCGAGGAGCGGCGGAAGCGCGAGGAAAGTCGCAAGGCCTCCCCCGGGCACGGGGACAGGCGGGCCGAGGCGGCCGAACGCCGCCGCCATCGCTACCCCGTGCCGGAGGATGCGCTGGCGCCGCTCGGCCGCGCGCTGATGACCCATGCGGGGCCCGCGGTGTTCGAGGCGGTCACCGGCGAGCTTGTCGAGCCCGTGATCGCCGCCCGCTTCTACCCCGGTGTCATCGCTGGACCCGCCGCCCTGATCTGGGCGGGTTGGCGCAAGCCGAGCCATGCCGAGCTGGTCCAGGCCTGGCCCGCACGGACGGCGCCCACCCCGGCCGAGTTGGCGCGTGGCTGGTGGCAGCCGACGATCGAGGTGTTGCGGGAGGAGCGTCGCAGGGCGGCATCGCTGGAGCGTGCGCAGGCGACGCGTCGGGCCAAAGCGTCGTGAGCGGTCATTCTCCAGGCGGCGACGGTCGGCTTGCGGCGACCGCAGCCTGGTGGCCGGACGCTGAATGGCTGCTTCCGGCACCCTCTTCTGGAAACTTTCGCCCAGGCTATGCAGAGCACGGTTCCCGATCAGATAGGCAGTCTCTCGCTCACATACGGGTCCGTTGGCGGGCGATCCGGCACCGACAGCCGCGGCGCGGGTCTCGCGGCAGCCTTTGCCAGCCATTCGGACCCTCCCGGACGCTCGCGGATCGAGCGGTCCGTGCGGGTCTGCACCAAGCCGTAGATTGGACTGTCGCGATAGCCCGGAGCCGCATCGCCCCAGGCCCAGGCCAAGTTGCCGTAGGTCGAGGGGTCACGCCCGTCGAGGCTCAGCCGGTCGTTGAGGTAGCAGGCGGCTGCCCAGCCGGTGCGCGGGTCGGGCGTCATCGCGATGATACGCTTGGCCCAGTACATGCGCAGGTTGTTGTGCATCCAGCCGTCGATCAGGTACTGCTTCTGGCAGGCGTTCCACGTTTCGTCGCTCGTCTCGCCGTGGACCAGCGCGTCGAGCGTCTCCAGCCCGGGCCGGGGATCGTCGGCGTGGCGTTCCAACTGCCCCCGCGCCCAGCTCGGCACGCGCGCGTAGCTCTCCGGTACGCGCATGGCGCGCGCCTTGTAGTGGAACCATTCGCGCCAGGTGAGCAGCTCGTCGGCGAACTTCTGCCGCTGCTCCTCGGCAACGTCGCCCGCCTTGATCGCAGCCATGACCTCGCGCGGGCCGACCACGCCGAAGTGGAGAAGGCGATAGGGTGCTTGCGCCCTCCGGTCTCGAAGCGTTGTTGCGCGCGTCGGCATAGGCTGGCAGCACTTCCTTCGTCAGGCGGCGAAGCCGGATCAGGACTTCATCGCGCGAGCCCGGCAGCATGGCGCTGGGCGGCAGCGCGTGGTCGATGTCGAGCGAGGCAATCAGCGCGTCGAGCCCCGCGTCCGACAGTTGGGCCAGCCGATCGGGCTCGTAGGGGAGCGGGCCGTCATACACGCCCGTCGCGGGCTCCTCGTCACTCCAGAACCACCACTCCTCGCGTGCCTTCTCGTGCCGGCGGCGAAAGGCGGAGGTGGTGCCGACGCCCTGGTCGAGCGCCGCGGGCGGGACCAAGCAGGCGGCGTTGACGGCGAACACGGCAGTATGGCTTTTGGCCGCCACGCGTTCCGCTTGCCACTGCGCGATAAAGGCGGGCTGATCTTCCAGCATCACCGCCGCAGCATTGGCGGCCAGGCGATACACCAGTCCCTTTTCGCGCTTTTCCGGCCGGTCGACATACTGCACGCAAGCGAGGCCGCGCTTCTCGCACCCGATCGCGACATCCCGGCTTGCGCCCAGGATGAAGCGGTGCAGCCGGTCCGAGGCGAACGGGTAATCCTCGCGAAGCCCGTGGTAGACGAGCACCGGCAGCCCGAGTTCGTTTCCAAGCACCAGCGCCGCGTCGATCACCGGATTATCGCGCGCTCGCAGCGCTTGCTGCAGCCAGCAGAGCACGTAGCGGCCCGTGTTTCGGACAGGAGCTTCGTTCAGCCGACGCACACGGGGGCGGTCGCGCCAGTTCGCCAGGGATGCGGGAAGAGAGGAGATCATTGCGGGCCTAACTCGCGGGCGCGTACAACGGTTGCGAGATGAAGAACGCGAACCGCCTGCTGTTTGTTGGACACCCAAGCCGCACCTTTGCCCTCCACTCCCGGCGGACATTCGCGGATCAGCCAAAAGGCTCAACGAACGTCCGCTTCAGAGCACCGGGACAGCTTCCCGGAATGACCGGGGTGAGGCGCGAAGCAGCCGGTAGTGCCATTCGAGAGTAAACGACAGCTTTACCACGGGCTCGCTGATATCACCCTCGCAAGCATCCGCCGACTGCCGGTAGCTTCCGTTTGGGTCAGAGCACTAGCAGCTGAATGTCGGCACCGGCGTTGTAGTCAGCAAGCAGGCGAATGACGAGGGCTGAATGACGGACAAGGACAGCGAGATCCGGGTCAACCGTGCTCCGGTGCTGACGCTCTGGGCCGCGATCGTCGCCGAGCGCCTGGGGCATGACGAGGACGCGGCGATCACGCTGGGCCGCGCCGTCGCCGGGTCGAGCGCCCGGGTCAAGGCCCGTGCGATTGGGTTCGAGGAAAAGCGCGAGGATAGTGGCGTGCGCGACGCGGCGAAGCCAGCCTCGCGGCAGACGGTGCATCTGCTCGGCCGCGACTTGCCCGTGGTCGAGCAGAGGGGCAGCCAGTATGCGCTCGACCACGACAAGCCAGCCAGCCCGCGCCCGGCCCATACCTACGTGGAAAAGGCGTTCGGCGAACACCTGCCGGCCGTGCGCAAAGCGATGGAGGCGCTGGCAGACTCCCTGCCGCCCGAGGAGCTGAACCGGATCGGCTTCCGGCTCTACGAGCACTTCCGCCCTGAGGTGCCGGCCGGCGCCGCGGGCTGGGGCAAGAAGGGCGTCCTCGACCTCAAGCAGATCGAGAACGCCGGGCACTGACCGTTACGTCGCGGCGACGTCCGCCACGGCATCGTCGGCTACGGCCACCTTATCGTTGGCCGCCAGGTCAGCCTCCAGTGCCTGCAGCTCGGCTCGCTTGGCGACGAATGAGAGCTGACGGGCGCGATCCGGATTGCCCTTCGGATCAGATGCCTGCTGCCGGGGTTGTCTCATCCCAACCCAGCATCCTGGCTCCTCCCGCAATGAGTTTTCATTGTCGCGCCTGTGCTGCAGGCTTCGCGCGTCGCGCAACGCCACGCGGGTGACACCAGTGCCGGCGGCGATCCCGGGCGGTCGTCACAAATGCGGCCATCACAAATAAGGCAGGCTCTCTCTCAGGCTGGTAAACGCTTTTCCGCCCTCGCGGCCGGCGCCGTCCGTCCCGCCCGCGCCCCTCCCCTGCCCGTTGATCACCTCCAGTAAGCCCGATTCCCGGAGCTGATTTGACGGGGAGCAACAGGCGCGGCATGGTCGCCCGATGCCCCCCGCCAACGTCGCCGTGCCGGCACCACCACGGGCGGCCGAGGCCAAGCCCCCTGCTCCGCCGGCGTTGTCCGACGACGATGTCGCCGGCGCCCGCGCCTTCGTCGACGCGTCGCGCGCCGCGTCGACGCGCACAGCCTACGCCGCCGACTGGCGCCGCTTTTGCGACTGGTGCCAGGGGCGCAACGCCCCGGCGCTGCCCGCCAACCCGGCGCTGGTCGCGGTCTACCTGTCCGTGCTCAGCCGGCGCGGCTTGGCGCCCCCTTCGGTCGGCCGCGCGCTCGCCGCCGTTGCCCACGCCCACAAGCGCGCCGGCCTGGTCGCCCCGCACCGCGCCGAGGGCGGCGCCGTGGTGGCCGAGGTGCTCGCCGGTATCCGCCGCTCGCGCCTGGAACCGCCCGACAAGAAGCTCGCCGCCGACGCCGACGTCGTCATGCAGCTGCTGTGGTCCATCCCCGGCGACAGCCTGGCCGCGCTGCGCGACCGGGCGCTGATCGCCTTCGGCATGGCCCTCGCCGCCCGGCGCTCCGAGCTGGTGGCGCTCGACATCGCCGACCTCGCCTGGGAGGAAAAAGGCCTGCGCGTCACCATCCGGCGCTCCAAGACCGACCAGGAGGGCGCGGGCGCCGTGGTCGCCGTGCCCGAGGGCCGACGTCTCACCCCCCTCGCCCACCTGCGGGCCTGGCTGGCGGCCGCGGGGATCACCGAGGGCGCGGTGTTCCGCCCGTTGTGGAAGGGCGGCGGCGGGCAGGGTCCGAGCGACGAGGTCGCTGGAGAGCCGACCAAACTACATAGGTGCGTGCGCGACGCGCGGCTGTCCGACCACGCCGTCGCCCGCATCGTGCAGGCGCGCGCCGCCGCGGCCGGGCTCGACCCCGCGCGCTACGCCGGGCACAGCCTGCGCGCGGGCTTCGTGACGGCGGCGGCCCGCGCCGGGGCCGACGTGTGGAAGATCCAGCAGGTTAGCCGGCACAAATCGATGCAGGTGCTCTCAGGCTACGTCCGCGACGCCAGGCTGTTCGACGACCACGCCGGAGAGCCGTTTTTGTAGGTTAATCTCTGGAAGGAATAGATAGGCCGGGTGCTGTGGATAACTGAGGACTTCTGCAATCCTCCGCCCGAGTCGAGTAGCCTTGCCCACAGCCCACGCGAGGACTCTTGCAAGCGAACCGAGGACTCTGGTAATTAGAATTTCAACTAACCACCTGTTTTAATGGGGTATTTCAGTTATCCCGAGGACTTTTGTAAGCTTACTATTAGATCTAATAGTCTCAAATAGCCCGATTGCTAAAGTCCTCAGAGACAGTCAACGGATCCTAGGCTAAGAGGGAGATTGCTCGACGAGAGAAGGCAGCTCGAAATGGGTACGGTCCACGACTTGTTGGAAGCGAGCGGTAAACAAGCCGTCATGAATCTCGACTTCAGTCGAGACGCAATTGAAGCAGCTTCGGCCTATCTTTCAGACGAAGACTCGTCAATTGGTTACCTTTTCTCGGGCTGGACGCAAGCTGCCCTGCCCCATAAGAAATTAGCAGACGACGAAGTATGGGAGATCCGCACCCCTCGGGTTACTCTTTTGGTGGAACCCGGCCGTAGGCCAAACCCCGTTGACGGAATGCCTCCAATTTCTATTGGCGTGCCTTACGGATCACGGGCGCGTCTCATAATGTTATATCTACAAACAGCGGCGCTAAAGACGGGTTGCCGAGAAGTCGAACTTGGAAAAAGCCTGAGGTTTTGGTTTGCTCGAATGGGTATCCCGCCAGGTGGAAAGTCAATTAGAGACGTTCGGGAACAAGCGGAGCGTATTAGTCGGTGCCGTCTAACTTTTCATATGGCAGCTACTGGACGGATTGCTGGCGGCTTGGTTAACCAAAATATCGTAGATACAGCACTCTTTGCAGAGGCGGGGGATCCTAGTGAACGACCAGCCTTTCTCGAAACAGTGAAGCTCTCCGAAAGTTTCTTTGAACAACTACGGCGGCATCCTGTGCCGATTGAAGAGGCTGCAATCCGTGCAATCTCTAACAATAGTATGGCCCTCGATATTTACTGTTGGCTGAGCTACCGCTTGCATGTTCTTAAGATGCCAACACCGATCACATGGAGCGGTCTAAAAGCTCAATTCGGCGCCGGATATGCAGCGCTGGCCACCTTTAAGTTTAGGTTTCAACCGAACTTACAGCTGGCTTTATCAGTCTATCGTGATGCCAAAGTTGAGGTCGGTGATCGAGGCTTGATATTGCATCCCTCCCCTCCCCCAGTCACCCCAAAGCTGCTTGCTATCCGCTGACTATTACAAGAGTCCTCGGGCTACCTTGCGGGCTGGTTGCCATACCCGCTACGGATCAATTCCTGCAGCCTTTTGCAATGACCGCTCTGCATAATCTGCCATACAGAGACCGTAGACAGTGACCTGGCCCAGTGACCGCGAAGCTGTGCAGAATGGCCACGTCTTTACAGAACACGCGATCTGTCAAAAGTGCCGCGTCCCGCCTCCAGCAAAGTCAGGCTCCGCTGCACGGCCCGCTCAGCACGTCGAGCGGCGAATTGTCAAAAGTCTGGGTAAGTGCCTGAAGCGCTGCCGCGTATATGGCGCTGACAAACCTCCGTTCTGTAACACATGGCCAATTTGAACGGCTTAGCGGTTATAACTCTTCCACTCACCGGCGCACCTCTCGGCTAATGTGGTGCGGCGGTCGCTGGGAGAGGGTCGCCGCGTCGCGGTGGAGGCATCGTCCTCGGCAGTGAGATTGGCGCCCTCGACCGGCGTTCTTGGCCCGGACGGTATCCGGAGGCGCCTGCCTTGCAGGCGTCCTCGCTTGGACAAGCGCGGGCATGGGCGCCGGCTCCGAGGCTCTCAGCCCAACGCTGGGGAGGAGAATGCCATGTTTGCTGGGGTTGACGTCGCGTCCGAGCGCCACATGCTCGCGCGCCTGGACGCGCAAGGCGTGCCGCTCGGCAAGCCATTGCCCATCACCGAGGACCGGGAGGGCTACGACACACTGCTGCGCCTGCTCGGGCCACCGCCTGTGCTGGTCGCCATGGAGGCGACTGGCCATTACTGGAAGAACCTTTATGCCGCCCTCGTGGCTGCCGGGCACAGCGTCGTCCTGCTCAACCCGCTCAAGACCCGGCGCTTTCAGGACAGCGCGCTGGAGCGCACCAAGACCGACGCGATCGACGCCACTGGCGTTGCTCGCTTCGCTTTTGAAAAGCGTCCCGAGGCCACGCAGCTGCACGATGCCGCGGCCGAGGCGCTGCGCGAGCTCGGCGAAACCCGATGGGTTTGCGCCTGGGTCCGTCATCGCGACCGCATCCGGCAAGACTTCGACGACCGCGTGCGCCAGCTCCACCGCCTCGTGGACCTGGGCTTTCCCGAGTTCACCCGATACGTGCGCGGGCTGGACAGCATGACGGCGACCGCACTCCTTTCCGAATGCCCCACCGCGCATGACTTCGCCCGCGCCACTTCGAAACGGCTGGCCAAGCTGCGCTACGACGGGCGCCACTTGGTCGGAGCCGAGCGCGCCACACAACTGATCGAGGCCGCCAAGCGCTCCATCGGCCAGCACCACGGGCCGGCGTATCGGCTGCAAGCCCGCCACATCTGCCAAGACCTCGACATGTGGCGCAGGCGTTTGGTTGAAATCGAGCGCGACATCGACGGCCTGCTCGAAAGCAACGAGGTCGGCCAGCTGCTGCTCAGCATCGACGGCATCGGCCCGCAAACGGCCGCCCGCATCATCGCCGCCGTGGGCGACCCGGCGCGCTTCAAGAGCGCCGCCGCGTTCGCGGCCTACGTCGGCGTGGTGCCCGGCCTCAAGCAGTCCGGCAAGAACGGCAGCCGCCGCGCCGTCTGCGCACCCATGGGCAACGCCCGACTGCGCAAGGCGCTGTGGATGCCCGTTGTGGGCGCCGTCCGGCGCAATGCCTGGCTCAAGCCGTTCTATGAAGGCCTCATCGCCCGCGGAAAACCACCCAAGCTCGCCCTCGTCGCCGCGATGCGCAAGCTGCTCCACGCCGCCTACAGGGTCGCCAAGAACCGCAAGCCGTTCATCATCAAACCTGCCGCGGCGTGAAGAAAACACTTGCTGGAGGTGACGGTATCTCCCTGGGCCGACCTGACGAGCGGCGGTCAGCGCCTCGATATCTGGTATAGCGGAAACCTGTGTGCGAATAGCTGGTTTACCTCAAAGGGCCGGTGCTCTTGCTCATTTGCGCCTGCAGCCCGCCCCATCGCCTCCGAACCCCTTCAGGCTCTTGTGTGTACGATACGTCGCATGACACCTCCTCTCAGCTTCACTGGCACCGAGGAATTGTTGTGTTATACCCCGACTCTGTGAGAATCCGGCCCCGCCCCCTTGCCAAGCGGGTCCGAGTTGGACTCTACCGGCCCGATGATCCGACCTGGGTTCCTGGACAACGTATCGCGGCAAGACCTGATCGAACTGGCT
>JAABUX010006973.1_pt1 | contig 13369 bp, 28 predicted proteins | sample 5561851 | NCBI WGS metagenome assembly JAABUX01 (sample SAMN10711883, study PRJNA513361) | rock metagenome | isolation source: Antarctica rocks | place: Antarctica: Victoria Land, Richard Nunatak red sandstone | collected 2016-01-03 | reverse complement strand
GCCTCCCTTGTGCAACTCTAGACACCTCGAGCGGGACAATGTCCTTTGCATCCGCCTTTACACTTTTCAGCAATGTCGCACCACAGCGCATCTACTGCCTGGTCACGCCTGCAGTGATGCCTAGCTTGATCTGCATCCAGGGGCCCGACCTCGAGGAGTTGACACGGGCCAAGCGCGTCGCCCAATTCGCTGTTTACACTGCATATCGGCTTCGCCTCGAGACTGCTTTCCTCGCCGACGAGTGCGCCTCGGCGGCGGCAGTGGCTATGGTGGCAGACGAGCGTGCCCCTGCGACCATGGATCGTGCGCACAGCTTCCCTAACCAGCAGCGCTCAGGGGAGCTGGCGCCAAGCAATGCTGTCGCAATGGCCCGGAAAGCCGCGTCAGCAACTGTGTCCCCGGATCGGGCAGTCAGCCCGCGCAGAGGGGTGCCAGACAGCGGTTTGCTGCCGCCGGCAGCAGAAGCAGCGCAGCGCTTGAACCACAGCAAGAGTGCCGCGTCCATGCTCGACAGATCGTCCTTGCTGCGACTGGCCGCTCCTCGCGCGCTCAGCAGTGCAGCCTCAGTCGGCAGCAGCCAGGCTGTCGTGGGCGACGGCATGTCCCGGGTGCCATCAGCAACTTTGCTGGGCACGGACAAGCAGGGTCGAGCAGGTACCGGTCATGAGCTGTGCATGCTTGCACAAGGGAGGGGTCTCCTGACGATTCACATCTGGGTATCGTGCAGTAATATTTGTCAGATCCTTCGGAGCTTAATACGCGCCAACGTGTGATACTGTGTTGTACAGATGACGATGATGGTGGACTCCTCCAGACAGCAATAGCTGAGGTCGCAGCGTCGGCTGCAGACTCAGCAGCGGCAAGGCAGGAGGGCTGCATCCTGTCTTGCTCGCCGCACGTGTCGGTCTGGCGTCGCCGGCTGCCGTTCTCAGCTGTGATTTCAGGCGCACAGCAGCCGCAGCCGGCCGCAGGCGACCCGAAGCAAGACCGCTCGCCGTTCACCAGCCCGCTGCGGCAGAGCCTGCAGCGGCAGTACAGCCAGGGGGATGGGCAGCAGGGGCTCCCCTCGCAGGACGCCGTGCGCAAGTTGGTGTCTAATGACTCCTTTGGCAGTCATGCTGCGGCGAAGCCAGCCTCAGAAGGCGGCCATGTTGCTCCCGGAAGCACCGGACGCCACTCGCGGGCACCCAGCCATGGTGCCCCCAGCGAGGTAAGAGCTCAGTCCATTGCGCTAAAATATGCAAGTTCGCTTGATCCTTGTGTTTCAGATGCAAATGATTGATCCATTGGTACATGGTATGTCACGGGGTATGTCACTCAGGTTCGCCGCTACCCCTATGGCAGGGCATGGCGCTGGACCCGGCGACGCCGCTGCTGACGGAGCTGGAGCTGCAGCAGCAGGGCGGGTCGGTCGAGCTCCGCAGCGCGCAGCGCATCAGCATGAGCCTGGCCAGCCGCAACCCGACCAAAAACCTGCTGTGCCAGCCGCCCACCGTGCAGAGCATCCCGTACTATCACACATCAGGTGCTGTGACATTGAATTGTTGTGGAGTCGCTTTGCCGAGCAGTCCCTCTCAGTGTGTCGATGCGCCAGCAACCATGTCGAATGCCTACTGTGTGCATTCATAGCTTCATCAGGCATGTGCGCAGCGCTGTCGCGTGGCTGGCCTGCCTAGTCTCGAAGGGGGTCTGACTGGAGCCTTCTGTTGTGGGGCAGATGAGTCGGTGGCTTCGTACCTGGCGTCTACAGCGCCCCAGGTGCAGAAGAAGTGTGCGCAGCCGGCGTGCGGCGACCCGGCGACGCACCATCTAAAGACCTTCCTCCACGGCCGCACGCGTGTGACGCTGTCGGTGACGGTGGTGCCCGCGGCGCAAGCGCTGCCGGACGCGGATCGCGGGCAGATCTGGGTCTGGGCGCGGCCGCTCGTCGGCGACCCAACGCCGGATCCGGCCGTGCGCCGCGTGCGGCTGTCACAGGATGCTGGCTGCTTGTCCTTCGGTGAGGTTCCGCCCCGGCGATCCTTGCTTGTATGTTCCATATGTACCAAGCAATTGAGGCGCAGCACCCGCTCTCGGGAAGCGCACATGGTGGTAATGTGGCACGAATCGCATAAAAATGACATGTGAGCCGCATGCCACGCACTTGCATAGCGACAGCATCTGAGGCATGATTACGCTGCACGACATGCACAGCGCCAGACCAACCCTTCATTCAAACCGTGGATAGTGGCATCGCAACGACGTATACAAGTCTGCCCTGGCCCGACTGCTCGCTGCCACGGTGCAGCGCACTTCCTGGAGCTGAGCTTCGGTGTGCACGACCTTGCGATGCGCGGGCAGCCGATGCACGCGGGGTGGGTGCGGTACTTCGGCGTCGGCCGCATGGTGGCCTGCTTCCACACGGAGCCCATCGCGCCGAATGCGATCGTGCTGCCGCCGCCCGACATTGGCCTGTCGGTCGGCCTGCAGCGCGCCTGGCTGCAGCAGGAGCTGCAGGAGCTTGCCGAGGTGTGTGCATGCCAACGTCTTGCTATGAGGCCATAGCGTGCCGTCGAAAGACCCTAAGCAGCGTCGGCGCACGCCATAGCGTGCCCAAATATCCGGTTCTGTGCAGAGTATGAATGCCTACTTGTGCGGTACTCTGCTGGCGATCTGAGGTCAGGTGATGCATGCGATTTCAGCAGGGCTTCTGCCATAACAACCACCGCTTGCCGTGGACATCTCAGCATGCCGGGGTGCAGGAGGCAAGGAGCGCTTTTGACGCCATCTCCTTCGCGCTGCGCAGCAACGCCGCCGCAGCGGCGTGCAAGGCTGCACTGCCGGCACCCGGCGCAGATGGGGCGACAGACCCGCAAGCCGTCGCCGCAGACGCTCTGAGCACGCTGCAGGTGCGAAGGATACGCGCGACCGGTGTGCGGGCTACGACACATGTCTCATAAATTGTAAATCGTGATTCTTGCACATGCCCAATGCTGTGTACCAATGCAGGCGGGCCTGCAGGAGGAGCGGCGCGTGTGGGAAGATGACCTGTACGATCTGGGCACTCTGCTGCGGCTAGCTGACGCCGAAACCAAGGACGGCGACGCCTCGGCTAGGATGGAACACGACGGTGCCGAGGATCCTGCCATCGCGGCGGCCGCTGAAGGGCAGCCCTTCGGATCGCTTGCTGCAAAGACTCTGGTGCGTCAACCTGAGCCTGGTGGACTGCCCGCGGTGGTTAGCATGATGGGCATCGTGTTGAAAGCTGTATTGCCCATCTGTGCAACCGTTACTACCGTATCTGAAGGTTGCGCGTGTTGGGCATATGCGGTGCGGCTGACCATGCGATGTCGATATGCTGTGCAACCCTGTTGGGTCACAGGTGACGGTGGTCTGGGACGCCAACAGGCTGCGGCGTTCGCTCATGCTGACCGTTCTGGGCTGGGCCAGCAGCCTGCACGACCCAGCCACCTACGCCCGCTCGTACCCGGTCCACCTGCCGGCGCCAAAGCCGGCCACCACAAGTGCGGCATTGCTGCCCCAATTGTCAGACCCGCAGCATGCAACAGGGTAAACATCAGCTGCATGTGAGCTCTTCCTCGTTTGATCATGAACGCTGATGACACGGCAGCCGCCTCGCATTCGGATCTTCGCCATCCACGTGCGCGATTGTGTCAGTAGATGAGGTACAAGACGTGCAACCTCGTAGGCACATCAGCGAGGAGCGCGGAAGTGGATGCTGTATTGGAGGCGGGCACAGCCGGCGGCGCGCAGCATGAGCGGTCCGCGACTGCCATGGAGGAGGCGGTGCGTGAGGCAGATGCGATGCTGACGTCGGCACCGGCGGCTGCGGACATGGCAACGTCTCCGCCGCTGAAGGGTGCTGCACCCGAGCCAGCGTCAGGCGGCAACGGCAAAACCTCGGCCGTCGCAGCGAAGCCATCAGCGCCGGCGGAGGTCGTAGCATCGAAGGCTGCGGATCCGAGCAACGCGTCGGCATATGCTGCCACGGCAGTTGCACCGCAGCCGTCGGTGCTCGAGCCAGTTGCGGCACAAGTGGTGGACGCGGATGTGACCCAGCTTCGGGAGGATGTAGTGCCACCAGCAGCTGACGACACGGCTCGGCACAAGCACGGCATCATGGGCACGGTGTCGCGGCTGAAGGCTATCTTCGAGAAGCAAAGGACCGACAGGCAAGCTGCGATGCATGGATCGTGTGAAGTTCGTATGCTTGGCTTATTCGACCCATTGCATTAAATGTCTGCTCTGCCAAATGTGCTCGAGAACCGACGCAGACATGTTGGACTTAGACACTGATCGTCTGCGCAGCAGTCCGGAAGCGGAAGAGACGCAACACGCCTTGCAGCGGGCTCGCACCTTGGAGTGGCTGCACGGCGTTCCTACGGTCCCGGAGATAGCGGCTGTGGCGGCCGCCGACAGAGAACGAAGGTCCTCCGCAGACCAGGTACATGTGCTGTCTTTCCCACATGCTCCTTGCATCGACAGCATTAGTTTCATTGGTGTGCGGCTTGTGCGTAACGCTTGCCAGCTAGGCTGTGATGCATACACTGTATTTACTGGCCCCAAATCAAGCAGCATCACCAAGATGAAGATGCCTCAGTTTGAACGGTTGCAAGCGGCAGGTGCAGCTGCGGGATCGCGTCAACGGGGCTCGGAACACGGTGTGGGGGCCAATGCTGCGGCGCCGCACGTATCATGGGCGCTCTTACCCGACGCTGGGCGGCTGGGGAGGGTCGCCTGCGGAGTCCAAGATCCTGGCGGGCCGCCCTGAGGACGCCTGCGAGGAGTGCACTGACGAAGGGCCATGCATCCGTCACGAAAAACAGCCAGGTGCTTTCACAATGGCCATCTGCGTTGTGTATAGCTGCTTCGCACAAGGTTGGCTGATGCAGTGATTACATACATTCACATCGGATGCCTGTTAATAGCCAGTGCATTAGGTTCCGCCATTGCAAAAGGCAGCACGTGCAGGCATTGTGTCATTGGGTGGAGACTGAGATCTTGAATAAAACGCATCTTGTATGAGGATATTTGACAGTGCTGCGTCTAACAGCTGGCGTGTTTGTTACCAGCACATTTGCTGACTTCCTGTTTCTCAATGCGTATCCTGCAGACTCGCACGCAGTGCACGAGTACAGCGACTCCGAGTCGGGCTCGGACAGCGATGTGCCGACGGCGCAGTCGGCGCCCGCGTCGCCGGTGCGGCACCGACGATCAGGGATTACCATCGACCTCGTCAACGCGGCCACACACGACGGCGCCATCGCAGACAGCGGCGCCCCCGGTGATGCAGCAGGTGCGCGTCGCATATCTTGCAAGCGCCACTTGCGGTGAATTGCGTTGCTTGCAACGCAACGGCTTCTGTCAAATGCTTTCTGTGGCTGCCCCTTAGTCATGGTCCTGCATTCCTGGTTCATAGTCTTGCTCACTTGTTAACCTGCGCAGGCACCGAAACACCCCTGGACGTCAAGCGGCCTACAGAGAGTGTCAGGACTGACAGTGCGGCTGACACCACGGAGCGTGCTGCAGCACCGCTGCGCTTGACGAGCCTGCAGCATCAGTCTAGGTCGCCGTCGCCGCGGAAACGGTCACAGCCCGAGTCGATGGCCGACGATGCGGAGCTGGGCCATTTCGAGGAGTGGAGTCCCTTCCTGGAGAGGTTCGGCAAACCTGGCAATTCCCTCTGCTTTGATCTTAGTAAAGTCAAATGTCAAATGGCACAACAGGCGTTGGAGCAGATTTGGAACAATTGCAACATTGCAAATTTGTATATTGCCAAGCGCCGCCAGCCTGGGTTGCGTGCCTCCCATCAAAGTGCCTGCCACACACATCAGCATCAGCCTGCGTGGATCCTGAGCATGTCACCGGGTTGTTGCTCTGCAGACGCAATGACATGCCGGTTCCGACTGAACGAAATGCCACCAGGTTCTCATCTCATGATGACGTCGCAGGGCGGAGAGCCTGGGCCATCAGCCGCCCCACACAGACGCGGCTCCGGCAGCTGCGCAGGGACCACCGGCCAGCGAACCCCAGCCGATCGCGCTCAGCGGAAGGCACCTGCCCGCCATCAGCACCAAAGCCGAGGCGGCGTCCCCAGCGGTCAGCAGCAAGGCGGAGGCGAAATCGGTGGAACCTCTGCCGGCACCGGAGGCATCGCCACCACGGCACACGGTGGAAGGCTCCGGCTTCAGCCAGTCGCTGCCGCGGCCCGACGCCCTGGCGGCTCTGCGGCGCATCGCGGCCGGGCGCGGCGGCGGCGGCGGGGCGCCGCACTCGGCGGCCGCCGGCACGATTCCACTGGCATCCGGCAAGGTGGAAACCTGCGATCCAGCATGAACCTCGGGACCCACTTCTGCCGGGCATCATGTTGGGCCGAGTTGAACACAGGCTTACTCGTGATCCAGATGCATCTCGTGTCAGCACTCCAGCATGGCGCTGATAATCCACATATCATGTGTGCTGACCCACCGTGCATGCACATCGCCCAGGTGGAGCTGCCGTGGCGGGCGCTGCTGCCGCCGGGCGTCGACGACCTGGTGCTGGCCATCCACGACGACGAGCCGACGTCCATCGTCGCCTACTTCCTGGCCACCAGGTGAAGGGTCCAGTCACCTTGCATTGATGAGCTCTGGGTGCAGACTCGTGACGTTCCTTCATCCTCGTACATCCCACTCTTCACCGACCGGTTGGGTGTTGGCAGATCCTCCCCTCCATCGATCAGCGGCAGCAACCTGCACTATGCTGCATGGCAGGGCAATACAATCAGCAAGCGATCAGATGGCAGGTGAACTTCCTAAAGATGAAGAAGATTTATGCACAGGACGTATCAGCAGTATATGGAGGACACGGTGTCGGGGATCCTGGCGGCCCGCGGTGACGCTGCGCCCGAGGCGGACCGTCGCCTGGCGCGCGCCCACAGCTCCAATCCGGACATCGCCGCGCTCCAGCCGGCGGCAAGTGCTGCCGCTGCTTCGCCCTCGCCGGCGGTCGGGTCACCGCCCGACGCTCCCGGCGGCGCGCACAATGTGGCAGCGGCCGCTGCTGCTGCTGCCTCAGCCATTGCTGCTGCGGTGAATGCCGTCGCGGGCGGCGGAACTCCCGAAAAAGCAGCAGCTGACGACGCTGCGGCTCCGACCGCTTCGGAGGTTACTGAGAAGGAGTGCGGCTCGGAAGCAATGCCGCCAGCCGTGGGATCTGGCGCTATGACGGTGCCGCGCTCCCCGGGGCTGTCCGCGGAGGAGCAGTCGCGGAGGGTGCTGCTGTGCCGCGAGCGGCACGAGTTCCTGTGCAGCGTCGAGGAGTCGCCCGGCATGCCCTGGCCCCGCGCCAAGTTCCAGGTGTGCCGCCCATGGAGATAAGTGAAAGACCGCGGGCAGACAACCTGAGGAACTGTGTTTACACCTGCTCCTCATGAGCAAACTCAAGAGGCATGCCAGACTTTGTGTGGCATGTTACAGCACCTGGTATGGTCCGTAGCTTCCGATCATGTCTGACCAGGCAGCGTGCTGACGTCTACGCAGCTGGTAGCCTACTACGCGCCGCAGTTCGCGGAGCTGCGGCGGCGGTGCGTGGTGGGCGGCGAGGCGGCGTTCCTGGCGTCCATGAGCCGCTGCCGCAAGTGGGACTCCCGCGGCGGCAAGTCCAATGCCTACTTCGCCAAGAGCCGCGACGACAGGCGCGCGGAACGTATCTTGTCGTGCACGACGCACGCCAGCGTCACATCTGCGAGCACGTAGACAGTGCAATCAGCATGATGATCTGCGGCGGACTCAGGACTTCGGCCGGCTGCCAATGTAAAACAACCCGGGCGTGTCTTGCGCTGCTACTGGGCTGCTTGCTGGCCACCATCTGATCTGCTTTTGGTCGACAACAGGTACATCGTGAAGCAGCTGTCGAAGACGGAGAAGGCGAGCATCATGGACTGCGCGCCGGCGTACTTCGAGTACCTGCTGGCGCAGGGCGCCGACACCTGCCTGGCCAAGATCCTGGGCGTCTTCCAGGCGCGCAGTCGCAGCGGTCAAGTAACACTGTGCCAGTCATCTACATCTAGGTATCGAGCAGCACAGCATCTTGGCACCCAGGTCCTGGGTTGAGGTTCATGCTTTGCTCCTTGCCTCAAGTATAATTGCAGAGAGGGCAGATTGTGATGCACGCTGTCAGGCTGGGGCAGAATCGCTTGTACCAGTTGCAGCTGCATTGAGGACTTGACGATGTGCGCGTCGGTGCGGCAGGTGACGCAGAAGGGGCTGGGCAGCGGCGGCGGCGATGGCACGCGGGGCGCTGGCAAGGACGGCGTCCTGGACGTGCTGGTCATGGAGAACATCTTCTACGGCCACGCCACCAGCCGCATCTACGACCTCAAGGCAAGGGCCACATGTTTGCATGGTCAGCGCACCGCTGCAACCTGCCATTCATGAGGTCTTGCTCAAGTCTTCATGGCGGCATGGTGGAGCCTGTGTCTGCATTGGGTTGGTTGGTGTCGCTCATCCTGTCAATGCCTGCAGGGTTCGGAGCGATCGCGGTACAGCGCCGATGACCCGAGCGAGCAGGGCGCGGTGCTGATGGACGAGAACCTGCGCGAGAGCAACCTCAGCGCTCCCATCCTCATCGATCCCGTCGCGTACGCGAGGTGGGGCGCTGCCACCGTACCCTTGTGATTCAACGGGTGTCCAGCCTCTTGCAATTTTCACCTAGCCGTCGATCAGGCGCGCCTGACAATACCTTCACATTATGTACGTATGTCACCCAGCTTCAGCGCTGCCATGTGATGATATGACCGACTCAAGGCCGGTTAGATCGAATCAAAAGCTCGTACCCCAGCCCTAAGCCTAACCCGTTCAGCGAACCAGAGCATGGTCGCAGGCTGGACGCGGCGCTGGCCGCGGACACAGCGTTTTTGGCGGGCCTGGGCGTCATGGACTACAGCCTCCTGCTGGGCGTCGACCGCCAGAACCGTCTGCTCGTTGTCGGCATCATCGACTTCGTGCGCCAGGTCGGCGCTTGGCTTGCAAACCCTGCCCCGCGCATAATCGCTTGCCCATGTGTGTTGTTAGGTATGTTGTGGGTCCGTTCTCAATTTCCATGTGCATCCCCCCTTTTGGTAGCCCGCTTGGGCGACAAATCAAAGTGCATTGCGGTGAGGGTGTCGCCCAACTATGTGGGGCCTGCTGCCATGCAGTTCACGTGGGACAAGCAGCTGGAGACGTGGGTGAAGAGCACCGGCATCCTGGCCGGCGGCAAGGAGCCCACCATCATATCGCCCAAGCAGTACATGCGCCGCTTCCGGCTCGCGATGAACTCCTACTTTACGCTCGTGCCGGCCTTCTGAGCAGACGGCGCGCACGGTGCACAGCATGCTAAATGCGTAGCTAGCCCAGCTAAGGCCGTGCGCACGCCCTTCTGGGCTATGGCAGCCATAGGACAGCCGTGTATGCGAGGAGCGCAAACCAGACTGAGGCCTTGCGGCGCCGGCATCTGCTTGTCAGAATGTATGTCTGTTTGTACGTGGCAGCATGCTAGGGTTCAGATCGATGACAAGCTTACAGAGTCTCCGTGAATACTTGCCAGTCTCAGTGAGAGGTCCGAGGTGTCCGTAGGCAGCTATAACAACCGATTTAGTTTGCAAGCAAGATTTATGTCCCAGAGGGATCCAGTGCTCGATGTGTCACAAACTTCTGAGGGCGACGAGGTGAGATGAGCGCGGCGTGGCGTTGACGAGCACCGCAATCCCAATGTGCTGCAGCGCTGATTCCGTGCAGCGCACCAACACAAGCGCCGGCATCCAGTGTGCCGTCGCTCAGTGCCTGAAATGTCGGATGCCGGTCGTCACCAGTGCCACGCCATACTTGTTACAGCACTCCACCGCATCAGCATCGCGCATGCTGCCACCTGGGTGCGCGATGGCCGTGACGCCGGCCTGGCAGGCCAGCTCGACCGAGTCATTCCACGCGAACGGGAAGAACGCATCGCTGGCCATCACTGAGCCCTGCGCAGGACCAATCATGGCAGCTTTCTGGATGTCCAATGCCAATGCTGCGGAGGTTGCCGCACATTGCACAATGCCCTGAGCAGTAGCGTGTGTCTGCAGAGTGTATGTGCGCCATCGCATAACTGCTCGTTTGGTGGCTTCTCCGAGATGCAACAGGCACTTCAGCACCCAGTTGAGGAGAAGGCCCCGACCTTGGCCTCGTCGCCGGCCTTCTTGAGCGCGATCTTCACGCTCTCCACCCGGTTGGGCTGCCCGCTGCCCATGCCCAGCAGCCGCCCGCCCTTGGCGACGGTGATGGCGTTGCTCTTCACGTGCTTCACCGCCAGCCACGCGAACCGCAGGTCCGCCAGCTGCTCCTCGGTCGGCTGCGCCTCGGAGACCACCGTGAAACTGATGTCCGTGGGCGTCAGGCTGTCCGCCTCCTGATACAGCCACCCGCCTGCACGGCGCAGCAGAATTATGACTGGGGACACCGCGGTATTGACGCAGCTCGGCATTGACGCGAGAGCCCAGCATCACTTTATCAGGCCACTCGCAGCACGCTTATGTTTTGACCACTCGGTCGAGGGACGTCCGGTCGGCGAGGCATTGGTCATTTCCGTTTGCAGACAGCAGGTCCAGGGCCACACCAGCGACTTGTCGCAAGCCGCGGCCAGACGGCGCCCGCGGCTTCGCCTCCAGGATGCGCAGGGTCTTGGACTTGCCCTTCAGCTTCGCCAGACCCTCCGGCGTGTACCCCGGTGCGATGACGATCTCGTAGAACATGCGCGTCTCGCCGTCCGTGGGGCTCCGGAACTCGCGGATCTCCGCGGCCAGCTCCTCATCTACCTCCCTGGTGCGCACACAAGGACTTGCAGTGATATGCAGGCCTTCGAAGGCTGAAACTGAGTAGCTAAGTACACAACAGGCTTTGCACAGGCTTAGTCATCCTGAACGTGCTCTGTCATCAACAGTCCCCGCAGCTCATGCACCAGAGGTCTTGCAGCACACAGGCTGCACATATGGTGCATCGGAGTGCAAAACAGTTGCCAATAGATCCAGACCGTACATGCTCCCGTGCCACACGAGGCTGACAAACCCGCTGACAGGATGCGACATTCCGCTTGGCTCCTTCGCCGCTCTCATTGTCACATCACACACCTGTTGAAGGCGACGATGCCGCCGAAGGCGCTGATCGGGTCCGCGCGCACGGCCAGCCGGTAGGCCTCCTGCAGGTTGCCGCGGCTGGCGATGCCGCACGGGTTCGTGTGCTTCACCACCACGCACGTCGGCTCTGCGCACGCGGATCAGGGCCCGTGAGGGTCTGCGCATGGTGTTGTGCGTCAATATTGGTGTCACAGCTCGCAGCCCGCGCACATCCTGCGTAAACAGCTGGGATCGGCATCGGCCTGATGCAGGCGCCGCAAAGTTCAGCAGGAAACTCCCGCAAGGCATCGCACTGTTGTGAACCGGCGCAACCTCTCATCATGGACCGTGCACGGGCTGGAACCTGAGTAGTCGCACACGGCGCTGTAGGCGGCGTCGGCGTCCAGGTAGTTGTTGTACGACATCTCCTTGCCGTGGTGCTGCGCCGCGGTGGCGACGCCGCCGCGCCCCGCCTCCGCCAGGCTCCGGTCCACGTAGAAGGCCGCCCCCTGGTGCGGGTTCTCGCCGTACCGCAGGCCCGACGCCAGCGCCATCGGCACGCTCGCCTCCGGCGCCGGACCCTCGCCTGCGTGATAGCGTTCGAGGGTACGGAAATGTTTATGCTTATGTCATCTGGTTGTTTCGCTGCAGATCTGACAGCATGGTGACGGCCCATGAGATTACGTCAAAGCCATGACGGGATGATGATTGGAAGTCCTGCCTCTGCACACGAAGCAGTCAGATTGTTGCTGCCGTGATATGTCGGCTCGGAGCTAGGTAAGAGCACGTTGCCAGAGGGCCGTGCTTCTGACCTGTCTGCGTCCACAGCCACTCCGCGACGGTGCTGTCGTAGGTGGCGGTGTGCTGGAACGCCTTCCAGGCCAGCCGCCGCCGCAGCCGCGCCGCTGCCTCCGGCGCCTGCTTCCCCGAGAGGACCTCCACCAGCGCCGGGTAGTCAGCCGGGTCGACCACCACCGCCACGTGCTCGTGGTTCTTCGCCGCCGCCCGGATCATCGCCGGCCCGCCTGCAGGGGCCAACCTCTCTCGTGAGTTCTGCCAGCACCTCGTCAGCAGCGGCGGGGTTTCATGTCCCCACATCTGTCGAAACACGGAAGACAGCAGTTTTGAGGCGAGTCTCCGCGCACGCACAGGTGGACAGCGCTGCATAGGGGTAGGCAGACATTAGGAGACGGACCGATGTCGATGTTCTCGACCGCGACGTCGAAGGTGGGCGCCGTGTCGGCGGTGACGGTCGCCCGGAAGGGGTACAGGTTGACCACCACGGCGTCGATGGCGCCGATGCCGTGCTCTTCGAGGGCCGCCAGGTGCTCCGGCACGTCGCGGCGCGCCAGGATGCCGCCGTGCACGCCCGGGTGCAGCGTCTTCACCCGCCCTGCGCCGCTGACAAGCATCAACCTCCGGTTCCTAGTTTGACTGGGCGGAGATCACAGAGCAACGCGCGCGAGGGCGCATCAGAATGACATGGCCGTGCTGCGCCCTGTGAGTGCACAATGACGAACACTGGTCGTGCAACACGACGGGACCTGGTATGACACCTGCGACCAGCATGGCAGAACGGTACTGTACGCTCAAGGCGACAAGGCGCGTAGAAGAGATTTGCTCATCTTGTTCACGGCATTGCTTTATGTGCCGTAAAAAGGTCAGCAAGCAGCCTGTTGTCAGCAAGGCCATACGGCGCACCGTCCAGCATCTCAGGGAAGCCGGTGAGGTCCTCAACCTTCCGCACGGAGACGCCGGCCGCCGCGATCGCCGCGGCGCTGCCGCCGGTGGACACCAGCTCGAGGCCCAGCCCCGCCAGATCCTGCACCGTGCACCGCTGCAGCAGCTGAGCCTCTCGGCTCAATATCCAGTGCGAAGCTGCTTTGCACGATGTTCATGCAACAGGTGTGCAGCAGGAGGGCTGCTGCGAAAGCTCTCGCCGCAACTGGTCCTGGTCGAGAGAAGTGCCCCGATATCACCCGCTTCCATAGCTTATTTGCCCAGCTGCATGTGGCAGCGCCGCAAGGGATTACGCCGTGGAGCGCAGCTGACCTTTGCGAGGTCTTCGAGGCCCGTCTTGTCGGACACTGATATCAGCACTCTCCCACGGGGGCCAGATCCTGCCAACGCTCAAATACCGTGAGCGCACTCTACAAAATGCTGACGGGCAACAGCATCAGAAGGAACGTGCACGCGCATGCACCTGTGGGTGTGACCGCTGCCTGTGCATCAGTGGCAACGGCCGTCATCCTCACA
>JAABUX010006972.1_pt1 | contig 13370 bp, 15 predicted proteins | sample 5561851 | NCBI WGS metagenome assembly JAABUX01 (sample SAMN10711883, study PRJNA513361) | rock metagenome | isolation source: Antarctica rocks | place: Antarctica: Victoria Land, Richard Nunatak red sandstone | collected 2016-01-03 | reverse complement strand
GCAGAAGCTTTTAGACTTTATTGCCTACTACAACCGCACGATGGCTAAACCATTTTTGTGGAAGTTTGAAGGCTACCCAGAGTCTGTCTAATCTGGTGCGTTACTTCTGCCGAACTGCACTAGTGGCATCGACATGGCCCTATCACTGGTCGAGCAGCACCATGGCCCGCGCCTGGCCGCCGAGGTAGCCCGGTGGATGGTAATCTACCTGCGGCGCAACGGCTCTCAGGGTCAACTGAGCACCTACCTCGAGTACCGCACCCCTTTGCATCCTGCTGTACACCAGGTGCAGGACTGGCTGGCTGAGCATGCAACTGAGCCCGCCTTACTGGCTGACCTCGCTGCTATATAGCGGTTTGCATTTGAGTGCGATACACCGCAAGTCAAGCCCTATATGACATTGTCCTGCTGATGCTGTACTTCATCCGAACGCAAACCGCTATAGCGAAGATGACCGTGCGGAATTTTAGCCGTACTTTCAAAGACGCCACCGGGCTGACACCGCTGCAATACCAGCAACGCTTGCGGCTAGAAGTGGCTGCCACCCTCCTAGCCGACTCGGGTCTGACGATTGAGGCAGTGGCCGCCAGATGTGGCTTTGAAGATGGGCGGCACTTCCGTCGTCTGTGGCAGCGCCACTTCGGTGGAACACCTTCAGAAGCGCGCAAACAGCAAACTTACTCGTCCCCTGCCAGCCTGAAAAGCTGCCCACTCTACTGAAGTCGCACGCACAATGGAGTATCACCAAGCTTACAACCTCTATCGCAATGACATTGAGTTTGCTCAATCTGTATTGGAAAAAGAGCCACTAGGAAGGAGTAGAAGCCATGAAAACTGATATAAAACTTAGCATTGAGACAAACAAAGATTGCTTTTCAATTGAGGAGTTTTTGGCAGTCCGAGCAAAAACCTCGGAAGCAATCAGCAGGATATCAGAGCGGATGCGCGTGGGAATGTTGGAAGAGGAGGCGAATGAGATTGCTAGGTCTACTTTGCAGGAAATGGGCACTCACCAAGGTTGGCATAAGCCCTATGTACACTTTGGTCCTAATACGGCGAAGACTCTTTTTGAAACGCCAGAGCCTGGAGTTCGATTAGGAGAGGACGACATTTACTTCATTGATATTGCACCAGTTTGGCAAGGCTATGAAGGAGATGCAGGGCATACATTTGTAACTGGATCGGACCCAGATCTAAATCGTTGCGCTCTCGATACTAAAAGAATTTTTGAAGTAGTGTCAGACAAGTGGAAAACCGATGCACTCAGCGGTCAAGCTCTTTACCAGTTTGCAGAGCAGACTGCAAGAGATTTGGGTTGGGTGCTTAATCTAAGTATGGATGGTCACCGTTTGTCAGATTTCCCTCATACTGCCTACTACCCTGGTAAGCTAGCATCAATTCCCTTCCACCCCTCTCCCAAGCTGTGGGTACTTGAGGTTCAGATCAGGCATCCGGAGAAACCTTTTGGAGGATTTTACGAGGATATTTTGATGTAATTAATTGTGGTAAACGCCTAGTTAATTAACCATTGATTTTAATGCCAGACGAGGATTTCCCCTATGCAGCCCATTCAACAGCAAGTCATTGAAGCACTCCAAACACTCTCTCCTGCTGAACAACAAGAGGTTCTGGACTTTGCAGAGTTTCTCAAAAGCAAGCGGCAAAGACTATCATCCACGAATATGGAACCAGCTCAATCCTTCCTAGAAACAGCCCAAGCTTATATCGGTGCAGGCTCTGCTCCTGGATATCTCTCTACCTAATCCTGAATACATGGAAGGATATGGTGCCTGATGCGTCAGCAAATCCTCCTGGATACTGGTCCCCTCGTAGCTCTTATTGAGCGCCGCGATCGCTATCACTCTTGGGTAACGACAGAACTTGCTACAATCCAACCTCCACTACTGATCAAAAAGGAGAAAAATATTACTAACGTTGAGCCTGTCAGAGGTAGCGTTACCAACCCGAATCTCCCGACATCGAGTATTGACTTAGCGCTAATGGTGGATGCCTACCACGAGTTTTCTTATCCTAGAGAGATTTAAACTATTTAACCGTCTGTCGTCTGCGTTATGTCGCAGAGAATGCCCTCAAAATCCTTCCTGATTTTGGCAATTTGTGCCACCCATTTGTTTGAGGCGGCGATCGCGTCTTCTTCCTTCTGGCGAGCTGCGTCAATTCGCTGCTCAATCTCCCCATAAACCTGTGCTTCGGCTTTTCGCAACTGACCTTCAACTTGACTTTCGATATCTTTAGCCAGGGCGACAAATTGGCTAGTGATTTCGCGGCGGTCATCAGCCAGTTTCTTGTCTTTTTCTTCTTCCTGCGCCATTGCCAAAACATCCGCTCCTAATGCAATTACCCCTATAATGGGACCGATGAATTTTGCTGCGTTGCCTATAACTTTGGCAATATTAACCGCCTGCCAAGGTTTGAAGTTGAAGCCTACAAACTTTCCAACAGCATAAACACCTTGATGTAGACCGCTTCCTGCTACATTAGAGGCGCGTAGAAATGTTTGCCCAGATGTGTTTGCTCCCGTCCTTGTCGCCAAATTGGTCAACCCAACCTCTGCTATCTCACCGATGTATTCGAGCAGCTCAACTTGACCCATCAGTCGCTCCACATCCACACCAGACGGCTCTTCTGGAGTTATGGTGATAAGCGAAGCTAATCAGAAAAGCAAGCTAACAATCTGGCGCGGAAATTATCGAAATTAACAAAGCCATAAGCTTGTCTTTTTATCAACTTGAGCTTATTGTTAATCCCTTCCATAACCCCACTTGTTGTGCGACTTAAGAAGTAATTACAAATTCCATCCAAGTGATTACGAATAGTAGTGATAACGTCACAATAAACTGTTCGGGCTTTTTTTAACCATAGTAAGAGTTTAACCTTACCAGTCTCAACAGTGTGACAGGTTTCAAAGATATTTCTGAATTCCTCTTTCAATTGATAGGCTAGCTGTAAACGTTGAGAATGCTCTAAGATACTGGCAAGTCTTATTTGTTCTGCCTCAGTCAAGTCTACACCGTTTTTCAGCAAAATAAACTTGCTGCCTTTGACAGTCATTCCAGTTTGTTTTCTCACTTTATTTAACTCTTCATTCACTGGTTTCATCACATGGAATCTGTCAAATACCAACTCAGCATTAGGAAAGACCTCTTGTATAACTTTGGGAAATCCTCCCCACATATCTACACTGACTTCTTTCACCTGCTCTCGTTGCTCTAATGGTTGCTGCTTTAGGGTTTCAATGATATCTTTTTGTTGATGACTGTCGATTACTTCCAACAGTTTACTTCGGTCAACGTCACAAATAACTGTGGCAAAATTTTGCTGCCCCTTCCGCTGACTAATCTCGTCAATACTCAGTCGTTTGACTTCACCCCAATCTTTTTTTTTCTGGCTCAAATTTATGGTTAAAAATTCCTTGTACTTGGTCCCAGCTCAATTCTTCTTCCCGACTCACCTGTTCAATACTCGTCGTTTGAATCCGTTGATAGATCGCATTTTCATATCGCCCTTGTGTATCGTCGTTCCCAATCGACATTTTCAACCGTTCAGTAAAATATCGTTGACACACAGAGCAATAAAACTGGCGACGAGGTAGATGTAGATGAACAGACTGACGCGGAGGTTCGGCGGTCGGGTTGCTTCCCCCGCCGACACTCCTTCAAAAATCGGTAAATCTCGAATCAATACAGGTCGATTTTGATGCAATTTGTCACTGGAATTTTGACAGTGAGGACAATCGCTGGTTTCATTTAAAAACCGTAGTTTCAAAAAAACCTGCTGCCCTTCTTGGGTGCAACTTTCAACAGTGAGGTTAGGCAGATTGAGCAGCGCGTCCAGATGATAGTCCATTGTCAACAGAGAGGTTAACCGTATTCCATTATACAAGATTCACCAGAAACCCAGAAGAGCCCACCAGACTCTACCGTTCGGGCAGATACTTCTTGATCCACACCAGACTCTACCGTTCGGGCAGATACTTCTTGGTTTACCTCCAAACGTGCTACAAAAGCTTGGGCTAAATCGCTTTGGAGTACCTCTTTAATCTCCTTTTGACGCGACTCGACGGCTGCCTTAACAGCCTCTTCCATTTCAGCTCCCGCCAACTCATAGTATTTCTACACATTACTTTCTGCCTGCTTAGCTAGAGCCTCGATGTCCTCGTTGCCCCCCACTGCAGCAGCGAGAAACGTGCCTTCATTTGCTACTGCCGCTGATAGGCGTAGCGCAATACTCCGCACCTTGGTTCGCAGGCGATCGCGCTCTTGGCACACTGTGCGCGAAAGACGGTTAAGTAAAGCAAATAGATACCGACATAACCAGCTAACTCATCTTTCAGGTGGTCCAGTTCGGTGAGAGGATGGCATGGCTGTCTAGCTTGAAACTCGATTAACTGTTCGCGCAGTGTTGCAGGTGCTTGAAAAACCTCTAATGGCATGAACAATTCTTACGCTTACGTACCTACAATTGTCTTGCCAGAGTTTATTTCCTGCAAATGGGAAAGAATGCTGGTGGCGATGAGATGGGCAAGGGTAACAGGTACGGCATTGCCGATTTGACGCATTGACTCCCCCCAGGCGTTGGGAAAGTAGTAGTCATCTGGAAAAGTTTGCAATCTTGCTGCTTCCCGTACCGTGAAGTAGCGGACTTGTCCATCGGGCAGGGCAAGCATATTCTCCCCACCAGGTACACCGTGGACACCTGCTTTCAGGGTTTTGGCTGGCTCATCTAAAGGACTACCCGTATGCCCTGGATAACTTCTGGCTCCCGGAATATAGACGTGATTGAGAATTTTGGAAGCCACATCAGTGTTCTCAGATGGTGGCAGGTCAGCAATCGCATCACGGACTGTACACCAGGGGGTGGTCATACTACCCAGCGGGCTTGATCCGGTACGTTGCAAACGCGTGCGTAGTTTTGCTGGTATCTCTGGGCGCTCAAGGCTGGCAATGCCGTGGCGATCCCAATACTCGCCAGTTACCCACTTGTGCCAAATAAGCGTCTCTTCCGTATGCGTTGGCTTAGGAAAAGACCAGTTAACGTTCAAATCAGAGCGGAAACCAACAAGAAAAACACGTTCCCGCTTTTGTGGTACTCCATAATCAGCCGCGTTTAGCAGCCTGAAGGTAACGCGATAACCAAGTTCATCGTTGACACCACTGTTGTGGTGGCGCTCAAGTCGCGTCAAATGGTCAGCCCAAGATTCGTCTGGCTTGGGCAATAGCTCCGGATGAGCCAAATGTAAAATAATATACTCTAAATAGTTAAGAAACGTGCGACGCACTAACCCACGCACATTCTCAATAAGAAAAGCTTTGGGACGTAATTCACGCACCGCCCGGAAAAACTGGGGGAACATGTCCCGCTTGTCTAAATAAGCACCATGCCTGCCACCAATCGAAAAAGGCTGACAAGGTGGACCACCAGCTAGGAAGTCTATTTCTCCCCCAACAGTACAGTAATCAAAATCCCCCACGTCCATCTGGTGGATGGACCAGTTGCTAACAAGTGCAATCCCTCGCCGCTGATTCTCACGGATAGTGTGACAACTGTGCTTATCGTATTCCACTAGTGCCTGATGATGGAAGCCTGCCATAGCTGTTCCAATAGCTAAGCCTCCAGCACCCGTAAATAACTCTACCGATTTCACTAGTTCAGCTCCAAGACAATCAGTTGCAAAACATACCGATGATATAGCCAACAGCAAGAGCGTTGATGTAAAGCCTTGGCAAAATTGTTGTCTGGAGACCTCCATCATATTTGGAGATAGATCTATTGCGATAACTGAAGAGAAATAATGGTTCATTACCTTAGTGAACGCCGCACAGAAGCACTGAGCAGATCAACCAGAAATGTGATCACCATAAAGCACAGGAGAGTCGTCACCAAGCTTTTGTAGTCAAAGCTGCTCAACTGCTCTGTTAGCAACCGTCCCAATCCTCCAGCTCCCACTAAACCCACGATAACTGTCTCTCTCATACACACTTCCCAACGGTAGAGAATATAAGCCATGAATCGGGGCAGCGTGTTCGGCAAAACTCCATAGAGAAAAACTTTCGCTCCAGTTGCCCCTAAAGCCTGCAGCGATCGCGATGGACGCTGATCTAGATTTTCAATCACCTCTGCCATCAGTCGGCCTAAAATACCCAGGTTATGAAGACCCAAAGCGATCGCACCCGGTAAGATCCCAGGAAACAGAACAAATAGTAGGATTAAAGCCCAGATTGGGGCAGGGATGGCGCGGGAGATCAGCAGCAGACTCCGAGTCAACAGTAGGATAGCAGTTCCCCAGAACCAATGGTGCTTGCCTTGGCTAATCGGATTAAGAACACCCCCTGGCAATAAGAAATTGTGGGCTGCAAAAAAAGAGAGAAGCATCCCCCCTAAGCCAGCACCAGCGATCGCCAGGATAGACATGGCAATGGTCTGGGTAGATAGATTAAATAGTTCACCCTGGGTTTGATTAATATTCGGTGGGAACACTTCCTGAACAACCTCTCCTAGAAGTTGAACAGTTCGGGGTGCCCAAAGTTTGGTGTAGTCAACTTTGAGAGTCCAAAAAGAGAATAGCAATAATCCGACAGCAGCGATGATTGAAGCCAACAGGATTGGATCGCTCTGGTAGCTTAGATCTTGTCGTTTGAGTCGATTTAATTTAAACACATTCAAATCAAGGCGGCTGGGAGAGCCCAAGCGGTGGCGGAGTAGCGCACTCCAAAAATCAATTGAGCCATTTAACAGAAAAAGGGCTAAGAAGAAAGTCCACATCTGCTCATAGCGCAGAGACTGGAGGCTGAGAAGAATTTGATACCCCAACCCGCCAGCTCCAATAATTCCTAGCACTGCAGCGGAGCGGATTGAGCACTCAAAGCGGTAGAAGGTATAAGAGAGGAGATAGGGAAACGCTTGGGGAATCAGGCTGTAGGTGAATGCCTTCAGGGGGGAAACCCCGCTGCTTAGGAGTGCCATCAGGGGTTGGCGTGGTGTTTCGTCTAAGATTTCAGAAAAAACCTTGGCAGTGATGGCTCCAAAGGGAATTGTAATCGCCAGAATGCCAACTAGGGGATCGAGCCCAAAGATGTTGACGAAAAATAATCCCCAGATCATCTCGTGAATGGCACGGGGAATCGACAGAAAACCACGGATGCTGAGCCAGCAGACTTTGTAGTTGCTAAATGGTGATCCCTTGCTTGTTTTGGTTAGAAAAACAGACTGCCACCAAACCTGTGATGCCAGAACGCCGCCGATCAAGCCGAGTAATACGCTTAGGGCAGTACCAAATACCGCGTAAGCCAGAGTTACTAGGGTCGCATCCAGCGTCACAGACAACAATTCTGGACTCAGGTCTGGATGCAGACTGGCTTGTAGAAAACGCAGAAATAGCGACCAGCCTCCTGGATTGATCACATCTTGCCCAAACAAGCCCGTTTGTGCTAACGACCAAGCGATCGCTGCGATGCAGACTACACTCCACAGCGATCGCTGATTGATAATTGTTGGTCGCGATGGTGGTTTTGAGACTGAATTTTGAATCGTGCGATCAACCTTCGGCATGCTCACGTTGTTTGATCGCCAAGGATTTCAATCATTTCAGTACTCGCGCTTTCAATGCTATATAAGGCTTCGACCATTTCTGGTAACACCTCTAGTGCTGGTGCATCGAATAAAATCTGTCCTTGACGCAAACCGATGATCCGTTGGCAATGACTAAGGGCAAGTTCAATGGTATGAAGGCTAATAACCAGCGTTTTACCTGTTTGCTCACTCATATCCCGCAACAGATCCATGATCTCGCGGCTACGTTCAGGGTCAAGACTCGAAATTGGTTCGTCTGCTAGAATGACGATAGGATTTTGCACCAGCACCCGAGCGAGGGCTACTCGCTGTTGCTGACCGCCTGAGAGCTGATCAGTTCGTTCATAGAGTTTTTCGGGAATACCCACCTTGAAGAGTGCTTGCGCTGCCGTCTCCACTTCCAACGGCCAGAATAGCGAGAAGGCTGCTTTGAGGAATGACCAACGACCGAGATGTCCGGCGTTTATATTGTGAATCACTCGTAGGTTATCGACTAGATGAAACTGCTGGTAAACTGTGCCGATCCGCCGCTGTACTTGGCGTAGCTTGCGAGGAGATAGACGAGCCAAGTTGCGATCAAAGGCCCAAACTTCTCCCTGACTGGGAATTTGGGTGCCATTGAGCAGGCTGATCAACGTGCTTTTGCCAGCTCCACTTGGCCCGACTAGCGCCACCCGCTCACCTGCTCGGATCTGTAAATTAATGTCAGCGAGCACTTGAAACTTTCCAAACTGCTTGGCAACGTGCTTGAGTTCAAAAATAGAGTCTTTTGCACTCACTTAATCTTTCCGATTTCACGACCAATGATTTCAATTTGCCGGTAGTTAGAATTTTGGGTGGCGATAAACTTCTGTGCACCAAACAGGTCAAGAATTTCTTTTTGCTCCGGTACATTGGGGTTCAGCTTCAAAAGGGCTGTCTGCACTTTCTTGACAAAGTCACCGCCATAACGCTGCTTGACACTCGGGTTAATCACCCAGTGGTAGTCATAGTAAGAGGGCGTCCGCCAAAGGAACTCTATTTTGTTCAGGTTAACTTGCCCAGACTTGACGCGACTCTTCCAGACCTGTTCATTCAAAACACCAGCGTCGTAGGTTCCTGCTTCCACAAGCTTAATCGTAGCGTCGTGAGAGCTAGAGAAGCCGACTTGACCTTTGAAGTCATTAAGGCTGAGACCACCCTGTTTCAGGAAATATTGGGGCATCAGCCGCCCTGATGTGGAAGACTCACTGCCAAAGGTGAAGGTATGCCCTTTCAGTTCCTTCAAGCCACTGACATCTTGGATAGGTTTGAGTCCCGTGTTTTTGTTCGCAACAAATATACTGTGGAATTGGGCATCAATGTTGCGTTGGGCGATCGCTTCAGCTCCCTTCACCTGCAATTGCGCCTGAACACCAGTCAAACCCCCAAACCAAACCAGATCTAGGTCGCCTACCTTAAAGGCAGTAACCGCAGCGGTGTAGTCCGTGACTGGCTTGTAGGTCACTGGCACGCCTAGTTCTTTTTGCAAGTAGGTTGCCAACTTACTGTACAACCGCTGCAACTTTTCTGGATCTTGATCGGGAATGGCTCCTGTCGTAAAGGGTTGATTTTTAGTCGCACCGGATGGAGAGGAGTTCCCACTGGGTGAGGGCGAACAGGCTACCAATGCTAGCAACAGGAGCAATACTCCACATAGCAACTTTTTTTTCATGATTGTCTCTGATGCTTTATTTTGCAGACATGCGCCACTTTTCACAATATTGAGGCGGTCAACACGGGCTCGTTCGTAATGCCATATACACCAAATCACCTGTGTGGTGCTGAATGGCTGTTACTCCGAGGTGCAGGCGAAAGCGATCGCCGAACACATTCGCTATATCATAGCTAAGAGATGTGGGGCAATTGGACAAAGTGCAGGTTTTTATCAGCTATCGAAGCAAAGACCCAGATTTGAGTTTGGCGCAGGAGTTTCATGCTGCTATTCAGGAGGCGGGTCATGACGCATTTATGGCAGGCGAAAGTATTCGTTTGGGAGAAGATTGGTCACAACGAATTGATGTGGAACTCGCACGATGTGATTATTTTCTGCTGCTGCTATCGCAGCGATCGGCGGTGAGCGAAATGGTAACGGAAGAAGTACGGCAAGCGAAGCAACTGAGGGATCGGACTGGGAAGCCAAAGTTGTTGCCGATTCGCGTGAATTTCCCGCTCGATTCACCTCTCAATTATGATTTGCGAGGCTATCTGCAACGGATTCAACAACGGGAATGGCGGAGCCCTCAGGATACGTCAGTGATCGTGGCAGAACTCTTGAGAGTTATCGGGAGCGGAGGTGACAGTCACAACCTTACCTCAATTCTATCCTCAACGGTAGAAGAATTCAATCCGCCAGGGGTGGTAGAAATATTCACTCAGCAAGAATCGGTAGAGATTCCCCCCTTGCCGGTCGCAGAACCAGAACTGCCAGGGGGACAGGTGGATTTGACATCCCAGTTTTATGTAGAGCGGGGCAATATTGAAGCTCGATGCTATGAAGCAATTACGATTCCAGGAGCACTGATTCGGATTAAAGCTCCTCGCCAAATGGGGAAGACTTCACTGATGTCGCGGATTTTGCGAAGTGCAGAACAAAATGGTTGCCTGGGTGTGCCGCTGAGTTTTCAGATTGCGGATTCGGTCGTATTCGCCGATTTGGATAAATTTCTGCGCTGGTTTGCAGCGAGTATAGGGCGAAGATTGCAGATTCCCAACCGGCTGAATGACTACTGGGATGAAGTATTTGGTAGTAAGGATAACTGTACGGCTTATTTTGAGGAGTATTTGCTGCGAGAATTGAAGCACCCGTTGGCGCTTTGTCTGGATGAGGTGGACATGGTGTTTCAGCATCTGACGATCGCGAGTGATTTCTTCGGCTTGCTGCGGAACTGGCACGAGATGGGCAAGACCAGTGAGTTATGGAAGCGGTTTCGGTTGGTGGTGGTGCATTCCACGGAAGTGTATATTCCAATGAATATTAACCAGTCACCGTTTAATGTCGGCTTGCCGATCGAGCTACCGGAATTCACGGCAGAGCAGGTGCAGGACTTGGCAGAGCGGCATGGACTGAGGTGGAATACCTCGCAGATCGGGCGACTGATGGGTATGGTGGGTGGGCATCCCTATCTGGTGCGGTTGGCGCTGTACCACGTTGCGCGAGGACATATGACGCTGGAAGCACTGTTACGAGAGGCTCCAACGGACGCAGGCTTGTATAGGGATCACCTACGGCGGCATTTGTGGAATTTGGAGCAGCATCCGGAGTTGGCGGACGCGGTGCGGCAGTTGGTAGTGACACAGGATGTGGTGCGGTTGCCGTCGGTGCAAGCGTTTCAATTGCACAGTATGGGGTTGGTGGATTTGCAAGGCAATGATGTCAGGTTCCGCAGTGAGTTATATCGGGCGTATTTCGCCGATCGCTTAAGGGAAAGACGATGAACAACTTCTATCATGTCGGAGGAACGTTACCGGGGGATAGCCCAGCGTATGTCAGGCGGCAGGCGGATGGGGAGTTGTATGAAGGTCTGAAGGCAGGGCAGTTTTGCTACGTGCTGAATTCTCGGCAAATGGGGAAGTCGAGCCTACGGGTGCGGATCATGCAGCTGTTGCAGGCGGAGGGCGTGAAATGTGCGGCGATCGACATTACAGCAATTGGCAGCCAGAGCACGAATGTCGCGCAGTGGTATGCGGGGGTAGCGCGGCAGCTTTTGAGTGGGTTAGGGATGAGCGATCGCATTTCTCTGCGCAGTTGGTGGAAGGAACGGGAGTTTCTACCGCCGGTGGCTCGATTGGGAGCGTTGATTGAATGGTTGTTGGGGGAGATTGAGGGAGCAATTGCAATCTTCATCGATGAGATTGATAGTGTGTTGAGTTTGACGTTTCCGATTGATGACTTCTTTGCGTTTATTCGTGCTTGCTATAACGCTCGAGTGGATCGACCGGAGTATGAGCGGGTGACGTTTGCACTATTTGGCGTCGCAACGCCTTCGGAGCTGATTCAGGATAAGACGCGGACGCCGTTTAATATCGGCCGTGCAATTGAGTTAACGGGATTTACGAAGTCAGAAGTTGAAACCTTAGCGGAGGGATTGGGCGCGAACAATGCGCCTAGCGTGATGCGAGAGATTTTGGCGTGGACAGGGGGCCAGCCCTTTTTGACGCAGCGAGTCTGCAAGTTGGTGCAGACCGAGGGCGGGCAGGTCGCGGATCTGATTGAAGCGCACATTCTCGACTCGAAGGCGACGGACGAGCAGGCACATTTGCAGACCATTCGCGATCGCATTGTGCAACGTCCGGAGCAGCAGCGGCGGGAGATGTTGGGAATTTATCAGGAGATTTTGCAAGGAGGGCAGATTAAGGCAACAGACACACCGGAACAGATGGCGCTGCGGTTGAGCGGTGTAGTGGTGAAGCACTCTGGAATACTGCGCGGGTATAACCAGATTTACCAGCGGGTGTTCGATCTGGCGTGGGTGCAGCAGGAGATGGGCAAGCTGCGTCCGTTCTCAGAGCAGTTGTTGGCGTGGGTGCAAGATCGAGATATTTCGCGGTTGCTGCGAGGGCAAGCGTTGGTGGAGGCGGGAGAGTGGAGAATGCGGCAACCACGACTGTCGCTGGAGGAAGTGCAGTTTATTCAGGAATCACTAGATCAGGAGCAGCGGGAAGCGTTGGCAGCAGCGCAGCAGGCGTTAGAGGCACAACAGGAAGCGAATCAGATTTTGACCTCGGCCCATGATAAGGCAGAGTTACAGTTGGCAACGGCAACACGAAAAGCAAATCGGCGGAATTTAATCAGTTTGGTGGGGATAGGAGTGGCAATCTCGGTTGCCGTAATTGCGGTGCCGAGTTCGTTTTATGCAGATAGTGCCCGTAAGAAAGCTGAAACGGAAATGCAGAATGCCAAAGCGACCCTAAAACAGGTGAATCAGGAAAAGGGACAGGCAGAGCAAGCAAAGCAGCAAGCGATTAAGTTTCAGCAGCAGGCTGAGGCACAAAAGCAAGGGGCGGAAGCACAAGCTAGGGTAGCAAAGGAAGCGGCAGATGCTGCTGAGCGGGCGCGGGCAGAGGCACAGAAACTGCAAAAGATTGTGCAGAGGGGGACTGAGCTAGAGCGCAAAGGAGTGGCACTGCTGCGGCTTCCTCCCTATCAGTATCACAGTAGTGATAAGTTGGTTACCGCATTGGAGTTGGGACGTGGCGTGAAAGCGCTTTTGCAAAAAGGAGCAACTCCAAAAAGTGTCAATGCTTATCCTGCAATTAGCCCTCTCATGGTGCTGAGAGTAGCAGTGAACTTAGTTATGCAGCAGGCAGAATTCCAGGGCGGCTCTGCCAGGTTCAGCCCCGATGGCAAGCAAGTCGTCACTGAGGATAGCAGCACGAGTCGGCTGTATGACCTGACGGGCAAGAAACTCGCCGAATTCCAGGGCAGCTCTGCCAGGTTCAGCCCCGATGGCAAGCAAGTCGTCATTTGGGATAGCAGCACGAGTCGGCTGTATGACCTGACGGGCAAGAAACTCGCCGAATTCCAGGGCGGCTCTGCCAGGTTCAGCCCCGATGGCAAGCAAGTCGTCATTTGGGATAGCAGCACGAGTCGGCTGTATGACCTGACGGGCAAGAAACTCGCCGAATTCCAGGGCGGCTCTGCCAGGTTCAGCCCCGATGGCAAGCAAGTCGTCACTGAGGATAGCAGCACGAGTCGGCTGTATGACCTGACGGGCAAGAAACTCGCCGAATTCCAGGGCGGCTCTGCCAGGTTCAGCCCC
>JAABUX010006970.1_pt1 | contig 13373 bp, 9 predicted proteins | sample 5561851 | NCBI WGS metagenome assembly JAABUX01 (sample SAMN10711883, study PRJNA513361) | rock metagenome | isolation source: Antarctica rocks | place: Antarctica: Victoria Land, Richard Nunatak red sandstone | collected 2016-01-03 | reverse complement strand
CCCATGCCGTAGCGGTAATGGTCTAGCTGCTTTTGGTAGCCGAAGGGCAAAGTGTCCCCGCCAATCTGAACAAGCTGCTTGGGCGTGATGTCCCCGAAGACCAAATGCGACGGCGGCAGCTCGGCGAGCGTTTCAACACGATGACTGGTTTCCACTTCTCCACCCAGCGACTTCAGATGGGCTACGAGGGCGTCAATAATGCGCTGAGAGCCGCCGCGCGGGAACGGCCAGCCTACGGCGTGACCCGCAATGCCGAGCGCCATGCCGAACGCGCCGCTTGGGGACTGCGTAAGCGGCAGCATGGAGTGCGCCGCCATGCCGGAAAAGAAGCCTTTCGCGCGTCCGCCCGTGAACGCTATGTCGGTCAGCATCTTTGACGACAGCATGGCTTTGAGGCCGAACCGGGCCAACCCAAATGGATAGCGAGCCAGACGCAGCGGCTCCCGCAGGGTGACGGACAATTCGGACCAGTTAGGCACCAGCGGGGCCATCAGCCGGCGGTAATTGTCCGCGTCCGCCCCCAACGTCGCTGCTGTCGCTTCCACCGATTGATATAAAAGCGCGGGCGGGCCGTCATCAAAAGGGTGGGCGAGTGCGGCTTCCGAATGAATCCATTCTAAGCCATACTTCTCCAAACCGAGTGTCTGGAAGAACGGCGAGCCGTAGCCCAGCGGATGAATCGCCGAACAGACATCGTGCTTGAAGCCCGGCAGCGTCAGCTCTTGGGTCCGGCATCCCCCGCCGGGCGTGTCGGCGGCTTCTACGACCAGAACCGAATGGCCTGCCTGCGCCACTTTAATTGCCGCCGCCAGCCCGTTTGGCCCCGCACCGATGACAACGGCATCATACTTTGCTGCTATTTGTGACCTCGGCTTCTAGTTCTTTGACCTTCAGCCGCCGCACGGTCAGCTCGTCTATTTCCAGCGTTTTGATATGGGACTTGCCGATGACCAGGCGGCCAATCGCCAGCGCACCGACGGCGGCCGCACCTATCGCGAATGCACCCAGAGCTAACGCGCCGAGCGCAAAGCTGCCTGCCGCCAGCGATCCTCCTGATGCGGCCTCGGCGGAGGCAGCTCCCGCAGAACCCTCACCTTCAGACGCGGTGCTGACGGAACGGGTGTTGTCTTCTTCATTCGGCATGAGTTTGTTCTCGGATGGATTCAAGGGTCGGAAACGTGATTTTGTCGTAAACTTCGGCCAGTGACAAAGATGCGCCAAGTATTGTGACTGCTGCGTCCAGTCCCTCGGTAGACTTGAAAACCCAGGTGCTGTCGCCCTGACGGACATAATGCTCGATTTTCGGCTTGTGCTGAGAGACCAGCAGATATTCTTGCAGGAAATCCAGCCGCTGATAATGCTCCCACTTTTCGCCCCGGTCATACCGCTCGGTAGACGGCGACAGCACCTCAAAGACCACCGAAGGGTTGATAATGCTGTTTTTGTCAAAGGGATTTATGCGTGGCTCCCCACAGACAATGGTGACATCCGGGTAGGCTTCCACATCTATCGGCATAATCCCAACGCGCAAGTCGCTGGTATAGACCTTACAGGGACCACCTTTGAGTTTATTGCCAAGTTCAAGAATGATGTTCCCCGCAATTAAGCTATGGCTGGGCGTACCGCCTGACATGGCGTAAATACGGCCCGCGATAAACTCGCTTTTGTATGGAGCGCCTTCTTCCAATTCGGCGTATTGCTCAATCGTGTAGTAGGGCAAGGGTTGTGCAGACATGGCACTATGATACCCGTTTATTTTTCGCGCTGTTGGATTAACCGGCAGGAAAACGCGGGTAGAAACGGGAACGAGTTCCTGCCATCCCCGTAATTACTTTGTATCCTGTTCCTGTACGTGAAGAAGAGGTATCACAGCATGTTCAACCTGCCCTTGTTTGGAAAGAGCGGCGGTAAGCCAAGCGCAGTCAAGCGTGAGGCGCAGCCGTTCAGCCGCCAAACCCTCACCAAAAATGCCCGCATTGACGGCGCGACTGTCACCGAAAGCGTTTGCCCCTACTGCGCGGTCGGCTGCGGCCAGCATATCTACACTAAAGGCGGCCAGATCATTGACATCGAGGGCAACCCGCACTCGCCGATCAACGAAGGCACACTTTGCCCCAAAGGCGCAAACGTCTTTCAGCTTGCCCGGAATCCGAACCGGGTCAAGCATGTTCTGTACCGCGCTCCCTACGCGACCGAATGGGAAGAAAAGCCGCTGGAGTGGGCGATGGAGCGGATCGCGCAAAAAGTCTATGAGGCCCGCGAGCATGGCTGGACCGACAAAGACGATGACGGACGGACGATCAATGCCGTTCGCAACATTGGGACGCTCGGCGGTGCGACGCTGGACAACGAAGAAAACTATTTGATCAAGAAGCTGTTCACGGCGGGGCTGGGCGTACTTTCCGTCGAGAACCAGGCTCGCATTTGACATTCTGCTTCCGTGCCCGGTCTGGGCGCGACATTCGGCCGCGGCGCGGCCACTTCTTATCAGCAGGATCTTCAAAATAGCGACGCTATCTTGATCATGGGTTCCAACATGGCCGAAGCCCATCCGGTCGGCTTCCGCTGGCCGATGAAGGCCAAAGCCAACGGCGCGAAGCTGATCCATGTGGACCCTCGCTACACGCGCACGTCGGCGATGGCAGACCAGCACGTTCAAATCCGTGCCGGCTCCGATATTGCGTTTTTAGGCGCTCTGGTCAACTACGTTCTGACGAACGAGCGCTGGTTCAAAGAGTATGTGATGGCATACTCCAACGCCTCTACGATTATTGACCCGCAGTTCCAGGACACCGAAGCGCTGGACGGCCTGTTCAGCGGCTACAACGCTGAGGCACGCGCTTACGACCCGACGGCGGGCCACTGGAGCTACAAGCAGCCGGAAGGCGGCGATGCTGGGGAAGACAAGGGCGATAACCAGCAGGGCAAGATGTCGGCCAATTCTAATGGCCTGCATGGACATGGCATCGAAGGCGGAGCCAGCACCCACAATTCGCCACAAACCAATTCGGCGACGGACAAGGCCGGATATATTCAGCGCGATGAAACGCTGCAAGACCCGAACTGCGTGATGCAGCTTCTGCGGCGTCACTTCGAGCGCTACACGCCCGAAAAAGCCGCCGAAATCTGCGGCTGCACACCGGAGCAGATTGTAGAGGTCGCAAAAACGCTTTGCGATAACTCCGGGCGTGAGCGCACCAGCGCCATCTGCTATGCTGTCGGCTGGACCATGCACACGACCGGCGTCCAGATTATCCGCACGGCCAGCATTTTGCAGACTTTGCTCGGCAACATGGGCCGGCCCGGCGGCAGCATCATGGCCCTGCGCGGTCACGCCAGCATTCAGGGGTCTACGGACATCCCGACGCTGTATGACTTGCTGCCCGGCTATCTGCCCCAGCCGACTGCCGACCCGACGCATGACACGCTTGATGACTACGTCAAGTACGAAGGGCTGCCGACCGGCTACTGGTCTAACTTCAAGGAGTTTATGGTCAGCCTCTTGAAAGCCTATTACGGCGAAGCGGCGACAAAAGCCAATGACTTCTGCTACAACTGGCTGCCGCGCCTCGACGACGATTATTCGATGATCCTGGCGTTCCAGCGCATGGCGAAAGGCGACTTTGACGGCTACTTCCTGTTCGGGCAAAACCCGGCGGCAGGCTCGGTCAACGCCAAGGTCGTCCGCGAGGGCCTGCGTAACCTGAAGTGGCTGGTTGTCGCGGACTGGTTCGAGACAGAAAGCGCCGTGTTCTGGAAGAACGACCCGACTGGGCCGCCGCCGGAGCAGGTTGCCACGGAAGTTTTCTTTATCCCGGCGGCCTCGTCGCCGGAAAAAGAAGGGACCCTGACCAACACCCAGCGCCTCATCCAGTGGCACGACAAAGCCCTAGACCCGCCGGATGACTGCCGCTCGGACCTCTGGTTCCTGTACAACTTGGGCAAGCGGCTCAAGAAGCTGTACGAAGGGTCAGTCGCTCCGAAAGACCAGCCCCTGCTGCATTTGACGTGGGACTACGAATACGACGAGAACCCACGCCTGCCCGACGGTACGCTCAGCAAGGTGGAAGGCGAGCCGGATACTCTGAAAGTGCTTCAGGAAATCAACGGCTACCACACGACGGAAGTGGACCCGGCAACCGGCAAGTTCAAGCTGCTTTCGGGCTTCAACGAGTGCAAAGACGACGGCACCACGGCCTGCGGCTGCTGGATTTATTCTGGTGTCACGCCCGCGCCGGATGTCAACCGCGCCCGCGACCGGGTCCGCACACCCGACAATCCGCTTGACCCGAAGTGGGGCTATACCTGGCCGCACAACCGGCACGTCCTGTACAACCGGGCCTCCGCTGACCCGGAAGGCAATCCATGGTCTGAGCGCAAGAAGCTGATCTTCTGGAACAAAGAAGAGAAGAAATGGGATGGCTACGATGAGCCGGACTTCGAAGTAGACAAAGACCCGTCGTACCGTGCGCCCAAAGACGCTGTCGGCATGAAGGCCATCGGCGGCGACCAGCCGTTTATTATGCATCCGGACGGCCTGGCCTGGCTGTTCGCGCCGGGCGGCACAAAAGACGCGCCGCTGCCGGCGCACTACGAGCCGGTCGAGTCGCCAGTCAAAAACCTGCTGTACAACGCGACGCAGGACAACCCCACGACGCGCTACTTTGAGGACCTGCCGGGCAACCAATTGGCCCGTTACCCGGAAGACGACTTCCCGATCGTCGGCTGCACGTTCCGCCTGACCGAGCATTATCTCAGCGGCCCAATGTCGCGCTTCAACTCCTGGCTGAACGAGCTGATGCCGGCGATGTTCATTGAAATCAGCCCCGAGCTTGCCGCCGAGCATGGCATTGAGCATGGCGGCTGGATGATCTGCGAATCTAAACGCGCGGCGATCGAAGCGCGGGCGATGGTGACAAAGCGCATCAAACCGATGGTCATTGACGGCAGGTCGGTCCATCAAGTCGGCATCCCGTTCCAGTGGGGCTTTGCCGGGGAGATTGTCGGCAGCAGCGCAAACGACCTGACATCGCTTGTCGCCGACCCAAATGTCACCATGCACGAGGCGAAAGTCTTCGCCTGCCGCGTTCGTGCCGGACGCCTGCCGGACCAGCCAAAGGCCCCAACGAAGCCCGAGCATCGCTGGGCCAGCCGCGAGCCGGTTCCCGATACCGCCGCCGGAGCACAGCCCGAAGGCCATTTGGAGAAGTCGCTGCGGAAAGATGGGCCGGAGACAAGATAGACAGATAGCCCCCAGCCCCTCCCCCGTCAGAACGGGAGAGGGGAGCCAGACAAGACATAAGTGTCCTGCTTCTTGCTCCCCTCTCCCGCTGCGGGGGAGGGGCTGGGGGTGGGGGCATTCTCTGAAAGCAAAATCATGATTCAACTAGAAATGCTTCGCGCAGACACGGTCAAAAGCCTGACCAATGCGTTTCCGCCGCAACGGACGGAAGTGCCCAGCCCAGGCGCAGACGGGCAGGACCAGATGGGATTTTTCACCGATACCAGCCTCTGCATCGGCTGCAAGGCCTGTGAAGTGGCCTGCAAGCAGTGGAACCAGTTGCCGTCGGACGGCTACAATTTCACCGCGAAAAGCTACGACAACACAGAGCATCTGTCGGCGACGACGTGGCGGCATGTGGCGTTCCAGGAGCAGATCGGCGAAACCAGCAGCCGCTGGCTGATGATGAGCGATGTCTGTAAGCACTGTGAAGACGCGCCCTGCGTCCAGTCCTGTCCCACAGGCTCGCTCATCTACAACGAGTATGGCAATGTCTATGTGCAGGCGGACATCTGCAACGGCTGCGGCTACTGCGTCTCGGCCTGTCCCTTCGGCGTGATCGCGCGGTCGTCGGAAGATGGGCATGCCCATAAATGCACGCTTTGCTACGACCGGCAGACCATCGGCGAGACGCCCGCCTGCGCGAAGTCCTGCCCGACGGCGTCCATTCAGTTTGGCCCGGTTGACAAACTGCGCGAACATGCCCGCGAGCGGGTGGAGAAACTTCACGCACAGGGCAATACGTCGGCATTCCTGTACGGCGCGGACGAGGACTCGCTGCCCGGCTACGGCACGCTGAACTCGTTCTTCCTGCTGGAAGACCATCCGAACCGCTATAACCTGCCGGAGCGTCCGCCCCAGCCGCTGCACCATCAGGGCAAGCGCTACGCGGCAAGCCTCCTGACAGGCCTTGCGCTGACGGCGCTGGCCGGGCTGTTTTTGTCGAAGGGGGCCGCAGATGCCTGATTTTGATGTAGCCGGAACAAGCGGAACGACAAGTGGAACTGAGACACGCGGGCGCTGGAACACGGCCAGTGGCATTGCGCCAGACAAAAAAGCATTTGACACGCTGCCGGACAAGCTGACCGACTTCACGCCGAAGCAGAAGCCATTCACCGAAGGGTTCTCCGAGAGCGGCACTAAAAGCAAGAAAAGCACCGGCGACAAAGACAACGGCGATCCGGCCTACTATGACATCAGCCTGCTGCAGTCGCCGGTCTGGACCAAAGAAGTCGGCATTTACTTCTTTCTCGGCGGCATGTCATCGAGCGCGTTCAGCATCGCCCGGCTGTCGGATCGGTTTGGGCGCGGCAAGCTCCGGCCCGTCACGCAGGCAGGAACGCTCATCGCGGCTCTCGCCGCGCTGCCCTGCGCCCCGCTTCTGATCTGGGACTTAGGGGACCGCTCCCGCTTTCACCACATGCTGCGGATTTGGAAGCCGAAGTCGCCGATGAACCTGGGGAGTTGGACGCTGTCGGTCTATACGCTGATGGGCGGGATTGCCGCTTTGCGCGAGTTCCTGCGTTTCCTGCGTAAAGACGCGCCGCTGGCAGGCGGAGCGAAGGTGGTGGACGAAACGGCAGGCGTTGTCGCCGACGTGGCAGGCATCCCGCTGGGGCTGCTGCTGGCGGGTTATACGGGCATTTTGCTGTCTACAACGTCTACGCCGATTTGGAGCCGCAACACCTGGATCGGAGCGCTGTTCAGCGCAAGCGCGGTCGCAGCCGGGTCCGGCGCGGTGAGGCTGGCGCTGGAGGTGACTGGGCAAGAGGGGCCTGCTACGGAAGCGCTCGGCAAAGTGGAGACTCTGGCCCATGTCACGGAAGCCATCGCTCATGCCGGGTTCCTGTCGGTTGCGGGCAAGCTGGCAGAGCCAGTGACGAAAGGCAAGTTCAAGAACGAGTATTTAGGTGGGGCTATTGGTCTTGGAATAATCGTGCCGGAACTTCTCAATCACCTGCCGGTTCCAAAAAAAGCCAAGCGCGGACTGTCTATCGCTGCCGGCATTGCCAGCCTCGTGGGTGGCTACATGCTCCGCACAGTCTTCATCGCTGCCGGCAAGCCGTCCGCCGATGACCCCGATCTAGCCCGACTTGCGACCGGAGAAAAGGGAGCGAAATCGTGAAAGTCCGCTGGAACCGGAACAGCATCCGCCTGCGAATTACGCCGGCGGAGTTTCAGGCGGTTACTCAGGGCGAAGCCGTGCATGAAGGCATTGCGTTTCCTGGAATGCAATTCTGGAATGTGACCCTGCGGCCAAGCGACGCCGAGACCATGCTGGCCTCAGACCAGCACGACCTCTATTTGTCCCTCTCGGAAGCTGACCGTGCCAAACTCGCTGATCCTGAAACGGAAGGCGTTTACTTTGAGATGACCGAGCCGACGACGCTGCGCTATTACGTGGAGAAAGATTTTCCCTGCGTCCACAAGCCAGCCCCGGAAGCGGGGGAAGGGGGTTCTGAAACCTTCGTCCCACCCTCGGGGTTTGAGGCACGCAAGCTTGCGCCGACTGAAATTAATGGTGATTAGGATCCCCCCGCCCCCAATCATGGGGGAGCAGAAGGGCAGGCACAGAACAAGAAGGGCAGGCACAGAACAAGAAGGGCAGGCACAGAACAAGAAGGGCAGGCACAGAACAAGAAGCACAGAACAAGAAGGGCAGGCACGGAGGCCTGCCCCTACAAGTTCTTCTCCTGCTCACCCATAATTGAAGGCGGGGGCTTAGTGGGTCTGTGTGGTCAAAACGCGGTCAGTACGACTAGCTACCGTCTCCACAATAATTTTCGCTGACGCCGGGCTGCTGCCTTCTTCATCGAAAATCACCAGGTCATTTCTCCCCGACTTGAGCAGCGACTCGGGCAGATAAATCCCATTTACCGGTGATACTTCCGGGTAGCGGCCCAGGTTCCTGCGGTTCAGCCAGACAAAACCATGCGACAGTCCGGCAGTGGTAATCCGAAGGATTGGGTGGGGGCCGCTCAAACCCGGCGGCACTGATGAGAAAACGGCGTGGTAGAATGTCGGAATGCCTGAGTTCACGCCCGTGTACGGCTTCCAGTCGGGCGCAGTGTAGGCTGGATAAGACAGGCCGCCGCGCATCTTCCAGCCCTCGACAGCAGGCCCATCCGGCAAACCCGAATCCAGCCGGACTTCGCCGGTGAGTCCACCCGGTCCGCCCGTGTTTTGGACGGCGACCGTCAGGATGTTCGGGCCGCCCTCGCGCCAGGCTGCATCAAGCGGGACGGTCGAGTTGGAGTTCAGAGTGACGTCAATCGCGACTTGCTTGCCGTTCAGGTAGACAATGCCGTTGTCGTCAATGCTCTGAAAGAACAAGCGGCGGTGGGGGCCGGGAACATTCGGCAGGGTCGTTCGGAACCAGGCCCAGCCGATGCGGCCTCCGAAAACGTCGGTAGAAGTGGAAGCGTCCTGCCAATCTGCGCCGGAAGTGTCGAGTCCAGGCGCAGATTTCTGCGCGGCGTCGCTCGGAGCCTGATCGTCTGCCTGCCACCGAAAAGCATTGAGCTGCTGCTGGCTGCCGCCGGCCTGGGTGAGCATGACCTTGCCGATAATTCCTTTGGCATCAATGATTTCCAGTGAGTCATAGTAGTTGAACAGCTTGTTGCGCCCGTAATGACCGGTCAGGAACGCGACAGTGTTTGTGCCGGCCCGCAGGGTCACCGGAAAAGTACGCGGCGCAGTCCGGACATCTGCGCTTGTGGTGTGATGGCCGTTGACGAAGCAGCTTACCCAGTCGTCGGCGTTGCTGAGATTAAGCTGATAGGTGCCGGCGGTCGGAACGGAAACTTTGGACCGATACCACGCATACGCGCCGTAGTCACCGTCCGCGCCCATCGGCAGCGGTTCCCGGCTGGCTTTCCAAGTGGCGTCTGCGTAGCCGGGCTGGGCCTGCGGCACGGCGTAGTCTGCCTTCCAGGGTCCAAGCGCCGGCGGAACGGCAGAAGCCTTTGCGCCGGGTACAGGCGCGGGAACAAGTGGCAGCGGGGCCTTGGTGGCGCTCGGGAGATACAGCAGGCAGGGCAGGGTAGGAGGCGGTGCATAGAGGCCGTTCTGCTCGGTCGCCAGCCGAACCGCCCCGGTGCTTGTCTGCTGGACTTCGCCGACATATTCCGGACCGCAGGCAATCAGGCCGCCGTTTTCCAGGAACCAGGTTCGGTCGGCCATCACAGTCGGCATGGTCAGGACACGCACGGAGTGTCTGCCGGAGAGGAAGCTGCTCAGGCGCGGCGTTGCGCGGGGGATCGTAGTCCGCAGAACCGGGCCAGCCGCCGAGATCGTCATGCCTGCGCCGGCGGCATGAGCATGAGCGGCGGCGAAGTGCAACTCTACCGGCTCACCGGGGCTGCCGTAGACGACCAGCGTGGTCAGCGCACCGCTGCGGGCGATCCCGAGCAGGCGAGCGGCTGCAATCGAAAGCTGAACGCCCGGCGCAAGCGGGTAATGGCGAACAATCGGCACGAACTCTCCCGAGGCAATGCTGATTGGCCCGGCGGCCGGGTAGGCTGCGCCGTCAACTTTGATTTGGGTCGCGATCGGGCCGCCGGTGCGGTTGTAGAGGAACGCGATTTCCCCGGCATGGCCTTTGCGGCCTGAAACCTGGATGCCGCCGTCGGTAAGGCTCAAGCCATCGCTGTTGTCGGTGGCGAGGGAGCTTGCCAGAAGGTCGCCGAAGCTGGTCGCGAACAGGGCGGCCTTTTTACAAAGGTAGTACGAGGGACGTATGTCCCCGGCCTGGCCGATGGGCGAGCCGAAATCGTAGGATGAGGCGACTTCGTTGTTGTTCCAAGTATCGAAGTTCGTGCCGCCGGCCATGGTGTAGTGGGTATAGCCCGCGCCGCCGTAGGCAATCACTTTCCATGTTTCCCGCTCCAGCTCCTGCGTCCGTCCTTCGTCGTAACCGTAGCGGTCCAGCCAGCCTGTCCAGAACTCGCTGCTGTACCAGGGAGACGTTCGACTGGACGTGTCAAACGGCGAATCGCCTGCCGGACGCTCACTGTGGTTCAGGCCGCTGAAGAACAGCGGCACCTGCATTCCCATGGTCCGCATCTTGGCGTAGAACCATTTGTAGTAGGGGTTAGGAAGGTCGGTGCCGCCGCCGACGCCACCGGGCATGACATGCTCGTTTTCCATCTGGACCATCAAAATCGGCCCGCCCCGGCTGATCTGGTTCGCCGCCAAAATGGGAATCAGCTTATTGAAGTAGGGCGTGACGGCGTGGTAGAACTGGGCATTGTCGGACATCGGACGCAGGCCGGGCCTAAAGCGCAGCCAGACCGGCAGGCCGCCGGTGTCCCATTCGGCGTTGTCGTAGGGACCCATGCGAACAATGGCGTACAGCCCGAGCGAGTGGATGAGCTGCAAGTAAGCGTTTAAGTCTTTCTCGCCGGTGAACTCGAACTTGCCTTCGACCGGCTCATGGTAGTTCCAGAACACATATGTTTGGACTGTGTTGTAGCCGGCTCGCTTGATCCGCAGCAGCCGGTCCCGCCACATCGCCCGCGGCGTCCGGGGGTATTGCAGCTCGCCCGCGACAATAAATGTGCGCTTGCCATGAATAATGAATCCGCGTGAGTCAAAGTTGATATACGGCTTTGCGGCAGGCTGCGGCGGAAAAATGCTGTCGTTGCTGTTGGGCCAGCCGAAGGCGTGAGCACGAGGCGCAAAGCAGCAAAGCAGGCAAAAGGCAAAGACGATGGCGGCAATACGGGAGGAGTTTTTCATGGCTGGATGAGAAAAAGTGCGGCTGGGCTATGGGACAGAAGACGACTGTCTTCTGTCCCAGAGTGATGAAGTGTCAGATTAGTTGTCGAAATAGACCGCTTTGCCGGTGGCCGCAGACTCGTAGATCGCTTCCAGAATCTGCGAGACGACGAGTGCCTGCTCCGGCAGAACAACCGGGTCGGTATCGTTGCGAACGGCGTTAATCCAGGAAAGCGCTTCTTCATAGGCGGGATCGCTGGACTTACCATCGTAGAACGCAACGCCGCTGTTGGAAGTCTGGATCTGGTTCAGGTACAGTGTCGAGAAACGCTCGCCGTTGATCCGCAGGCCGCCCTTGAAATCCGCGCCGGCTTTTGTGCCAGCCAGAATGCACTGCGCTTCCGCCGTGTCCATCAGGTTAATGGCCCAGCAGGCTTCCAGGTTGATGGTCGCGCCGTTTTCCATCGTAATAAAGCCGAACGCCGCTTCCTCGACCGTGAACTTCGCCGGGTCCCAGGGACCCCAGGCGTTGGCGGCATTTTCCGTCGGCGCGAGCTTGTGGTAGGTGGCTCCCATGACCGACTTCGGCTTGTAGTTGTTCATCATCCAGAGTGAAAGGTCGAGCGAATGCGTACCGATGTCAATCAGCGAGCCGCCGCCCTGCTTGTCGCCGTCCAGAAAGACGCCCCAGGTCGGGACGGCGCGGCGGCGGATGGCGAGCGCTTTGGTGTAGTAAATCTCGCCGAGGTCCCCGGCGTCGCAGACTTTCTTCAGATAGAGCGCTTCCGGTGTCTGCCGGTTCTGGTAGCCGATGGTCAGCTTTTTGCCGGTGCGGCGGGCTGCTTCCAGCATCATCTTGGCGTCCGATGCCTTTTTTGCCATCGGCTTTTCGCACATGACATGCTTGCCGGCTTCCAGCGCCGCGATGCTGATTTCGGCATGGGAGTCGTTCGGCGTGAGGACATGAATGACTTCAATGTCGCCGTCTTGGAGAAGCTCCGTATAGTCTGTGTAGACTTTCGCGTCCAACGTACCATATTTGGCTGCCGCCGCCAACGCTTTAGTTTCAAGAATGTCGCAGAACGCAACCATTTCCACGCCTTCGACTTTGGCGAGGGCGGGCATGTGCTTGCCGCCGGCGATGCCGCCGGTCCCGATAATTCCAACTTTAGTTGTCTTTGCCACGAGCTGAGTATGCCTCCTGAGTTTATCTCTGATGTTAGGTTCCAGATGCGCCTAACTATATCCTGCACGATTTGGAGATTTCTTGCCGGTTAGTGTCTGAAAATGCCGGGGTTGTAGAAAACCCCGGCAGGATTGTGTCCTTCGGACATGGAGAAGCCTAACATTTGCTGTCCTCATCTTCGTCTGAAAGACGCTTCTTTGCCGGGGTTTTCCACAACCCCGGCATCCTCTTTCAATCACTGTTTAGCCTGCCACTGGGTCCAGTTGCCGCTGAACGGCGTGACACTGCCGCCGGAACCAAACACAAGCAGGCGCGTGGCGACTTTGTCCAGAAAGAACCGGTCATGGCTGACGACAACAACTGCGCCGGGGAAATGCACCAGCGCCCGTTCCATCACCTGGGTGCTGGCAAGATCCAGATGGTTTGTCGGCTCGTCTAAAATCAGCACCTGCGCTTCAGACAGCAGGCACATGGCAAGGGCGACACGCGCCCGCTGGCCCCCGGAAAGTGTGCCGATTTTGCGGCTCATGTCTGCCTCCGAGAACTGCAGCAGCGTCAGGAACTTGCTGATCTGCTTTCGGGCAGCGGTGAATGCCAGAGAACCGGTCCCGCCGCTGGTATTGACAGCATGAGTGACAGTGTCGGTCAAATCCAATCCTGCAAACGTCTGGTTGAAGTCGGCGAACGTCACGCCGCGCTCCCAGACCATCTTGCCGCTGTCCGGCTCCTCGGCGCGGGTGACCAGCCGCAGCAGTGACGATTTTCCGCTGCCGTTCGCCCCGACAATTGCCAGCCGCTCGCCTTTTTCGATCTCAAATGAAACGTCTTGAAACAACACCTGGCCGCCGTAGGCTTTGGCCAGATGCTCGGCGTAGGCCAGCTTGTCGGGAACGCGCAGGCTGCCGTAAAGCGAAGACACCAAAACGTCTACCGGGCGCGGCTCGCGGCGCTTCTTCAAATCCGCCAGCTTGCGCTGCAAATTTGGGGTCGGATTGCGCCGGGCTTCGTCGCGGTCGGTGATGGCCTCGGCTTCAAACGTCAGCAGCTCTTCTTCATGCAAAAACTGCCGCTCCAAAGTCTTTAATCGGAACTGCTTTTCGCGGACATACTGGCTGAAGCGGCCCTCGTACTCGTGAAAGCCATAGTTCTCGGCTTCGACGATGCGCGTGACGACGCCGTCCAAAAACT
>JAABUX010006969.1_pt1 | contig 13374 bp, 9 predicted proteins | sample 5561851 | NCBI WGS metagenome assembly JAABUX01 (sample SAMN10711883, study PRJNA513361) | rock metagenome | isolation source: Antarctica rocks | place: Antarctica: Victoria Land, Richard Nunatak red sandstone | collected 2016-01-03 | reverse complement strand
TGGAGACGCTCGAGACAGCGTTCGTGGACGCGTATGCGGTGGCGGTCAGCCAGTTCTTGCAATTGGGCCATAGCTCGCTGGCCGGGACCATGGCCAGGATCATGGGCGTGGAGGCCGAGCACCGCGCGCTGGGCCGCGCTATCGCGGAGGTAACCCCGGCCAACGATGTCACGCTGGAGAGGGTCCCTTACGCGTGCGTAAGTGACGTCGGTGGCGCGTTGCGTCCCTTCGTCACGGGCCAGGGATTCAGGGGCGGGGCAACGCGCGCGATCCCCGTACCGACCGCCGCGCAGGTCACGCGTATCGTCGGCACGTATGGCACACGTCTCGTGCGCTCATTCGTTTAATTGAGGAGGATATACCTATGAACGGATTTGATCAGACACAGGGCCGCGGCGTAACGGGGCGGCGGGGGTTTCTGTCCGCGGCGACCGGGGTGGGGGCGGGAGTAGCGCTGGCCGCCATGACGCCCCTTTCGTCGCGCGCGGCGTCAGCGGCCGTCGCCGAAACCTGCGGCGAGAGCGTGCAGGAGATCATCAACACGGCGTTGGTGGCGGAGCGCCTGGCGACCACATTTTACTATACGGGGCTGACCACGGCGGCGATCGCGGGTAATCGCAAAGTGGCGGGCTACGGCGCCGACCCCAACGCCGTGTCGCGCGGCGGCGACCGGGCCAACGTCGCGTATTTGCAGGCCGCGCTCGACCAAGAGCACAAGCACGCACAGATATTGACGGAGGCGGGCGCCACGTCGCCGGTCGACCGTTTCTACTTCCCGGCCGCGACCTTCAGCGAGTTGGGCTACACGAGCCATCCGGGCACGTTCCTGTGGGCGATAGACCATCTCGAAACGGCCTTCATCGGCGCCTACCTTGCCGCGATACGGCGCTTCGGCGCGCTCAGACGCTTCGACCTGGCACTGCTGTCCGCGCGCTTTCTGGGGGTCGAGTGTGAGCATCGCGCGCTGTACCGTGTGATCGCGGGGGACGACCCGGCGGACAACGTGACGTTGGAGGTCGCCGACTTCGGCTGCGTCGCCGACGCCACGACGGTACTGCGACCGTTCCTGACCGGCCACGGTTTTCCCCGCGGCGCCACGCGCGCGATCTCCCTCCCGTCCCCCGCGCGCGTCGCGCGCGTCGTCGGAAACAACAGGAGCGCGTAACAATGGCGTTTATGTCCGGGCCGCGCGCGCGCCGCGACACAGGGTATGCAACGGGATTTCCTTTGACAGGAGGGCGTTTCGCTACGCGTCGAGGGCGTACGCGCGCGCTCCTTCTGTCCGATGCGGCGCGGCCGCTCCGTTTCGCGTTCACCGGCGGCAGTTCCGCGATTGTCCAACTCGTCTTGCTCGCGCTTCTGACGCGCCACGGCTGGGACGAACTTCTGGCCAACGTCGTCGCTTTCGCGGTCGCCGCGCAGGTAAATTTTGCTTTGAGCTATACGTTCACCTGGCGAGGCCGGTCCGGCCGGCGCGCGCTCTGGCGCCGCTGGCTGATGTTCCATGGATCGATCGCCGGGACGGGCCTGCTCAACATCCTCATCTTCGCGGCGGCCCGCCATGTACTGCCGGCGCTCGTGGCCTCGGCTTTGGGGATCGGCGTGGCCTCCATCGGCAACTTCGTCGTCGGCGACCGCCTCGTCTTTCATGGGCGCGCGATGCTCGTGGCAGACGAGGCGGTCGGTGGGTCGGAATCCGCGGCGTGAGGGTAACCGGGAAAATATAGGGACATGTCGGACTGGATTAGGCCGGCCGCGGGGGACCGATACGCTGTGCGGCGTGGTGAACAGCGACTGGCAGGAATGAAGGATAGGGCTTTACGGTGGCCGCGAACATAGGGTCCGCCGTAGCGCCGATAGGGGGATATGATGGTCGCGCAACTCAGGGATGCGCCACGGATAGAGACGGCGCGGCCCGTCTTCTCGGTCGTGGCGCCCATTTACAACGAAGCGGAAACGCTGCCGCACTTTTATGCTCGTGTTGTCGCGGCGATGGAGAGCCTCGACGAGCCGTTCGAGCTTGTGCTCGTCAACGACGGCAGTCGCGACGATTCTATCGCCATCATGCGCGCCCTCCACGAGCGCGACCCGCGGGTCCGTGTCGTCGATTTTTCGCGCAACTTCGGGCACCAGGTCGCTATCTCCGCCGGGCTCGACCATGCCCGTGGTGAGGCCGTCGTCATCATCGACTCGGACCTACAGGACCCGCCCGAGGTCATCCTCGAGTTGGCCGCGAAGTGGCGGCAGGGCGCCGAGGTTGTCTACGCCCAACGCCGCACGCGCCCCGGTGAGACGCGCTTCAAGCTGCTTACGGCCGCCGCCTTCTACCGCCTGATCCGCCGGCTGACGTCGGTGGACATCCCGCGCGATACGGGGGATTTCCGCCTGCTCGACCGGCGGGTGGTGGACACGCTCGTCGCCATGAAGGAGCACCACCGCTTCATGCGCGGACTCTCGGTGTGGGTCGGGTTTCGGCAAGAGGCCGTGCAATACGACCGCCAGGAGCGATACGCCGGCGAGACCAAGTACCCCCTCACGAAAATGATACGCTTCGCGCTCGACGCCATCACGGGCTTCAGTTACGCCCCACTGCAGTTGGCCTCGACGCTCGGCTTCGTCCTGGCGGGACTGAGTCTGCTGGGCATCGTGGTCGCGGTGATCCTACGCCTCCTCAACGTGGCGATCCAGGGTCAGACGACGACGCTTATCGTGGTGTTGCTGCTCGGCGGCATCCAATTAATCTTTCTGGGAATCATCGGCGAGTACCTGGGGCGTATCTACGACGAGGTGCGTGGCCGTCCCCTCTATGTCGTGAGAGAAACCTTCGGGGAGCCGTAGAACGGTTGGACCCGGCGCCGCGCCCCGTTACGCACAATGCGCGTATAGCGGCTATGCTGTTGAGGTAGTCAAGGTCTGCGTCTACTAGGACGCCAGCTGATTTTGCGACGCCAAGGGAGTTGTTGATGCGCGTAGGACTTGTTTTGCTAGTGGCGCTCCTTTTTCTTTCCGCCGCTCCCGTACAGTCGCCGACCGTACAGGGCGCCGCGCCTGCAACGGCGCGGGAGTTGCCGACTCATGTCGGTCTTGGGTTGGCCGCTAGCCCGAATGCCACTGGCATCTATGGCTGGATGCCCGCGTCACGTATCCCGTGGGACTACGCCTACCAATATTTGACAGGGGGCGTAAACACGGGGTACGGGTGGGAAACATGGAAAAGCGGCGGCCAGTTCCCCCTCTACTACGCGCGGGGCGCCGCCTCCCACCACTACATCCCCGTCTTTAGCTATTACAATTTGCAAATGAGTATCGGTCCATGCGCTCACTGTAGCGAGAGTCACCAGGTGCTCACCAATCTCAACGATGCCCAGGTCATGGGCGCCTATTTTCGCGACTTCGCCCTGCTGATGCAGCGGCTTGGCCCCGGCGTTTATAACGGCATCCGAGGCTTCGGCAAGACAGCCATCGTACACGTCGAACCCGGCCTCTCCGGTTATGCCGAGCAGGCCGTTCTCGATAACCGCCAGTGTTATGGTTACTGTACGGGGCAAGGCAACGACCCGGCTTTGCTCACAGCCGCTATTCGTGACTCCGGATATGAGCCGGTGGTCACGTACGCCAACACGTACCAGGGTTTCAGCCTGGCCCTGACGCGCCTGCGCGACCTCTACGCGCCGAATGTGCTGCTGGCCTTCCATGTTAGCAACTGGGCCACGACCGTCAATATTGGTCGGGACAAAGACGTGACAATCGACGCGGCGGCCCTGGGGCGGGAAGCCGGCCAGTTCGTCGTGCAAAGTAGCGTCGGCGGCCTGCCGCCCAACGCGCGAGGGTATGACCTCATCTTCAACGATGTCAGCGATCGTGACGCCGCGTATGACAAATACAAACAGGGGTACGTGTCGGGAAACGATTCTACCTGGTGGGATAGGCTCAACGAAACGTACCCCAACTTCCATCGTTGGGAAGCGTACGTCGGAGCGCTCAACGGTGTGGCGAAACGACCCATCATGGTGTGGCAGATCCCGCTGGGTAACCAGTACTTCGATACGGAGAACAACACCAACGGCCACTACCAGGACAACCGCGCCGAGTACTTCTTCGGCCACATCGGTGAACTTGCGCGTGTCGGTGTCGTCGGCCTGCTCTTTGGGACCGGCATCTCCGGCACGACCACCAACTACGACGCCATGCACGATGGCGCCACCAATCCTCCCGCTGTCTGCTCTCGTGATGGCCTCGGCCACGGCCAAATCTGCGCTAGGCATACGTCTACGGTCGCGGATGACGATGGAGGATACCTGCGTCGCGCCGCCCAGCAGTACTATCAAGCGGGGGGCTATCCCCTACCCACGTCAAGCGCGGCTTCGTGAGGCGGGACGCCGTCGAACGGCGTGGAACGCAACTTGTCGCCTTTCAAACTCGCGGCCCACAACACCCCTCTCCATGTCCGCATTCGAACAGTTAGGAACAGCTAATGCAAAGGAACAGCTAATGCAAATGGTATCTGGAAAAACGCGTCGAGCCCTACGAACCATCGCGATCGCGGCGCCTATTCTGACGTTAACGGTCGCGCCAACCTCCCGGTCTACTGTCCATGCCGGCACAGACTTTACGAAGTCGGCGACGCTCACGACCGCCGCGGGTCCGACATCCATCGCGACGGGAGATTTCAACGGCGACGGCAAGACCGATGTTGCCGTTTCGGTCCTCGGGAACGGCGGAGGGGTGGACATCTACCTCGGCCGCGGGAATGGGACGTTCGATAGCCCGGCCTTTGTGGCGACGGGGGCGGGGGCGGCCAAAGTCGCCGTCGCCGACCTGAACGGCGACGGGAAGCTGGATCTCGTGGCCGCCAACGCCCAAGCTGGAACCGTGAGCGTCCTCTACGGAAACGGCGATGGAACATTCCGCGCCGGACCCTCGCTCGCGACCGGCCCTGATACAGGGACCGTCGTCATAGGGGACTTCAATCGCGATGGAAAGCCCGACATCGCGGCCACCTACGACAACGGCCAACCACTGCCCCAGTCTGTCAGTAGCTTCCGAATTTTCCTCAATCAGGGCAACAACACCTTTGTCGCCGGCCAGTCATATCAAATACCCGTTACCTTCTACACTCAGGTGTGCTGCGCCGCCGTTGGCGATCTGAATCGCGACGGAAAGGTAGATCTCGTTTTCTCCAGCGGGCCCAACGCGTCGGCCCGCGAGGGGTCGAGCACCGACGTATTCTTCGGGAACGGCGACGGCACGTTCGGCGCGCCCCAAAGCGTGAATGGCGGTCCCAACGTTCCCTCGGTCATCTTGAGCGATCTCAACCGTGATGGCGCGCCGGAGCTTATCTTCGCCGACCGCGGCTTCCACGCCAACAACGGGGGCGTCTATGTCTTGTCGAACACGGGAAACGGTTCCTTCGGTCAGCCGACGACCTATTTCGGGGGACATGATGTCGTCGGGGTGGCCTCGAACCCCTTCACCGGCGTTACTTTGCCCGATATCGCGGCGGTGACCGGCGACGGGACGGTCGCTATCCTCTCGACTAGTTCCGGTTACGGCGTCGACTCCACGTTTTCGTCGGGTCCCAGCGCCTCGGCCATCATCGACGGCGACTTCAATGGCGACGGACTCCCGGACCTCGCGGTGGTCGACCGTCAGGACGCGCAGGTCAACGTTTTTCTGAACACAAGCCATGAGTCATCAGGTGGGTCCGGAGGGGACGTCACGACGACCCCAAGCCTTGCATCGTCGAGCAATCCCTACTACTCCGAGGAGGACCTCAAGGTCGCCAACACCGCGCCCCTGACGTCCCTCCACGCCACCGTGACCGTGCGGAAGACGGCGGGCATCTCGTACGCGGGCCAGTACACCACGTTCCCGGCCGGCGCGGTGACGAGCAATCACACGGACACGGGCGACGCCATCGTCTACAGCTACGACCTCGTCCCCGGCCACACCATCCCGGCGGGGACGTACACCATCGGCAGCCAGTTCGGCGGTGACGGAACGTACCACGCCTCTACGGACGATACCTACACGGTAGCGGCGGACGCCGGAGCCGGCGTACAGACAGCGTCCGGCCAATTCTCCGCCTTCGGAAGCCCGCCGCCAGCGCCCAGCGTCAGCGCGACGGGGAGTATCGCCGCGGGGAGCGGCCCCTACTATACCGAGGAAGATGTCAAGCTTTCCACCGCCGCGCCGCTTACCGCGTTGCACCTGGCGGTCACCGTGCGGAAGACGGCGGGCATCTCGTACGCGGGCCAGTACACCACGTTCCCGGCCGGCGCGGTGACGAGCAGTCACACGGACACGGGCGACGCCATCGTCTACAGCTACGACCTCGTCCCCGGCCACACCATCCCGGCGGGGACGTACACCATCGGCAGCCAGTTCGGCGGTGACGGCCAGGCCCATGCGTCCAATCAAGATAGCTACAGCGGCTCCGCCGCCAGCGGCGGCGCTACCATCGCCCTGTCCGGCCAACTCCAGCCGTAGCAGCGGATGCAACTCTACTTGCTAGCGCGAAAACAAGATAGAGGGGCGGGTACGACGCGTCATACCCGCTCCTCTATCTTGTTTTCGCGCTGTTAGAACCAGTCTGGTGGCTGGCCCGGATGCTGCCACGGCTTGCTGACGTAGTAGTTGAAGACGCGCGTCGCGTAGTTGCCGCCGCCGTTGTAGCCGCAGCCGCACTCCCACGCCGCGACAGCATTACGGAGATCGCCCTTGGTCCCCGCGCCCAGCCATGAGTTGCCATCGTAGTACATCCGCACGACCGCCATGGCGTAGTCGGCGTCGAAGGCCGTGCTCTGCTGCGCCTTTTGCCAATCGGCCCAGCAGCACGGGTTGACCTGTAGAATCCCCACCTCACCGTGCGCCCCGATGGTGGATTGGCGCCACCAACTCTCGACCACGGCCATGGCCTTGGCCAGGTCGGGGTATCCCAACTGGTCGAAGCCCCATTTCTTGGCCGCCCATTCCAGGATCTGTTCGGTGGTCCCCGAGCAGGCTCCGGTGATCTTGGAATAGTACGGATAGAACGGGTCAGTCGGGCTTACTTTGCTCAAGTCCGGGAGCGCCCCTGTCGTCATGTTGTTCGCCGTGTTGGCGGGCCGGACCTCGGGATAGGTAGGGACGCCGCAATTCGACGAACCGCTTCCCGCCGCTGATCCGCTGTCGGCGACCCCCACCAGCTTCAGATCGTCGATCAAAACGGACGGCTGCGTTCCTCCACTGATATCCTGAATCGCGATTCCTGTGATGGCCTGACCCGCGACGCCCAAGGCGCTCAACGGGATATCGTAAACGGTCCCTGAGTTTGCCGCGGGAGCGCCGCCGAGGGTCGTCAGTGACAAGCTTCTGGCGCCAATGGGTTGGTTGCCCTGGCCGTAGAGACCGATACCAAACTGTTCGCCGCTCGCGCTTGCTTGCACTGCGACGTGTAACACAGTACTGGATGTCGTCTGAACGGGGCTGTTGGTGTGCAGGTAGAGGCCGCCCCAGGCGCTCGTGGTCTGCCAACCTATGGCGTAAGACCCACTGTAGGCCGGCGTCGCGCTGAAGTTGACAGAGCCGCTCCAGGACCAATTGGCCCATCCCGAGGCTAGACTATCGCCATAGATAACGGCGTCGGTCGAGGCATAGGCGGTGTCAGGATGAGCGGGTAGGGCGGCCGCCGCTCCCCCGAACGCGGTCGCGGCCGCGAACATAGCGGACAGGGCGCGACGCCGGACGCGCCGCGCCGTGGGCTGAAACGTGGATTTCTCAAGAGCCGTCGGGTCTCGGTAAGGCATGTGGGCTGATACTGACATGTGTTGCGTAGATCCTTTCCTTACCCCTGTGCTGACAATTCACAACCGGCCTGTGCTTGGGCCTGGTTGTATGAATTGTGGCGTACCCCCCGGCGATGCGACCGTTGTGTACGCAACGAGGAAAATCATAACACATATCGTGAGGCATGGTCTAAACGGGCTTGACACTGCCAATCCCGTTTGAACCATGCCTCACGATGCGCGCGCTTTGGCGTTGACATCCCCAGCCCTGTCGCGTCCAGCACTGGCTCAGGTGTGCTCACGCGCCAAACTCGCCGTTCATTGCGTAAGCGGACGCCGTAGTAACGATGTTTAACGCAAGCGGGGCGTGTACGTGGACGTGGACGTGGGTGCCGCGACGGTGATGGTCAGAGCGTGGTCATTCCAGGCTTGGAATGACCAGTTTGAGGTGAAGACTCCTAATTTGAGTGTGTACGCGCCCGGCGCCTGCGTCGCCGGGACCGGCCACGAAGCGGTGAACGCTCGTGGCGCGTCGCCGAGCGCGACGGGGCTGCGCCAGGTTTGCCAGACCTTCGCGCCCGCGCTATTGTAGATCTCGAAATCGACCAGTTCATTGGCGACCGCGCGGTTGGCCGTGATCGTCGTCGTGAATGTTTTGATCTTGCCGGCGGTCGTGAACGCCGCGCTCGCCGCTGTGCGGCCGAAGGTAATGGTGAGGGCGGCGGGGGCGCTCGCCGGAAGTGTGGGCGGCGTGGATGTTGCGGTCGGCGGGACGGGGGTGTTGGTCGGCGGGACGGGGGTGTTGGTCGGCGTGTTGGTCGGCGGTATGGGTGTGTTGGTCGGTGTGTTGGTCGGCGTGTTGGTCGGTGTGTTGGTCGGCGTGTTGGTCGGCGTGTTGGTCGGCGTGTTGGTCGGCGGGACGGGTGTGTTGGTCGGCGGGACGGGTGTGTTGGTCGGCGGGACGGATGTCGCCGTCGCGGCCGCGGTCACGGCAAGCGTTGCGGCGGAGTCATTCCACGCGTAGAGGGGCGCCCATCCGGTGCCGAAGACGCCCACCTTGATCGTGAAGATCCCCGCGGACAGGTCCGACGGTATGGTCCACGGGACGGTTATCGTGTGCGGCGCGCCGGCGGCGAAGGACACGTTGTCCTGGTAGGTCTGGTAGACCCTAGCTCCTCTCCCGTCGTAGATCTCGATATCGACGACAGCGTTAGCAAGGGCAGCGTTGGTGGTCACGGTCGCGGCGAGGCGCGTGATCCCGCCTTGGGCCACCATGGCCGGATTGGTGGCGGCGCTATTGATGGTAACGGCAAGAGAGGCCGGGGTCGTGGTCGCGCTAGGGGCGGGCGACGGCAACGCGGGCGGAGTCGTCGTGGCCGGGCCGCTCGTCACGGTGGGAGGAATGGGCGTGTTGGTCGCGGTGGGAGGAATGGGCGTGTTGGTCGCGGTGGCGGGAGAAGATCCCGTGAGCGGGTAGCCCCCGCCGGCGTAATACTGCTGGGCCGCCATGCGCAGGTAGCCGCCGTCGTCGTCGGAGACGGTGCTGGTGTGGTTGTCGCACACCTGCCCGCTGCTCACGCCGTCGCTCGTGCAGAGGCTCGGCGGGTTGGTCACGCCGTCGCTCATGCTGTCGGCGTGGACGGTGCTGCCGCCGTTGCCGGCCCCAAAAAGCAGCCCGATGACGCCGGCCTGGGTCAACTCGTCCATGTGGCCGAAGAAATACTCGGCGCGGTTGTCCTGGTAGTGCCCGTTGGTGTTGTTCTCGGTGCCGAAGTACTGATTGCCCTCGGGGATCTGCCACACCATGACAGGCTTGCCGGTCGCACTGTGGACGGCGCCGATATACGTTTCCCAGCGGTGGAAGTTGGGGAAGGCCACGTTGAGCTTATCCCAGAATGCGTTGGTATGGCCATAGACGTATTTGTAGTAGCCGGCGTCGCGGTCGCCCACGTCGTTGAAGGCGAGGTCGTACGTGCTCGTCCCCGTGGGGGCGCTGGCCACGCCGCTTTGTCCAGCGAACGCGCCGGCCTCCTGTCCCAGGGCGTTGGCGTTGAGGGCGGGGTCGGTACTGCTCCCGATGTCGGTGTTGGTGGCCCAGGTGCTGACATTGGAGGCCAACAACACATGGGGGGCGTAGAGGTCGCGCAGGTGCAATAGAGCCCAGTTGAAACCCTGGTACGTGTCGGGGTAACCGGCGACATCGCCGTCACCGGAACTGGCCACGGCGGCGTGGAGCAGGGCCGGGTCGTTGCCCTGGCCGCCGCAGTAGCCGTAGCACTTGCCGTTGTCGAGCGTGGCCTGCTCCGCGAAGCCGGAGAGGTCGGGCTCGACGTGGACGATGGCGGTCTTGCCGAAGCCGGCGATGCCGTCGTAGGTCCCGGAGCCGAGGCGCTTCATGAGCAGGGCGAAGTTCTGGAAATAGCTCGCCATCGTGCCCGCGTTGTTCAGGTTAGAGAGGTCCCTCTGGGCCTCGCCGCACGAGCCGCAGGAGCCGTTGCTCTGCAGCATCTCATAGTAGCTGAAGACGGGGATGTAGTTGTGGGCGGCGGCGCCCTGCGCGTAATAGAGGGCGAATTGGCCGCTCGCGTTCCAGGTCTCCCAGCCGTGGCCCGTATTGGCGCCGCCGGCGAGGTATTGATAGGCGTAGTCCCAGGGGATGTGCGAGTTGGGCATCCAGCCGTAGATGCCGCTGGTGTCGGGTAGGGCGGACAGGCCGATACCGAGGTGGGTGGGTAAGTCGGCGGGGACGCCGCCGGCGCCAGCGGCGGCATGCGCGGCGCGGGGCACGCGCGAGATAATCGGGGCTGCCGTGATCGTGGTGATGAGTAGGGCCATGCTGAGGAGGCCGCGCGTCAAGCGGTGCGCCATTGTGTGGAATTATCCTTTCTGTCGCCCGTGGGACGGGCCGAGCTGTTGTCTCTATCGCGTGTGGACCAGACGGGCCTGTTGATCTCTAATCGCCAATCGCCCATGGGTTGGGCTACATACGCATGGTAGGGTGTGTCGTGCGCCCGTCAAATCGCCCATTAGGGCCAATCATGGGGCCAATAGGTACTGGGATACTGGCCGCCGTAGCCCATGTGTCTGCTGGGTCTTGAATACGCGCCACTTTTTCGCGTCTACATGGGAGCGCCTCGTTGACCTGTGCGAAAAAGTGGCGCGTCCTGCTGCTAGGTCTTCGCCGAGGGTGGCGCTTCGACTATTTGTGCTACGCTTAATAGGTAGAGGGACAATCCACCATGCTCTTACGTATTGTCGGGGTCGTCGTTTTTCTAACGATGGCCTCAACAGCCGTCATTTGGCGGAAAACACATCCCGCGGCTCCTCCAACTCAATACGGTATGACTGTCGTTGGGGTGATGACGGCGCGCGATATCCCGCGCCTCCTGCGTCTGACGTGGCAGGGGTATAAGACGGACAATATTCAAAGCGACGGACGTGTGGTCGACCACGGGCGTGCCGGGGTTAGTACGTCGGAAGGGCAATCGTATGCGTTGCTACGGGCCGCCTGGATGGACGACCGCCCCGCGTTCGCGCGGGTCTGGGCGTGGACGCGGTACAATCTGCAAGTGCGCCCCGACAAGCTGTTCGGCTACCTTTGGGGGCGGCGCGGCGACGGCCGGTGGACGATTCTTGACACTGCCAGCGCCACGGACGCGGACGAGGACATCGCGCTCGCGCTGGTGTTCGCCGCGCGGCGCTGGCACGACGACACGTACCTTCGGCAGGCTGGGGCGATCGTCCAGGATATCTGGCGCGACGAGGTCGTGGCCGTGCGGGGTGCGCCGTATCTAACAGCCGGCAGTTGGGCTCCTGCTTACACCACGCCGGGGCCAGCCCTCAACCCGTCATACTTCGCGCCGTACGCGTATCGTATCTTCGCGGGCATCGACCCGACGCATCAGTGGCCGCGCCTCGTCGATAGCTCGTACCGCGCCCTTGCCGCCTGTTCGCTGGCTCCGTTACGGAGCGGCGGCAGCGTTGGCTTGCCGCCCAATTGGTGCGCCATCCGGCGCGCGACGGGCACCGTGGCCCCTATCACGGCGATCAAACGGGCCGATGTCTATGGATACGATGCTTTCCGTGTGATGTGGAGGGTGGCCCTCGATGACCTCTGGAATCGGGAGCCGCGCGCCAAAGCGTACCTCGACGGCAGCGCCTTTCTCCGGCGACAGTGGCAGCGCAAGGGCATGTTGTCCGCGTATACCCACACCGGCGCTGTCGTTGGGGAGCCTGACGCCCCCCTGTTCTATGGGGCGGATATCGGCGACTTCGTGGTGAGCGACCCTACTGCCGCGCGGGCTATCACCACGCGTAAGCTGCTGCCCCTTTTCCACCAGCAGGATGGCGTCGCCTATTGGGATCAGCGCTATAGCTACTACGAGCAAAACTGGATCTGGTTCGGCGTGGCTATGGTCGGGGATGCGTTACCGAATCTGGCCTCTCTCCCGACCCACCGGGCGAACTAACCGTGTCGGTCCAGCCGGGCGCCCATCCGCCCATGGCGGGGCCAGCGCGGACGCTGCCCAATGGGCTGTACACTTTGCCCGCCGTCGGCCCGCTCGTGTCGCGGCTCTTCCCGCGCGACGGCAGCGGGGTCTACCGCGTGCGGTTGCTCGACCCACGTCTGTGCGCGCAGGCGCCGCAGCCGCCCTGCGCCGACGCCGTGTTCGCTCCGTGACACGCCCAAGGCTTGAAGCCGTAGCTGTTTGTTGCCCTCCCTGCCCGTGGCCGTGCTGCCGCGGTCACCGATGAGCGCCCACAGGGCCAGGATGGCGGCGGCGCAAACGGCGCCGAGCAGGCACACGCCGCCCCAGCCCGCGAGGCCGTAGAGCGCCACGGCGCCGGCCGAGCCCGCGGCCCCGCCGACGAAGTAGCTCGTCATGTAGGCCGTCGTGATGCGGCTGCGCGCCCCCCCGCCCAGGCGGTAGATCTCACTCTGGTTGATGATCTGCAAGCCCTGCACGCCCAGGTCGAGCAGCAGCACACCGGCGATGAAGGGCACGAGCGCGTGGCCGCCGAGGACGAGCAGGCCGAACGCGACGAGGATGGCGGCGGCAAAGCCGCCGGTGGCGCCATGCGCGTAGCCACGGTCAGCCAGCCGGCCGGCCAGCGCGGCGACCAGCGCCCCGGCGGCGCCGAGCAGCCCGAACAGCCCGATCACGGTCGCGCCGTAGTGATAGGGCGGGCCGGCCAGCAGGAAGGCCGCGATGGTCCAGAAGGCGCTGAACGCGGCGAACCCCAGCGCGCCGTAGAGCGCGCGCCGCCGCAGCACCGCCTCGTCGCGCAGCAGCGCCAGGACCGAGCGCAGCAGCGCCGGGTAGGAGAGCGCCACCGTCGGGGACGAGCGCGGGAGCGCGCGGGCCAGCACGGCGGCCAGGCCCACCATCAGCACGGCGGCGAGGGCATACATCACCCGCCAACTCGTCGCGCCGGCCACGAGGCCGGACACGGTGCGGGCGAGCAGGATGCCGATGAGCAGGAAGCGTCAGGATTCGGAACGCAATCGGGCTGTGACGTGCGTCAGCCCGCGGTGGCCCCTGCATGACGTCGCCTACGCGGCCTCCAGCACTGCGCACACCTCGCTCCACCGCTCCACGAAGAGCCG
>JAABUX010006968.1_pt1 | contig 13375 bp, 11 predicted proteins | sample 5561851 | NCBI WGS metagenome assembly JAABUX01 (sample SAMN10711883, study PRJNA513361) | rock metagenome | isolation source: Antarctica rocks | place: Antarctica: Victoria Land, Richard Nunatak red sandstone | collected 2016-01-03 | reverse complement strand
CCCGCTCCCCCACCGGCGGTTCCATCGCCGCCAGCTCGGCCGGGGTCCAGGCGTCCCACGCCGCGACCAGATGCGCATCCACATGCTCGTTGTGCCGCCCCGGCCCGTACAGGTAGCGCACCAAACCGGCGACCCGCTCCCCCCGGTACACCCGCCCGATCACCGTTCCGGCCGCCGCCCGCCGCCCAGCCCGACCCGCGGCAACCCCGCCACCTCACCGCCCCGGACCGCGACCGCCGCCTCCTCCAGGCGGACCACCGCCCGGGTGCACGCCGCCAGCGCCGCACCCAGCTCGCCCGACAGCTCCCCCGACGCATTCAGCTTCGCCACCGCCTGGTTCACCAGCACCCCGAACCGGCGCACCTGCGCCCGCGCCTCCAGCAGCTCCCGCAACGCATCCGCCGTGCGCACCGGCACCGGCACCGTGCGCGCCAACGCCACATCCACCGCCGCCTTCGCCGCATAGCCAGTCGGGGTCAACCCCCCCAACGCCGCTGCCACACTGATCGCCTCCAGCTCGCCGTCCGAGAACCGCGGCGTGAGCCGGTGCCCCCGGCGCTCGAGCTCCCGCAGCCGGCGCCGAACCCGGCGCCCCCCAGCCGCCCCAGCCCCGACCGCCAGCCCGGCCGGCGCGGCCCCGGCGGCCGGCCCGTCCGGCGCAACACCAGCCGTCGATCCCACCGCTGGCGTCACCCTCCGCCCCGGTTCGCCCACGTCCGCCGCCCTTCCCGCCGTTTCCCACCGACCCCGCCGGGTCGGCCCGCTCCGCGTGCCAGCGCGGCCCGCTGTCCCGTCGCCCACCGCAGCGTGGCAGGCAGCGGCCTCCCGCTTGGGCAGCCGGGCGGCGACGCGCCGCAGGTGCCCGCCGCTAAGGCTGCCCAAGCGGAATATCTTGCTGCTCTGTCTGCTGCTGGACGCCGCTCCCCCGCACCATGACCCTTAGCGCGGGTAGCAGCAGGCACCCGGTGCCTGCACCGCAGCCAACCACCGGGCTGCGACAGCTACCGCGACACGCACCACCCCGGTGCAGGCACCTCCCCACCACCCAACCCGACCCGTCCTACGCTGTCCGACATGGACGCCAGAGACGCCCGCCGAGCCGCCGAGAAAGCAGCCCGCGACCTGATCAACACCCGGGCCGCCCTCATCGGAGAACTCGGCGTCGCCGCCGCCCGGCACACCGACACCACCACCGGCGTCACCCACGCCCACCACCACGCCCAAGCGCTGCTCGACGAGGCCCGGCGCCGCGGCAACCAGCTCGTCCGCGACGCCCAGACCGCTGCCGAGGACACCGCCGCGGCATCCGCCGCCGCCTACGACTCCGCCACAGCAGCCGGCTGGACCCCCACCGAGCTCGACCAGCTCGGCTTCCCCGCCCCCACGCCACCAGGCAGGCGCAGCCGCCCCGCCGCCAAGCCCGCCAGCGCCGCTGCACCCGGCGTGCGCAGCATCGCCCCGCACCACCCGACCGTCGGCACCCAGGCCGACGCCCCACCGACGCCCCAGCGCGTCGCCTCCTAGCCCCCGCACCACCGCACAGCACTGCAGGGGTAGCCCTGCGGGCTACCAGTGCGAGCCGCCTGCGGCGGAACTACCCCCACGAGCCTCCGGCAGTGTGCGCACCCGCCCCTCCACCGGCAAGGGCACCCCACAATCCTTCCCAACCGCTGCGCGGGAAGCACCTGTGTGGACCCGCCCCTGCCCGCGGAGCCCCTACCGACCTCGCAGCGACGGGCACAGCACCCGCCGCCCAACAGGCCCGGGGGCTAGCGCAAGTCCACATCCCCCACGGGTCGACGTGAGCCCGAAGGGGAACCTGACGAGCGAAACACCTTCACCCGCCGCCACCGCACCTGGACCGGCGGCTACGACCCTGCCATGGCCAGCGACTACGCCCGCCGCCGCCGCTCTACCTACCGCGCCTGGCCGCACTGCCCGACCGACCCGGAGGCCACCCCGAACAGCGCGACGCCGCAGCAGCCGCGTTCACCGCCGCCCACACCCGGGCGATGCGCCAGGCGTACGACACCACCTGGCCTTCCAGCGAGGGCACGAGCACACCGGCACACCCGCCAGACCCAGCCGATCCCGCACCGCCCCCGGCGGCAGCGCCACGTCGTCCGCGCCGGTCGTACAGCGCCGCCGACCGGTGGACGCAGCCTGCACCACCTGGCGCAGGCTCACTTGCCGGCACTCACCCGCGGGTCCGCCGCTGCGCCGAGCTCGGCCCCGACGTCCTTTGGCGGTGGGCAGGCCGGGCAGCGCGTCTCGTCAACCAGCGCGCCCGTCCCAGTACCGCGCCACGCCGGGACCGTACCGACACCCACCAACCGAACAGCCAGCGCTGCCACCCCAGCCGGCCTACCGCGAACGGCTGTAACAGCCCGGACGACCCCCTCCCGACGCTCGCTGCTGCACCGCCCGCAAACGTCTCGAGGCGGCGGGATGGGTGCCAACCAGATAGTCCGCCGACGTCAGCGTCTTGGGTCCCAGCCACGGCACAAGCAGCGTACGAGCGGCTACCGCCACCGGGTCATAGCCAAGCCCGGCCAGGGCGTCGACAGCCCGCCGTGACGCGAGGCAGGTGATCGCCGACCCGCTTGGCGGTGCTGGACGGCGTGCCCCCTCGCGAGGCGGTCGCCTACGTGCGCGGGCATTACGACCCGCGGGCCGTCGAGACGCCCTGGCAGCACCGCTACGTCACCCGCTTCGCGACGTCGTAGCCGGCGTGCCGGAAGCCGACCGGAAGCCGGCGCCGCGGTCTCGCAGCTGGACCACCAGCGCGATGAGCTTTCCCAGCGCACGCGTGTTGCGCAGGCAGGTATGTCAATTGACCGGCTCAGGTCGGGCTCGGTGGTCGGTGTGCGCGCGGGCGGCTGCTGTCTGTGGTGGGTCGGACGGTCGGAGAGGGCGTGAGAGCGAGCGCCGCAGTGCTCCGGCACCAGCGGCTGACAAACCTAGGTCGCGGAGCCGCCCACCGGCGCTTCTAACGATGCCGGGGACGTCCGCCGTGCCCGCGGCGACGAGGGCCTGCACCCGAGCCGTGAGCGGGGCCGGTAGCCCCCCGTCAGACCCCAAGCACCCGGCAGCGCTGCGATCCTCAGCAGTACCTGACGCGGTACTGACAGCGCTAGCCACATAACCCGACCGCTCTGTTACCGCGTATCAGACTTTCAGTCACTGCTGAAGCCAGGACCCCGCGTCGAGGATTAACGACCTCTCCACCGCGCACGGTCCGTTATCCTTACGTTACGAATGCAGGGGCGGTCCCGATGGTTCCGCGAACCCAGCCGCCAAGCCGGTCCGGGCCCCGGCCCGTATGAGAGCGCGGGGTGAAGGACGATGGCGGCGCTTCAGCCGGCTGAGGAACGTCGTAGCGGTGGAGGTCGCGCCACCTCCCGCGATGTCGCGGCGGCATCAGGGGTGTCTCAGGCGACCGTATCCAACGTGATCAACCATCCGGATTTGGTTGCGACGGAGACGCGGGAGCGTGTGCGTGCAGCGATGGATAGGTTGGATTTTGTCATTCATGAACCGGCTCGCTTACTTCGTGCTGGTCGTGCCGCTGCGATCGGTTTGTGCGTTCCAGACGTGAGCAACCCTTTTTGGGGGGAAGTTACGCGCGGGGCGGCTGCCGCGGCGACTGAACATGGCTCTGCGTTGATTGTGTGCAGCTCCGAGGAGTCAGCCGTTAAAGAGGGCGACTTGTTGCGTCTCCTCGAGCAACAGCGCGTCGGCGGGATCTTGGTAGCGCCCCTCGAGCCGGAGTTGGCGCAGCTGGATCAAGTTGTCGAACGTGGCACGCCGGTTGCCCTATTGAACCGGCATGACACACGGGGCCTTCTTCCGTTCGTCGCGGTGGACGATGTCGAGGGCGCGCGCCTCGTCGGTGAGTATCTGCTCGCTTTGGGTCATCGACGTATCGCTGTGGTCAACGGCTCCACAGTCATCTCGTGGTGTGCCGACCGCTGGCGCGGCATCTGTCTCGCGGCAGAGCAGGCAGGCTTGGATCCTGAGGACGTGCTCCATCAGGTGCCAGTGGATGCGCAGAAGACCTCTGAGGGGGAGCGCGTCGCCTCGGACGTGCTCGATCTTGCACCGCGGGTGACTGCTGTGTTCTGCGTCAATGACCTGCTCGGCCTGGGCGTTCTGCGCGGCTTGACCCAGCGAGGTGTCAATGTCCCTCGGGACATGTCTTTGGTGGGGTACGACGACGACGACTTCACCGAGATGCTCTTGCCGGCGCTGACAACCGTGCGGCAAGAGCCCTACCGGCTCGGCTATGCGGCGGCTGCGCGGCTCATTCAACGGAAGGTCCTTGGTCACCCCAAAGCGCCCGAGGGCGACGGCGCCATCCTGGTTCCAGAGCTAGTCGTCCGGGAGTCCGCTCGTCGACCCCGAGGAACACCTGCCGGTCAGGTCGTCCCACTCAAGCAGCAGTGGGCGACCCCTTGACACTGCGATGACCCAGTCCTAGGTTTCGGGCAGGTTAATACGTATCAAACCTTCCCCGGGGGTAGAACATGCGTTCGACAGTGTTGTCGGTAATGGTCGCCTCCTCGGTGGCCGTAGCGCTAAGCGCCTGCAGCAGCGGGGGTCAGACGTCCACGTCGACCGGTTCAGGAGGCGCTGGAAGCGCTTCGGTGGGGAAGTTTGAGAAGAAAAGCCCGTTGAAGATTGGTTACTCGGCTTACGACCTGGCAAACCCGTACTTTCAGAACTACGCCAAGGGCATCAAGGCCGAGGCCGCGACTTCGGGCGCCTCGGTGGTGGTAGCAGACCAGAAGAGCTCTCAGCAGGCACAGGTCTCGGGTAGCTCGGACTTAATTAGCCAGAGAATCAGCGCTCTGATCGTCTCCCCGGTGGAGCCGAACGCTCTCCCAGCGACCGTGACGGCGGCGCACGCGGCGAAGATCCCGGTCGTGATCGGTGACGTGGGCGCAAAGGGTGACTATGACGCGTTCATCTTGTCCAACAACATTAAGGGTGGGGCGCTGGCCGCGGACTACATGGCCAAGAAGTTGAAGGGTAAGAGCGGTGAGCAGCAGATCGGGGTGATCACCTTGCACCCCGGGTCCAATGTCGGCGTCGACCGGGTCAAGGGGTTCATCGACGAGATCGCCAAGTACCCGAACATTCAGGTGGTATCGAAGCTCAACGGCAACGACGCCATCAAGGAAGGGCACGACGCTGCGGCGAACATGCTCGCTGCGCACCCGGGCATGGCCGGGATTTACGCCGCGAACGACAACGAGGCGCAAGGCGCCGTCGCCGCCATTCAGGGAGCCGGCAAGAACCCCAGTAACTACGTGATCATCGGCTTCGATGGCAGCCCGGGCGGCATCGATGCCATCAGCAAGAACACCCTAACGGCGACGGTCGCCCAGGATCCCTACGCCCAGGGGCGGCTGGCCGTCAAGGACGCCCTGGCGTTGCTGAACGGTAAGAGCATCCACTTCGACGACCCTGCTACCAAGACGATCACCGTCCCGGTCCAGCTGGTCGACGCGAGCAACCTGACGGCCTTCAAGTCGGCTCGTGCCACCCAGAAGTAGAGCGGCCGTGTCCGTGCAAGCGCGGGAAGAGCCGGCCTCGGTCAACGTGGCCCGGGGTCTGGTCTCTGCTGAGGGCATCATCAAGCGCTACTCGGGGGTGCACGCCCTCAAGGACGTTTCACTGAGTTTGCTGCCGGGTGAGGTCCATGCTTTGGTCGGGGAGAATGGGGCCGGTAAGAGCACCTTGATCAAGATCCTGGCCGGCCTCGAGCCACCCACCGCCGGCACTGTCATGATCGAGGGAAATCCGGTCCGCTTCGCCGGTCCGCATGACTCCCAGGCTGCCGGGATCAGTGTGATCAGCCAGGAGTTCCGGTTGGTTTCGCAGATGACCGTTGCAGAGAACATGTTCTTGGGCCACGAGCCACGCCGTCTGGGGCTGGTAGACCGCTCGGCGTCTCGGCGCATGACCCGCGACCCGCTGCGCGAGCTCGGGTTAGATATCTCACCTGATCGGCGGGTGGACAGCCTGGCTGTCGCCGACCAGCAGCTGGTGGAGATCGCGCGCGCTCTGTCGCGGGAGTTCCGGGTCTTGATCATGGATGAGCCGACCGCGGCCTTGACCGAGGTCGAGGTCGACAAGTTGTTGACCTTGGTGGAACGGCTGCGGGAGACGGGCTGCGCGGTGCTCTATGTCTCGCACCGGTTGCCGGAGATCTTCCGGGTCGCCGACCGCATCACGGTGCTTCGCGACGGTGAGCTGGTCGCGCAGATGAAGACTGCTGACACGACCATCGACCAGCTGGTGACCCACATGTTGGGTAGAGAACTGGTAGATACCACAGAAGCCCAGCATGGCACCGCCGAACCCGCTGACACGGCAGCAGCGCCCGTCCTGCGGGTACAGGGCTTGCGCTGCAAAAACGTGGTGGAGCCGGTGGACGTCCAGGTCCGCGCCGGCGAAATTCTCGGCGTCGCCGGGTTGGTGGGCTCGGGTCGATCAGAGCTGATGCGTGCCCTGTTCGGGGTGACACCTGCGACGTTCGGCAGCTATCAGGTCGACGGCAAGGACGTGAAACCTCGAAGCCCCGCTGATGCCATCGACTCGGGCGTCTTCATGCTCAGCGAAGACCGCAAAGCCGAGGGCATCCTGCCGCTGTTGTCCGTGCTGGAGAACGCCGTTGTCGCTCAGCGCAAATGGGGCCGCGTGCTGCTGGACCGCGGGAAGGACCGAGAGAACTACCAGTCGCTGCACAAGAGAATGCGCATCCGCTCCGCGAACCCAGCGAACCAAATCACCGCGCTGAGTGGGGGGAACCAGCAGAAGGTACTGCTAGGACGCGCCTTGCTGTCCGACTGCCGTGTGCTGCTCCTGAACGAACCGACCCGAGGCGTCGACGTCGGCGCCAAGGTCGACATCTACCAACTCGTCAGGGAGCTGGCTGCCACGGGCGTCGCTGTCGTCGTCAGCTCATCGGAGGCAGCTGAACTGGTTGCTGTCGCCGACCGGTGTGTGACCTTGTACGCGGGACGGGTCTCCGGCTACCTACAGGGAGCTGCGATCACCGAGCCGGCGATTGTGGCCGCCTCGCTGGGCCGTCCGCTGTCGGGACCCACCGGTGGAAAGGCTTCCTCATGACCACGGATGTCGTAACAGCAGGCAGCCTCAGCGACGTCAGGCGGAGGTGCTGGCCGACCGAGTCGCCCGCCGGTCAGCGATCGTGGACAGGACCGGGGTCCTTCTGCCCTTTGTCGTCATCTTCATCCTCGCTGTCATCTTGGTGCCCGACTTTTTGTCCGGTGCCAACATTCGCAGCGTTCTGGTCAACGCCTCCATCGTGGCGATCGTGGGCTACGGGATGACCTTGGCCATCGCCATCCGGGGCCTGGATCTCTCCGTTGGCGCCGTCGCCGCCCTTTCGTCGGTCGTCACCGCAGGCACCATCAACTCCGCCGGCGCCCCGCTGGGCGTGGTGACCGGCCTGCTCATCGGCCTCGTGGTGGGACTGGTCAACGGGCTGCTCGTAGCGTTCCTGCGCATCCCCGCGTTCGTGGCCACGTTGGCCACGATGGGGGTGGCTCGTGGAGCGGCCCTGCTGTACAGCCACGGCAACCGGATCAGCATCAGCGGCACCGGCTTTAGAAAACTCGCCACCGGCTCCCTGCTCGGTGTGCCAGGGCCCTTTCTGCTCGCGGTCCTGCTGTGCGCCTTCACCTTCGTCCTGCTCGAGCGCACACGGTTCGGCCGGCACGCGTGTGCGGTGGGAGGCAACCCCGCCGCCGCCAACGAGGCCGGCCTCAACGAACGCCGCCTCACCATCGTCGTCTTCGGACTTTCCGGTTTGGCCGCCGGGATCGCCGGTGTCCTGATCACCAGCCAGTTGGGCAGCGTGGACGCCACCCCCATCCAAGGACTGGAACTGCAAGCTATCGCCATCGCCGTGCTCGGTGGGACCAGCCTCGCGGGAGGCTCCGGGAACCTCCCTGGGACATTCATCGGCGCCCTGCTGCTCGCGATGATCAGCGCGTCGCTGAACCTGCGCAACATCCCGGGCTACTACCAGTACCTGGCGCTCGGGGTTCTGCTGATGCTGGCGCTGGGACTCGACACGCTGCGCCAGAGCGTGCGCAGCCGGCTCATGGCAGGAGGCGCAGCATGAGCACCGTCTCTTCGGACAGTGACCTCCAGCGAGGAAAAGACCCATCGCCCGGGCTGACCGATCCACCTACAGGCCGTCCCCCGGTGGCGCCGTTGGCTGGAAAGTACGCACTTCAGTTGTTTACCGTCGGCGGACTTGTTGTACTTTGCGTCGTCCAAACCGATTTCCGCCAGCTCGGCAACCTACGCAGCGTCCTGCTGCAGGCGTCGTTCTCAGGTTTGTCGGCGGCCGCGATGACGCTGTTGATCGTGGCCGGGATGTTCGACCTGTCCGTGGCCGGCATCGTGGGGTTGTCCGCGGTGATGGTCGCCACTGTCATGCCGCATACGACGGTCGGCGCCGCCGTGGCGGCGGCCCTGATTCTGGGCCTGGCGCTCGGGCTGCTGAACGGGGTCGTGGTCACCAAACTGCGCTTCCCCCCGTTCATTGCGACGTTCGGGATGCTGAACCTGTACCTCGCCGCCGCTTTCATCTGGACAGCGGGAGCAACCGTGTCCATCGCGGCCGTCGGCTTTCTGCCGTTGGCCACCACGCAGATCCTCGGCCTCCCTCTGCTTTTCATCGTGATGGTCATCGGCGTCCTGGCGTGCCACCTGATCCTGACCCGGACCCGCTTCGGGCGGAACCTCCGCGCGATTGGGAGCAGTGAGCCGGCCAGCCGGATGGCAGGTCTCCCGGTTGACGGCACCCGCATCGCCGCCTTCGCCCTGGTGGGTTTGTTCACCGCCATCGCTGGAGTCGGGCTGGCCGCGTTGCTGTCCTCAGCGTCAGCCGACATGTCCACAGGGTTCGAGCTGACCGTCATCGCCGTCGCCGTCGTCGGCGGAACGAGCCTGGAAGGGGGGCGAGGGTCGCTGCTCGGCACCTTCACAGCCGCGATCCTGTTCTCGGCTCTGAACAACGCCCTGAACCTGCTCGGCGTCACCTCGTACTGGCAGTACGTCGCTATCGGGATCGTCCTGATTCTGGCCCTCATCGTCGCCGGCCTGCAGAACGGCCGTCTCTCGCTCCGCCGGTCCTGACAGCCACGTCGGGTGAACCTCTTCGGGCAGGAACTGACGCGGGAGGAGATCCTGGCCAGAGTCGGTGACATTTCGCAGGTCGGGGGTCCCGTCCCGGCTGTGCTTAGCGAGGGCATGGCCAACGGGGTCCGCACCATCGACGTCCGCTCACCTGGTGGTATCTCGTTCGCCGTGATCGCTGACCGCGGCCTGGACATAGGCAGAGCCGATTACTGCGGCGTGCCACTGGTCTGGCGGTCACCCGTCGGCGACGTCAACCCGGTGTTCGCCGACCAGCATCCGTACGGGTGGCTCGATGTCTTCGGCGGCGGGCTACTTACCACCTGCGGTCTAGGCGCAGTCGGCCAACCCGGCTACGACGCAGGCGAGAGCCTCGGCCTGCATGGAAAAGTTTCAAGGCTGCCGGCGCAAGGGGTCCGCTATGCCGGAGACTGGGTTCAGGACGAGTACGTCGTCACCATCGAGGCTGAGGTCCGCGAGGCATCGGCACTGGGCCCAGTCCTACAGATGCGCCGGCGGATCACCACCACGCTGGGTCGACCGCAGCTTCGGGTGGAGGACGTCGTCACCAACCTGGGGGCCGCGCCGACACCGCACATGTTCCGCTATCACTGCAACTTCGGGTTCCCTCTCTTATCCGAAGACGCGCGGTTACAGCTGGGTAGCCGGGCCGTCGAGCCCCGCGACGAAGCATCAGCCGAAGCGGCCGACAAGCTGGAGCAGATTTGGCCCCCGTCCTCACGCTCGAAGGAACACGTCTACACCGTTGAACCAGCCGACACGGCGGGCGGGGCTTCGGCCGCGTTAAGCAACCCCACCCTGGCCGGTGGCATCACGCTGTCCCTGCACTGGTCACGCGACACGCTGCCGTGGCTCGTGGTGTGGAAACAGCTCAGCCGCGGCAACTACGTCCTCGCGCTGGAGCCGTCCAACTGCCACGACGACGGCCGCGCCGCCGAACGTCGTCGCGGCACGCTCGTCGAACTCGAGCCCGGCCAGCATCGCCGCTACTGGCTCGACGTCACTGTCGTACCCGGTCAACCCGGCCAAGGACCCCAGCCACTGCTCACTGAAGGGACTACCAATGTCGACTGAGCCCGAGCAGGTGACGCGCCAACGATCCAAAACACACCGTCTCATCGATGCGGCGAACGGCGTCCTTCGCCTAGAGCCGGCGTGGGTTGCCCGGGACTGGTTACCGCCGGGCCGCCGCCTCGGCCTCACCGAGAGCGCGTACAACGTCGGAGACCGCGGCTTCATCTGCGAGCGGTGGCTCGGCTCCACCACCCGCGCGGACAACCGAATCGGCCCCGACGACGAAGGACTGAGCTACATCGTCGACCAACATGACAACCGCCTGACACTCGCCGACGCGGTCGAATCGGCGCCCGAGCTGGTGATGGGCGCCCACTACGCCGCCACACACTCCGGCCTAGGACGCCTACCGAAGATCTACGACTTCGGAGCGCGAATTCCTTACCACATCCACCCCCGCCTGCAGCACAGCCGCCGAGTCGGGCGCAACCCCAAGGACGAGGCCTACTACTTCCCAAGAGGTGTCGACCTGGGCGCTCACCCCGAAACATTCTTCGGGGTTCACCCATGGATCGCGCGGGACAAAGCTTACGAGGTCCTCCTGCCCTACCTGCAGGGCTGGAACTCCGACGCGATCCTGCGCCATTCCCGCGGGTTCGTAAACGTTCCCGGAGAAGGATTCCACCTTCCCTCCGGGATTCTGCACGCCCCCGGGACAGCGTTGACCATCGAGCTGCAGGAGGACTCCGACTGCCTATCCATGTTCCAGGCCCTCAACGCGGGCAAGATCATCTCAAAAGAGCTGCTCTTCAAAGACGTCTCTGCCGAGGACCGCGCCAAGTACGGGGAGCGGTACCTCCTGGAGTGGGTGGACTGGGACGCCAACGGCGACCCCTACTTCTACGAAAAGCACCACACCCCCCCTCAAGTGATCGTTGACGAACCGGGAGTGCGACAGGACTGGATCTACTACAACACGACCAAGTTCACCGGAAAGAGGCTGCTGCTGAACCCGGGTGCTCGGCACGTCACCCAGGAGCAAGGCGTCTACAACCTCTTTGTCTGGCGAGGCAGCGGCACAGTCGACGGATACGAGGTGACCGGTGGTGCACCCGGCCGCGATGAGCTGCTCATCGTCCACGACCGCGCGGTCCTCCCGCACGAGTTCATCAACACCGGGACAACGGACCTCGAGGTCATCACCTTCTTCGGCCCGGACATTCACACCGACGTTCCCTCCCTCGTGCCCATCACGTACTGACGCCAGCCGCACCAACCCCTGCCGTCAAAGAGCACGCCATCCACCACAGGAGGTGGCTATGTCCGACAGCGCCCCGACAGTCGCCGGGAGCACCGGCAGCAGCACCGGTACGGTGCCGGACGACGCCCTGGTGGTCGGCGTCGACTACGGCACCCTGTCCGGACGCGCGGTCGTGGTGCAGGTCAGCGACGGGACCGAGCTTGGCAGCGCCACCTGCGAGTACCGCCACGCGGTGCTGGACCGGGAGCTGCCCTCCGGCACGATGCTCCCGCCGGAATGGGCGCTGCAGGTGCCGGCCGACTACGTCGAGGTGCTCAAGACCGCTGTGCCGGAGGCAATCCGGACGGCGGGCGTCGACCCCGCCCGCGTCGTCGGTATCGCCACCGACTTCACCGCCTGCACGGTGCTGCCGACCGACGAGGACGGCACGCCGCTGTGCGAGCTCGAGGAGCACCAGGACGACCCGCACGCCTACGTCAAGCTGTGGCGGCATCACGCGGCCGGGAGTCAGGCGGCGCGGATCAACGACCTGGCGGAGCGGCGCGGCGAGTCCTGGCTGCCGCGCTACGGCGGGGCGATCTCCTCGGAGTGGGAGTTTGCCAAGGCGCTGCAGCTGCTGGAGGAGGCGCCGGAGATCTACGCGGAGATGCGCTACCTCGTGGAGGCGGCCGACTGGATCGTGTGGCAGCTGTGCGGGGAGTACGTCCGCAACGCCTGCACCACCGGCTACAAGGGCATCTACCAGGACGGGCACTACCCGAGCGAGGAGTTCCTGGCCGCGCTCAACCCGCAGTTCGCCACCTTCCCGCAGGACAAGCTGGACCGCCCGATCAAGCAGCTGGGGGAGGCCGCGGGGACGCTCACGGCGCAGGCCGCGGGGTGGACCGGTCTGCCCGAGGGCATCGCGGTCGCCGTCGGCAACGTCGACGCGCACGTCACCGCACCGGCCGCCCAGGCCGTCGAGGCGGGCCAAATGGTCGCCATCATGGGCACGTCCACCTGCCACGTAATGAACAGCGACTCCCTCGGCGAGGTTCCTGGCATGTGCGGGGTCGTCGAGGGCGGCATCGTGCCCGGGCTCTACGGCTACGAGGCCGGCCAGAGCGGCGTCGGCGACATCTTCGGCTGGTTCGTCAAGCACGGGGTCCCGCCGGAGTACCACCAGCAGGCGCAGGAGCGTGGCATCTCGGTGCACGAGCTGCTGACCGAGCTGTCCGGCAGGCAGGGGATTGGCGAGCACGGACTGGTCGCGCTCGACTGGCACAGCGGCAACCGATCGGTGCTCGTCGACCACGAGCTGTCCGGCATGGTCGTCGGCCAGACGCTGGCGACCCGCGCCGAGGACACCTACCGGGCGCTGCTCGAGGCCACGGCCTTCGGCACCCGCACCATCGTCGAGGCGTTTCAGAAGTCCGGCGTCCCGGTCACCGAGTTCGTCGTGGCCGGCGGCCTGCTCAAGAACACGCTGCTCATGCAGATCTACGCCGACGTCACGAACCTGCCGCTGAGCACGATCGTCTCGGAGCAGGGGCCGGCGCTCGGGTCGGCGATCCACGCCGCGGTGGCCGCGGGCGCCTACCCCGACATCCACGCCGCCTCGGCGGCGATGGGTCGGGCCGACAAGGGCGTCTACCAGCCCATCCCGGAGAACGTCCAGGCCTACGACGCGCTGTTCGCCGAGTACACCGCGCTGCACGACTACTTCGGACGCGGCGCCAACGACGTGATGCACCGGCTCAAGGCGATCCGCCGCGAGCGGGCCGGCAGGAGCGCGCAGGGCGAGGACGGGGCCGGGCCGGTGGTCCCTGACCCGGAGCCCGCCGCCGCGAGCGACCAGGCCGCACCGGTATGACGGTCACCGCGGACGTCCGCGACACGGTCCAGGGACTGCGCCGGACG
>JAABUX010006966.1_pt1 | contig 13376 bp, 10 predicted proteins | sample 5561851 | NCBI WGS metagenome assembly JAABUX01 (sample SAMN10711883, study PRJNA513361) | rock metagenome | isolation source: Antarctica rocks | place: Antarctica: Victoria Land, Richard Nunatak red sandstone | collected 2016-01-03 | reverse complement strand
TGAGGATCGAGACGCGCTCCTGGAACGTGCCCTTGGTCGAGCCCGCCGCCAGGTACCAGCGCGTGGCCAGCGCCGGGGCGCCGTTGATCACGTCGCCGTCCTTGCCGCCGCGGGTGCGCACGATCGATGCCGTGACGGCGCGGTCGGACTTCACTTGCAGGCCGAAGCGGCCCTCGGGCAGGCTCAGGTTGGCCGTGGGGATGCGCTGCTGCGAGGAGCCGTTGACCGTGACGATGCGCGTAAAGGCGGCGCGGTTGTCGAAGTAGAAGGTCAGCCGCACGCTGGCCGGCTGCGCGTTGGTGTTGAGCAGATCGATGAAGCCGGGCTCTTGCGTCGTGTTGACGCCGCCCGCGATATAGTACTGCGGCGTGCGCGCCAGATTCCCGGTCAGCGACACAATCGCGCTCACGCGGCTCTCGTTGCCCAACGCGCTGACCGTGTTGAGCCCGCGCAGCAGCGAGGACGGAACCGTGACCGTGGCCGTGAAGGTGCCGTTGGTGGTGGTGATGACCGCCGGCGTGGTCGCCAGCGCCTCACCGTTGAGCGAGAGCGTGACTTGCTCCTGGCTGCCGAAGCCCTTGCCCATGATCGTCTCAGAGGCGCCGGGGGCCGCGGAGGTCGCGCTCACCGTGATGGTCGGCGCCAGCGCCGCGATGGTGATCGGCGTCGTGGCGGCGCGCTTGCTGGTCGCGCCGGTCGCGGTCAGCGTATACGAGCCCGGCTTGAGGCTATAGGGAACGCTCACGCCAGTCGCGGGCAAGAGCCCCTTGGCGTCGGCCGTGGCCATCGTCGCCGCGCCGGTCACGCCGCTGAGCGTCAGGTTAATCGTCTCGCCGGGCATGAAGCCCGTCCCGGAGACGGTCACCACGCCGCCGCGATTGGTCGGCCCCGACACATTCATGAGCGTCGCGGTCGCCGGGGTGGGGGTCGCGGTCGCCGCTGCCAGCGCGGCAGGCCGCGGCTGGGTGATCGTGGCCCGCGGCCCCTGTGTCGCCTGTGTCGCCGCCGCGGCGGATGGGACGGCCACCAGGCCTCCCGCCGCCATGCTGCCGGCCAGCATGAGGGCTGCCGCGCGTCTACTCGTCGACGTCATCTTCATCGTCCGTCACTCCTTGGTTCCTCTAATCGCTTCATCGTCTACTATGCTCGATGCCGTCCTGGGTCTGCCGTGTTGCCGTGGGGTTGCGAAGGCTCCGGGCTGTCGCCTACCGCGTGCCGGTGAGACGCTCGTGGGACCGTATCGACCTCACACTTCTCATCATAGGGCGGCAACATGGGAGTTCCATGGGAATAGAATGGGCTTTTTCCCATCTAGCTCCCATGTCACTGCGCTACGATGATATAAAGGGGAAAGAGGAGAAGGAAGGAGGGACACGCGATGCGCATCCTGGTGGTGGAAGATGAGCAGCGCCTTGGCCGCCTGCTGCGCCGCTCTCTGGAGGCGGTCCGCCACGTCGTGGACGTGGCAACGGACGGGGAGACGGGGCTGGCGGCGGCGCGGGACGGCGAGTATGACGTGATCATCCTGGACCTCGGGTTGCCCGACGTCGATGGCGTCGAGGTCTGCCGTCGCCTGCGCGCCGCGCGCGTGGGCACGCCCATCCTGATGCTGACCGCGCGCGACGAGATCGAAGACCGCGTCCACGGCCTCGACGCGGGGGCGGACGACTACGTGGGCAAGCCCTTCGCGTTGTCCGAGTTGCTGGCGCGCGTCCGTGCCCTCTCCCGGCGCCCGCAGCCCGAGGAGACCACCGGCGAGTTGCGCCTGGCCGACCTGCGACTCGACGTCGCGGGGCGGCGCGCCTGGCGGGGCAACCGCCCGCTGACGCTCTCGGCCAAGGAGTTCGCCCTGCTCGAATTCATGTTGCGCCACGCCGGACAGGTCCTGACGCGCCAGCAGATCGTCGAGCAGGTGTGGCGCTACGACTTCGACGGCCTGGACACCATCGTCGATACCTACATCCATTACCTGCGCGACAAAGTCGACGCCAACGCCGCGCCGCGCCTGGTGCGGACGGTGCGCGGCGTCGGCTACGTCCTGCGGGAGGACTAGGCGATGTCCGCGCTGTCCGCGTCCCTATCCGCGCCTCTGTCCCTCTTCGCGGGCACGCAGCGCCGCCTCATCCTGTCCTACGCCGCGGTGGTGACCGCGACGCTACTGTTGCTTGGCCCGATCCTCTACGTCCAGTTCTCGGGCCAGCTCAGCGACGCCTTTGACCAGACGCTGCGCCTGGCCACGCAGCGCCAGGCCGGGCTGGCCCTGGTCCCGACGGGGGTCGCGCTGGGCATCAACCCCCACTTCCAGGCGCCGCCCTCGCTGGCCGATCGCGACGCGTTCTTCGTGCTGCTCACACCGGACGGCGACGTGACGAGCAACCCGAGCGGCGTGACGCACGCCGGCCTGCCGGACCAACAGGCGGCGCAACAGGCGACACGCCAGGGCTATGGCGTGCTCAGTGACCTGCACACGGCGGACGCCGGAGACTTCCGCCTCTACACGGCGGTCATCAAGCGCAACGGCGTCGTCGTGGCGTTGCTGCAGGGAGGCCGCTCCCTGGGCTCGCTGACCGCTGCTCGCCACGACCTCCTCTACCTCCTGCTCGCGCTCGGCGCCGGCGCGGTGGTCATCGCGGCGGTCGGGGGCTTCCTGCTGACCCGCGAGGCGATGCGCCCCATCACCGCCGCGTTCTCCGCTCAGCGCGCCTTCGTGGCCGACGCCTCGCACGAGTTGCGCACGCCGCTGACCCTGATTCGCACCAACGCCGAGGTGCTGCTGGAGGCCGGCGTCGTCCCCGACCCGGAGGATCGAGCGCTGATCGAGGACATCGTGGCCGAGGCGGAGCACATGGGCCGCCTGGTGGCGGATTTGCTGACCCTGGCCCGCCTGGACGCGGGCGCGCTACGGCTAGAGCAGGATACCGTGAACCTCGCCGCCGTGGTGGCCGCGCCCTGCCGCCAGATGGCGCGGCTCGCCGCGCGGCGGGAGGTGCGCATCGTGTGCGACGAGGTCGCGCCGCTGGCGGTGCGCGGCGACGCCGGACGCCTGCAGCAGGCGCTGCTCATCCTGCTGGACAACGCGGTGAAATATAACCGCGCGGGCGGCATGGTCGAGGTCACCGTGCGCCGCGACGGCGGTCAGGCCGCCCTCGTGGTGCGCGACACGGGGCTCGGCATCCCCGCCGACGAACTGCCCCGCCTGTTCGACCGCTTCCACCGCGGCCGGGCCACCATGGCGAGTGCTCCGGGCCATGGTCTGGGCCTGGCCATCGCCCGCGGCATCGCGGCGGCCCACGGCGGCCGACTGTGCGTCGAGAGCACGCCGGGCGCGGGCGCAACGTTCACGCTGCTCCTCCCCTTGGCCTCACGTCGGAACGACCGAGGCGAGCAGGACAAATAGGACGCCGAACTGCAACGGGTCTCACCGCGAGCGAACTGCGGCGAGGGCAGCGGAGACGGCCAACGCGCGTCGCCTATGCACGGCGTCAGGCACGGTGACCCAAGCGGCGTGCGGGGTAGGCGCGGGTCGATGGAGGGCGGCGTTCCGAGCGGGGGGTGACGCGCAGGACGGGGTCGGGCGGGGGGGAAGGCGACGCGCGGGGATGGGGCCGCGACGGTGACACTTGTGGCTCAGGCCCGGTCACACAGGGCGCCGCGCCTGTCACGCTGTCGCCCCGCGCGGGGTCGAGGCGACGGACTGGCCGGGTGTCACGGGACAGGCCGACATCGCGACCCGACGTGCGATCGTGGAGGCGCTGGCGGATCGGGTCGTCGGCGACGCGCCGGAGGGGGAGGTGCGCGACGTGCTGCCCGTGACCAGGGTCGCTCAGCGGCCAGGTGTCATGCGACCACTCTATCGAGCAGGGCCACCAGGGCGTCAAACAACGATACTAGCCCCTGCATGGCTGCGGCTCGTTCACGGTAGCGGCCCGCTTCTGCGCCGCCCATGACGCACTGCGCCGCCCATGACGCTCTGCGCCGCTCATGACGCACTGCGCGACCACCTCCGCTCCCGCGAGCATCTGCATGAGACCGTCTCCCTCGCCGACCAGCGCCGCCTCTTCCAGGAGCGTTGGGGCGAGGTGTGCGCCATCGCTCGGGGCGTTCCGCATCCTGACGCATCCCCCAACGCCATCAATCAGCCCATCTCCTGGGGACTCCTGGCTCACGCGCCGGGGACGAACGGGCGCGACATGCTCTGGATGCGATACATCGTGGGCGAGGAGGGGCACGGACCTTGCCACCCTGTGTCCTGCCCACGTTGCCACGCCGGTCCGGTCCCGATCATAGGCCCTCTGTCGAGAGCGCAAGCCGACCTCAACGTGCAGGAGGAGCAAAGGAAAGGAAGGATTATGGGCGGCGCGCATGCGCAGGGGCCGGATGTCGCAACCTTCCTCGCGTTGGTGATCGTGGTGGCGGTCGTCGCGGCGGCGGTGCGCCTGGTGCGCGTCCCCTACACCGTGGCCCTGGTGCTGACCGGGCTGGCCCTGGCCGTGGCCCCGGGCGTGCCGAGCGTCGACCTGACGCCCGCCGTTATCCTGACCGTCTTCCTGCCCGTGCTGCTCTTCCACGGCTCCTACAACCTCGACCTCGCCGACCTGCGCGCCAACCTCGCGCCCGTCGCGCTGCTTGCCGTGCCCGGCGTCGTGGCCACGGCCGGCCTCGTCGGCGCGGCGCTGCACCTGCTGGCCGGCTGCCCTGGACCACCGCCCTGCTCTTCGGGGCCATCGTCTCCGCCACCGACCCCGTGGCCGTGCTGGCCATCTTCGGCGAGGTCGGCGCGCCGCGCCGCCTGGCCACCATCGTCGACGGCGAGAGCCTGTTCAACGACGGCACCGCCCTGGTGCTGGTGGGCACGATCGTCGTCGTCATTAAGTCCGGCGCGTTCGACGCCGCCGCCACGCTGCAAGGCTTCACGGTCGCAGTCGTGGGGTCGCTGGCCCTGGGCACGGCCGTCGCCGTGGTGGGGGGCGCGATGCTGCGGCGCATCGACGACGCGCTACTGGAAACGACCATCACCCTGATTCTGGCCTACGGCGGGTACCTGCTGGCCGATCGCCTTGGTGTCTCGGGGCCGCTGGAGACGGTCACGGCTGGCCTGGTGCTGGGCGCGCGCGGGCGGCAGGTCATGTCGCCCACCACGCGCCTGCAGGCGCAGGCCACCTGGCAGTTCCTCGACTTCCTGGCCAACTCGCTGCTCTTCCTGCTCGTCGGGCTGGCGCTGCGCACGGTGGGGACCGCCGCCGCGGGCCGCCTCGGCGTGGGGGTGCTGTGGCCGTTGGCGGTCGCCCTCGTCGCCGTGGTCGTGGCCCGCGCGGCCGTCGTCTGGGGCGTTGCCACGCTGCTGGCCCGCGTGGACCGGCCGTTCCCGCGCGGCTGGCGCACCGTGCTGACGTGGGCGGGACTGCGCGGAGCCGTCTCGCTCGCCGCCGGGCTCAGCCTGCCCACGGGGCTGCCGGGGCGGGAGTTGCTGCTCACGCTCACCTTCGGCGTGGTCCTCTTCACCTTGCTCGCGCAGGGGCTGACCATTCGCAGCGTGATGGAGCGGCGCGGCTTGCTCGCCGCCGAGGCCACGCGCCGCGACTACGAGTTGGCGCTGGGCGAGCTGCAGGCGGTGGAGGCGGCGCTACGCGAACTGGCGACGCTGCGCCGGGCCGACCTGCTCGACGAGGCGGGCGGGGAGCGGCTGGAGCGGGAGTACGGGGGGCGCCGCCGCGAGTTACGCGCGCACCTCGCGACCCTGGGCCAGACGGCGGCGCTGGGGGAAGAGCACGAACTGGAGGCGACGCGGCGGCTGCTGCACGTGCAGCGGGAGGCCGTGCGGGGAGCCAGGGCGCGCGGCCTGCTGTCCTACGCCACCGAGCACGAGTTGGTCGACAAGCTGGAGCGGGACCTGGCGCAACTCGAGCCCGCGCTCCTCGTCGAGGACGAGTGAGGGGACCACCCCCCTTGCACGACCAAGTGGACTTGGCCACATGAAAGGGCCCTCCCGCCCTTCTGGTGCATCGGGCCGATTGGCATGGCGCGATCACGGATACCCACGGCTCGCAGGTAGCTCTCTCAGGCGTCAGATCAAACCTCGCCGTATCATCCTTGACGTTTGAGGGCTACATGGGTGGCCGAATAAACGGGGAGGCGCGCACGTTTTAGCTTCCCCTGCTCGGTGTGTGAGCAGGCGGCTTGCCCGCCGTGTTGGCTCTTTTTTCGGCCAAAGATATGGTGCTGATCTGTCAAGGATGATACGGCGAGGTTTGGTCAGATGGCGTTGAGGTCTCAATGCGACCGTCTCTGATGCGGATGTCACGAAGCCGTCTAGCGGCTCTAGACGCGTTGTAGCTCTTGTGCATCAGCAGTGCGGGAGAGCCAGTATGTTGCGGCGAGGTTTAATGCACCGGGGGGAACGCGATGCGCGGACGGGCGGGAAGCTCGCGGCACGGGACGCTCATCAGCCCAAGTCGTCTCCGCACCGGCCTGGCCCGTCGCGCGTCATAGAGATAACGGCGCAGCGGTCTATCGGTTACGCAACAGGAATAGTCCCGGCACACGGCGACGTGCCGCAGCGCCGGGGGGAAGGCGCAACGTCGGCTCCCGTCTCATGCTTCTACCTCCTTGCGCACGCCAGCCCCTAACCCGCGTGCAGACCGCAGGACGACCGTTGCCCTACACGCGTCGGATTGCAGCGCCTCGGCGCCATGGCCGCTTCACCGGACTCCTCATAGTCGAGAAGCTACGACACGAGCAGTGTAAAGTGTCATTGGGGTGTGGTTCATCCATGTTGAAAGCCTCCTCAGACGGCAACGCGTGGCCCTGGTGCTTGGCGGCTACGTCGTGGCGCTGGGAGACACCCTCGATCGCTACACGGGCGATGCCGGGCCGTCGGAGCGGGAACGGTTCGGGCGCGCGGAGACGGCGCGGGCGGCGCGTATCGAGGAGCCGCACCTACGCGTGGTCCCGCCTCTGGGGGACGCCGAGGAGTGAGCTATGAGAGGCGAGGGCGTCGGTCTCGCTCGTCCCTGCTCGCGCGACGGTCGACGAGCTGAAGCGGGAGCGGGCCAGGTCGCACCGGCCCTGTCCTGCGGCAAGCTCAATCCTTGGCTGTCCTCTTGGCCTCGGCTGGTGCAAGGGCGGCGGAGGCGGCGGCGACAGAGGTGGGGAGGAACTTGAAGAGCTTGAGGGTCTTGCCGTCGCGGGTGATGGTCGCCCGCGCGGCGGGCCGGCCGTTGGCCATGGTCGTGTGCTCGACCTGCTCGTCGGGGACCTCGATGCTCTCCTTGGCCTGGACACTGCAGAACGGCACGGCGACGCTCCCGTGGTGTGAGTGGTGGATGTCATGCGTCACCATAGCACGTCTCGGTGGAAGACGCGCACCCCGTCGTGCACGGGTGCGCGGAACGCCGCATGCGCCTCCCGAGGAGCTCGCGGGCGGCCCTGCCCCATCAGCTTCACAAGGCCCGACCGCCCGGCCCGACAGCGCCGGACTCCCCGGCGCCATGCCCCCCCACGATAGCGCCCCGCCCATGACCGCAGCATGAACACCCGCCGGACGGCGCCGCTCCCCGCGCCCACGGACCGCCATCGCCCGCTGCTGCCCACTGCTGCACGGCCACCGCTACACCTCGTCGTCGGCTGGCAGCGTGGGGGTAGCCACTCTGTGGAAATCATCGAGCCAGGTGAGCACGTCGGCATACTGCTCCTGCCGGATGAGCCGGTAGCCCGCAACGTTATACCGCTTGTAGAGCGCCCGATAAATCGACCCATACCAATTGCGCGGCGCGGCCCCCGCTACCACGTCCCGCGCCGTCAAAGCCTCGGCCACGGTCTTGACCCGATCGCTCACCTCGGCCGCCTGTTCCTCGCTGAGCACGTTGCCCGGCGCGAGACGCTGCTCCAGGGCCTTCACGCTGCGCACCAGGCCGCCGACCACCCCCGCCGCCCGGTCGAGGCGCGCCGTTAGCTCCCCCTGGCCCTCCTCCAGCACACCGATACGCCCCTCGTGGACCTGCTGCCGCGTGGCGAACGCCATCTGCTGCTCAGCGAACGCCGCGATCGCCAGTCCCATCTCACGGATATGCGCCAGCGAGAGCATCTCGTCATCGCGTGCGACGGCGACCGTCGTCTCGGCCGTCGTCCGTCCGATTCCTGTCTCCTCTTGGAAGGCCTCGTAGACTTTCTTGATGACCCACCGCTTGTAGACCAGGAGCTTGGCGCGCAGTTCGGGGCGGACCCTGCCCGGTTCGATGCCGCTGAGCCAGTAGGGCACCGTGTCGATGCGCAGACATTGCATCGTCTGCAGGCCGCGCGCGGTGGTCCGGATGCGCACCTCGCGCAGGCCGTCGGCCAGCGCCTCGTCCGCGCGGATGCGGCGCACCTGCCCCGTCGGCGCGATGCCGAGGTTGGCGCACAGCCCGCGCAGCGGCACGTAGATCTCGTCGTCTCCCGCCCGCACCGCCAGGATCTCATCGGCCTCCAGGAGCGCGACCTGGCGTTGGTCGATGACCGCGAGCGCCGTTGTCGGGTCCTGTGCCGGCACTATCTCATCCGTCCCCACCGTGCCTCCTCCTCTGCCTCCCCTTCATCGATGACCCTCGCCCTACTATCTCAGGTTGATGGGTCAACATGATGTTGACCCATCGCCCACCGTTCTCTTCCGCCGGGTCAACATGATGTTGACCCGTCATGGACCCAGCGATAGGGGACCACGCCACGATTTTCCTTCCTCATGCGCCACAGCGTCCGACAGGTTGATCGTGCAGGTTCATCCCTATCCCTTGTTGGATGACGTCACAACGCGATCGCGAATGCTCCCATGACATCGGTGATGGTGGCGTCCACGGCGTCCATGCCGTAGGCCTCCAGCCACGCCGCCCCGAACGCGTCGGCCGCCCCCACCCCGTCTCCCGCCTCCAGCGCGTCCAGCGCCTCCGTCAGCGCGTCCCCCCCGATGTGCTGCGGCCCGATGTTCCGCGGCCGCGGCCGGTCCTCGTTGTAGACCTTCACTAGCACCCGGCACGCCCCTACGTCCAGCCCCTGCTCCTGCACCCGCTCCCGGAACGCCCGCGCGTTGGCCTGCCGCTGCTGCTCGGTGGCGATCCCCCGCACGCTAATGCGCAGCCCCGGCGTCGAGCGCGCCACCGACCGCGCCTCCCCCTGCCCGCCCTCCTTCTGCCACCGCTGGACCGTGCGGACGGAGATGCCGAGTTGGCCAGCCAGTTCCTTGTTGCCCGCGGCCACTTGGGCGCGCCCCTCCCCGCCCCCCAGTTCGCGCACCACTGCGCGGATCGCCGCCGGCGTCAACTCCACGTCCGTCGCCGCCACCCGCGCCTCGTAGGCCCGCGCCAGGTCCGCGCTCAGGTCGGACACGCTACGCCACCCCCTGCACGGCCGCGTGATCGCGTAACGGCTTCAAGAGCTTGAGCAGCGTCCCCAGCCCCCCGCGCGTCCCGTCGAACGCCGTCAGTACCTCCCCCAACGGCACCGCCGCGTCCTGCACCTTGAAGTGCCCCAAACCGGTGCCCAGCGTCACCGACGGCGGGCACGCCGCCACCGGGTCCGGCTCGTCGGAGAGCAGGTACACGGCGTCCTTGTGGACGGCCACGGGCGTGTACCCCGCCTGGTCCATCTTGTGCAGGGCGCGTGACAGGTTCGCGTTGGCCTGCGCCAGGATCGCGTGCCGCCAGTCCGGCCGGTACAAAGGGCTGCGCTTCTCCCGGTGCCACGGGCTGTTGAAGCCGCTGATCGTCAGGCTGTAGGTCAGCTTGAGCGCGCGCAGGGCCAGCGCCCCCGCTGGCGTCGTGTCCGCCTGGAGCGCCGTCCGCGCCCCCCGCAGCCGCTCGTACCACGTCTCCATTGCCCGGCTATGCCGCGTCCAGACGTGCGCCTCGCGGATCGTCACCGTCTGGCCGCGCTCGATGGCCCACGCCACCGTCGGCGTGCAGCACCACCGCTCCTCGCCTCCCGCGATGCGCGCTAACCAGTACCCCGGCAGCCGCTTGTCGAAGGGCACCTTTCCGGCCGGATCGCGCCGCTCCTCGATGCCGGACAGGCCCAGCTCCACCACGCCCGCGGCGCTCAGCCATTGCGCGTTCTTGTCGTAGCTGTGAACGTAGGCCCGTTGCCGCTCGTTGGGGGAGAGCGTGCGCAGCCAGCTCAGTTCCGTCACCGTCTCGGCCTGCCCCGCCGGCCCCGGCAGCCCCTCCGGGTACTCCCGTTGGCTGCCGGCCCCCCGCTTGCCCAGCTCCTGCAGCAGGTCTGTCCCCGTCCGGCCCGGCGAACTGTAGTACGGCGCGCCCACCGCCCCCGCGTAGGCCACCAGCGCCGCCCGCAGCGTCGCCCCGTCCGTGTCCAGCCCCCACACCGCGTGCTCGTCGTACAGCGGGAACACCACGGAGACACTCGATCCAGCCTCGCCCTTCCTGCGCAGGACCACCCAGGCGCCCAGCGCCTCGGGGAAGGCGTGCAACTCGGCCAGGCCGTCGCTCACGAACGGGTGGCGCACCTCGCGGAAGCGCCCGCCGGCCTCGAGCGTGGCGGGGAGATCGGCCGCGCGTACCCAGGCGTCGGTCAGCCACAGTTGGGTCAGGTTATACCGGCGCGCCCCTTTGTACAGGTCGCCGACGTGCCGGATCGTCCCCGTGATCGGGGCGCGGGACCCGTCGGGCAGGTGCAGCCCGTCGGCGTCGAGCACCCCGATCGCTGCATTGATCACCGCCGTCATGCCGTCACCTCCGGGCCGCTTATGGATGGCCGTTCGCTCGTCGCCCCTCCCGCGCGAGGGGTGTATGACGACCATACACCCCTCAGTCTAAGGGTGTATGCTAAACATACACCCTTCATATCAACGAGGAGGACGAGATGCCTGCGACAGACCCGGAACGGCGCAAGCGGACAACGAAACTCTCCCCGGCGGACGACAATGCCGCGCCGGTGACGGCCGTCCTGGTGCCTACCGAACAGCGCCTGGTCACGATCGTCGACGACGAGGAGATCCCGGCCGCGCTCATCGCGGGGCAGGACATCTATCTCCCTATCCGCCCGCTGTGCCACACCCTCGGCATCGCCTCGCAGATGCAGATCACGCGCATCAAGGCGGACGAGGTGCTGGCCGAGAACCTGCGGCGCGTCCGCCTCGCCACGCCCGGCGGGCCGCAGATGGTGCAGGCGCTGCACATCGAGAGCGTGCCTCTGTGGCTGGGGACGCTGGAGCCCAGCCGGGTCAAACCCGACCTGCGGCCGCGCCTGATCGCCTACAAGCGGTGGATGCAGCGGCGCGTGTACGAGGCCTTCGCCGCCGAGATCGGCTGGGGACGCCCCGGCCCCCCGGAGCCTGCGCTGCCCGCCGCTGCGACGGCCGCCTCCCTCGAGTACATCGAGCAGATGGCCCTCGCGATCGCCCACATGGCCCACCAGCAGCGCGCGTTCGAGCGGGATTTGACCGGCGTACGCGACCACGTGCAGGTTCTCGACGGCCGCCTGGACCGCGCCGCCGCTGTCGTCGGCGGCCTGCTGCGCGACGTGAAGGCGATGCAGGCCGTGCTCGCTCCCGGCAACGTGATTACCCCGGCGCAGGCCGCCGAGGTCTCGCAGCACATCAAGGCCCTGGCCGAGACCCTGACGCACCGGGACCCCACGAAGAACCACTACCAGGGTCTCTTCGGTGAGCTCTATCGCCGCTTTCGCGTGCCCTCGTATCGCGAGATCACCACGGACCAATTCCCCACGGTGATGGAGTGGCTGCGCGACTTCCAACAGACGCTGGACGAGGGGGGCGCGCCCCCGGCGTAGGTGGCCACCGTTAGGGGACGCGGCGCTCCGCCCGGCGCCACTGCCCTCATGACCGATGGCTCGGTCCGTTCTCTGCTCCCTCATCATCGCTATCGCTCCGTCTCCTCAAATAGCCGTGGCTGCAAGCACGCGCGGGCGCAGGCCTCCAGCGCGGCCGGGTTGCGCCAGATGCTCTCGATGCATCGTAGCCCCACCCGCTGCCGCGCCGCGCTGATCGGCACGTCAAAGTCCGTGCGCTCCCAGCCGGCCGCCTCCAAGGGGCCATGCACCGTCGTGTGCCGGTAGCCGCTGAGGACGCACAGCGCCGGCGACGCCAGCAGCGCCGCCGTCAGGTCCTCGTGATCGGACCGAGTGAACTCGTGCGCATACTGCTTGTCACCCCGCCGCGTCTCCCGCACGTACGGCGGGTCGAGGTACACGCACGCCCCGGCGTGCCCGTAGGCGGCCAGGATGCGCCGCCAGTCTCCGCATTCGATCTGCACCCCTTGTAGCCGCTGATGAATCTCCGGCAGCCGCTCCACGACGCCCAGGTACTTGCGCACCGCGCTGGACACGCGCGTCCCGTTGGCGTTGCGGGCGTTGTACCCCCAGCTTCCCACAGCCCGCGCCGCCCCGCCGGCCGCTGTCCCCGCCCCGATGCTGTAGCGCCAGCCGGTGCGCGTCGCCTCTCCCGCCGCGGCGCCCGTTGCACCGCCGAACGCTTGGCGGACGCTGACGAACCACGCCCAGGCCCGCGCCGCCGGGTCCTCGCCGTCGTGACACGCCCGCCGGCACTCCTCGAACTCCTCGCGCGCGTAGGGCGTCAGCTCCGCGAGCAGGCGGAACCGCTCGAAGGCGGCCGGATCGCGCAGCACTCGGTAGAAAATGTACGACATCGCCGGCGAGATCGTTGAGCGTCTCCAGCGGCGCGCGCGGTTTCCACCAGAAGACCGCTCCGGCACCGCAACAGGGCTCGACGTAGCATTCGTGCGGCGGCAGCAAGGATACGATGTGCCGCGCCAGGTGGCCCTTGCCCCCAAACCACGTGACCGGGCTGCGCAGGGGCCGGTGCGCCGCGTCACCGACGCTGTGCTCCCGGCTGTCCCCGTCGCGCATGCCGATCGCTGGCGTCGCGCGCTGATGAGAGGCGGTCATGGTGCGCCCCTCCCCGCGACAGCTGGGGACCCTGCCCGTGCCGCGACCACCCATCGCGCGTGCTCCGCTGGCTGGCAGCGGCAGGGCGCGGCGCGACACAACGGACAGCCCCCCACCAGGTGTGACCTGTCCCCCGCAGGGGGCCGATCACCGTCTGACGCTCGTCCCGCCGAACCCAGGGGACGGGCCACGGCAACCGTGGCAACGGGAGAGGAGACCGGGACCTCCGACATCCCCGTCGGCGGGGACATCTCCCGTTCCGCGCTAGCGTACACGATGCGCACGCCGCCGTGGCCCGTCCGCTCCAGCGCCTGCTGGACCCGCCCGCGTAGCTTGTGCGCTAACCAGTCCGCGTGGAACGACGACGGCACTGCCACCCGCAGCACGTCCCCCTCCAGCGCGAGGGCGCAGGCCGGGGCGAACCACACGGCGTAGTTCTCGGGCGTCAGCACCTCCCGCACCTC
>JAABUX010006965.1_pt1 | contig 13376 bp, 12 predicted proteins | sample 5561851 | NCBI WGS metagenome assembly JAABUX01 (sample SAMN10711883, study PRJNA513361) | rock metagenome | isolation source: Antarctica rocks | place: Antarctica: Victoria Land, Richard Nunatak red sandstone | collected 2016-01-03 | reverse complement strand
CGACGGTCGCCAGCGCCACCAGCGGCACGACCGCCCAATGGGGTGCCAGCTGGAAGAACGGGTTGCCGTCGAGCGTGGGGTTCTGGATCAGCAGCGCCGTCTGGCCGGCGTAGCACAGCAGCAATGAAGGCAGCACGAGCGCATACCAGCCAAACCGGATCGGGTTGCGCCCAACCCCGCCCATGTCGGCGTAGAGCGCCTCGCCCCCGGTCACGGCCAGGAACACGCCGCCCAGCACGATGAAGCTGTGCAACCCGTGCCGGGCCAGGAACCCGGCGGCCGCCAGCGGGTTGAGCGCCAGCAGCACGCGCGGCTCATGGACCGCACTCGCCAGGCCGAGCACGCCGATGGTGACGAACCAGACGCACATGACTGGACCGAAGACGCGCCCGATGGAGGCGGTGCCCCGCACCTGGGCGGCGAACAGCGCCAGCAGCACGAGCAGCGAGGCGGGTAGGACGTAGGGCTTGAAGACGTCGGTGACGACGTTGAGTCCTTCGAGCGCGCTCAGCACCGAGATCGCCGGGGTGATCACGCCGTCGCCATACAGCAGCGCCGCGCCAAACAGGCCCATGAGCGTGAGCAGCATCGTCCGGTGCTGGACCTTCGTCGTGACGAGCGACATCAGCGCCATGATGCCGCCTTCGCCATGGTTGTCCGCCCGCATGACGAACACGCAGTATTTGATCGAGACGGTGATGATCAGCGCCCAGATGACCAGCGACAGCAGCCCGACTGCCTCCCCGGCCGTGGGATGTCCGCCGACGGTGCCCACGATGGTCTGGTAGGTGTACAGCGGACTGGTCCCGAGGTCGCCGTAGACGATGCCCAGAGCGGCGAGCGCCGTGGTGACGGTCGTCCTCGGCTCCAGTATGGAAGCGGGCATGGAAGCGGGCACGGGGGCAGGTTGCGGCGAGGCCTGTGCGGCGCCTGGGTTCGTGCTGTCCATCTGTTTCCCCTCGGGTGAGCGTCGGTTCAGGCATCGCGGTGGGACTCCGGACATGGACGCCACCCCGTCGCCACCGAGCTATAGCTGAACCGGTCGGGAGCGGAGTAAGAAAGGCCGCGTGCCGAGATGGGTGGAAGCCTGCCTGAACCTTTCAATGCAATACGGGGGCACGCCCATGAGCGAGGCCGGGCGGTCCGATGTTCACCTTCCGAGCCGGCCAGCCTCCATGCCGCCACTTGGCCCGTCGCTGGGCCCGCCGTTCCGCCGTTGGGCACTGGTGCAGCCGCGCATCGGCATCGGCGACATGATCTGGCACCTGCCGCACATCCAGGCGCTCACGCGCCAGTTGGGGGGGCGCGCGACACTGGTCGCACGGTCCTCGTCGCGCGCCGACCAGCTCGTCGGCCCCGAGGACGGCATTGCCGACGTGCTGTGGATCGAGCAGGACGAACGTTCGGCCCTCCACGGAAGGGAGGGGTTCGTCGGCACCGCCCGCTTGGTGCGCGCGTTGCGAGCGCGGCGGTTCGACGCCGCCGTGCTGCTCACCCGCAGCCGGACGCTCGCCTTCGCCGCGGCGGTGGCCGGCATACCGAAGCGATACGGCTACGGCGTGGGGCGGCTGCAGCGCTCCATGCTGAGCGGGCCATACCACCTGCCGCTGGACGCCCGGAGCAGCCACGCGTACGACCAGGCCGGAGCGTGGCTCCGGGCCGCGGGCGTTCCCTTGACCGACGCCGAACCAAGACTCCACGTGGACGCCGCGGCGCGAACGACGGCCCGCTTGCGCCTGGACCTGGCGGGCATCCCTTTCGTCGCCCTTGGCATCGCGGCTTCCGACGCCGCAAAGAAGTGGGACATAGCGGCTTTTGCCGAGCTCGCCGTCCATCTCCTGGCCGACGGCTGGCCCGCGCTGGTGCTGGTGGGCGGGGACGGGGAGCGCGCCGAGGCGGAGGCGCTCCTGCGTCGGCTTCCAGCGGCGGACGCCCTGCGCGTGGTCCCGGTCCTCGGCTGGAACCTGCGCGAGGTCGCGGCAGTGCTGCAGGACGCCGCGTTCTACGTCGGCAACGACACCGGGGTGCTCAACATCGCGGCCGCTGTCGGGACACGCAGCTACGGCCTGTTCGGAGCGACTGCGGTGCTGACGCACAGCCCCCGCATCGTGCCCGTGACGCCGCCCGGCGGGATCGACGGGGTCGATGGCATGGCGCGGATCGATGTGGCCGCCGTGCTGGACGCGATCGCCGAACAGAACGCTCCGCGCCGGGTCATGGCATCCGGCACGTCCGACAGTTCGACGCCGTGACGTGCATCCGTCGATGACCGCCCCGCTGCCCAGGCGTTCCGTCATGCGGGACCGTCCGATGCGCATCCTGTTCATCTCGTCCAACAGCATCGGCGATGCCGTGATCACCTCCGGCGTCCTCGATCACCTGATCCGCACCTATACGGACTGCCGCATCACCATCGCCTGCGGTCCCGCCGCCGCGGCCGTGTTCGCGCGCATGCCGAACCGCGAGCGCACGATCGTCGTCGTCAAGCGCTCCTACGACGGGCACTGGCTCAAACTCTGGCGCGAGGTCGTCCTCACGCGCTGGGACCTCGTGATCGATATGCGCGGATCGCTCCTGGCCTTCCTGGTCCCGGCCCGCAGGCGCGCCGTGCGGCGGCCCGGTTCGGGCCGGATGTTCGAGCAGCACGCGGCCATGCTCCGCATCACGCCCGCGCCGCTGCCCGTCATCTGGACGGCGCCGGCCGACCGCGCACGGGCCGCCACCCTGCTGCCACCGGGGCGGCCGGTCGTGGGGTTCGGCGCGACGGCGAACTGGGCGCGGAAGGTTTGGCCTGCCGACCGTTTCGCCGCACTTTTCCACAAGCTTGCGAGCGGCCCGTTGCCCGGCGCCGTCCCCGCCGTCTTTGCCGGCCCGGGCGACGTGGAGCGGTCCGGAGCGGCTCCGCTGCTTGCGGCACTTCCGGAGGCGATCGACCTATGCGGCAGCCTTACTCTGCCGGAAGCGGCAGCCTGCCTGCAGCGTTGCGCCGTTTATGTCGGCAACGACAGCGGTTTGATGCACCTTGCAGCCGCATCCGGTGCGCCGACAGTGGGCCTCTGCGGCACGACGCTGGACCGGGCGGCGGAGATGGCGCCAGCCGGCCGTCGCGCCGCGTGGGCGCTGGCGGACGAGCCTTCGATGGAAAACCTCTCGGTCGAAACCGCTTACCGGGCGTGCGTAGGGATGCTGGAATCGGCGACGTGAGCCGTATCCCTGGAACGAGGCGCCGCTCACCCCATCTGATCGACGTCTGACGCGAGCTTCCCCGATGCAAAACACGACCACCACGCCCCGCATCCAGGTCGAGATCAAGCCCGAGCGGCCCCGCCTGCACAAGGTCATGCTGGTCAACGACGATTTCACCCCGCGCGAGTTCGTGGTGTCGGTGCTGCGCGCGGAATTCCGGCTGAGCGAGGGGCAAGCCCACCAGGTGATGATGACGGCGCACCAGCGCGGGGTGTGCGTCGTCGCGGTGTTCACCAAGGACGTGGCCGAGGCCAAGGCGACGAACGCCACCGACGCGGGCCGCAAGAAAGGCTACCCGCTGCTGTTCACGACCGAACCGGAGGAGTAGGTCGAACAAGGTTGAGGCTCTGCATCTTGCCTCAGACGGTCATCACAGAGCACCGCCGGTCGAATGGGCGTCCAGCATGTGCGCGCCGATCGCCTTCGGGTCGGCGCCCGCTGCCAGCGTTTCGTGCACGATGCGGCCGTTGCGCATGACCGCGATGCGGTCGGCCAGTTCCAGCAGTTCGTCCAGGTCTTCGCTGATGAGCAGGATAGCCGTGCCGGCGTTGCGGGCGGCCATGATGCGGGCGCGCACTTCGGCCACCGCCTTCACGTCCAGTCCGAAGCACGGGTTGGCGACGATCAGCAGCGATACCTCGCCGTCCAGCTCGCGGGCGAGCACGCAGCGCTGAACGTTGCCGCCCGAGAGTACGCCGATCGGGGCGTCGGCGGAGGGCGCGCGCACGCCGTAGCCGGCGATCATCCGGTCCGCCCGGCGGCGCATGTCGGCGGCGTCCAGCCAACGCCGCGGCCCCTTCGTACCCTGGTCGAACTGCCGCAGGTTCAGGTTGTCCACCACCGACATCGCCGGCACACAGCCGTTCCGCAGCGGTTCCTCCGGCAGGACGCGCACGCGCAGGGCTTGAGACTGCCGCCGGGTCGCGGCGTAGGGGACGCCGGCCACGGCAACCGCGCCGGCCGTGGCCGGGCGCTGGCCGCCCAGCAGCTCCAGTAGCTGCTTCTGCCCATTGCCGGACACGCCGGCTACCCCGACGATCTCGTGCGAGCACACCTCCAATCGCGCGATGTCCAGCCCGGACCGCCCGACGTCCCTGGCGGTCCGCACTCCCCGTAGGGACAGGCGCACCGCCGCCTCCGCCACGCCCCGGCGTTCCGGGTGGCCCGGCGCGTGCGGCTCGCCGATCATCATCGCGGTCATGTCGCTGCGGCCCAGCTCGCCCGTCGTCCCGCGCCCGGCGAGCTTGCCGCGGCGAAGCACCGTGACCTCGTCGGTGAAGCGCATCACGTCGGACAGCCTGTGGGTGATGACGACGACGGTGACCACGCCGCCATGGGCCAGGCCCCGCATGAGCCCCAGCATCTCGTCGGCCTCCTGCGGGGTCAGCACCGAGGTGGGTTCGTCCAGCACCAGGAAGCGCCGCTGGAGATAGAGCTGCTTGAGGATTTCGGTCTTCTGCCGCTCGCCCGCCGACAGCGTGCCGACGACGGCGTCCAGGCGGACCTGGAGGGGCATCCGCGCCAGGAACGCGTCCAGCTCGGCCCGCTCGCGCGCCCAGTCGATGACGGCCGGCACGCGGGCGCGGGCGATCACGAGGTTCTCGGCGACCGTCATCGACGGCACCAGGGTGAAGTGCTGGTACACCATGCCGAGGCCGAGCGCGTCCGCGTCCGCCGGCCGGGCGATGACGGCCTCGCGTCCATCGACCAGGAAGGCGCCCTCGTCGGCGCGGTAGTAGCCGAGCAGGCACTTCACCAAGGTCGACTTGCCGGCGCCGTTCTCGCCCAGCAGCCCGTGCACCGTCGCGGGCCGGACCTTCATGTCGATGCCCGACAACGCGTCGAAGGTCCCGAACCGCTTGCCGATCCCGGCCGCCTCGACGCCGATCGCAGTCATCGCAAATGCGCCAGGAAGGTCGCGGAGTCCGTCACCGCGCCGAACACGCCGCCCTGCATGGGCACCATGGCGAGGGCGGCGAGGTGATTGGCGTAGTCGGTCGCCCCGCAGCAATCGCCGAGCAGCAGGCACTCGAAGCCGCGGTCGTTGGCCTCGCGCAGCGTGGTGTGGACGCACACGTCGGTGGTGATGCCGGTCAGCACGAGGTTGCGGATGCCGCGCGTGCGCAGGATCAATTCGAGGTCGGTGGCGTAGAAGCTGCCCTTACCGGGCTTGTCGATCACCACCTCGCCGGGGGCCGGGGCCAGTTCGGGGATGATGTCCCATCCGGGCTCGCCGCGGACCAGGATACGCCCGCACGGCCCGGCGTCGCCGATGCCCGCGCCGATCCGCCGCGACCGCCAGCGCTTGTTGGCGGGCAGGTCCGACAGGTCCGGCCGGTGGCCCTCGCGGGTGTGGATGATGGTGTCGCCGCGCTCGCGCATGGCGGCCAGCACGCGGCCGATCGGGCCGATCGGCGCTCGGGTGAGCGAGAGGTCGTAGCCCATGCTGTCCACGTAGCCGCCGGGGGCGCAGAAATCGGCCTGCATGTCGATGACGATCAGCGCGGTGCCGGCGAGGTCGCCGTCGTACGGCCAGGGATACGGGTCGGCAGGGATGCTCACTCGGCCGCCTTCAGCTCGGCCCGCGGTGGCGGCAGGCCGCAGCCGGTGCCGTCCGTCACCTGCACCTCGGCCTCCCACGGCAGCCGGTAACGCCCGGCGGCAAGGTCGTGCATGTAGGTGTACGGGCAGTCGGTGGCCCCGCCCGCGACGGCCGAGAAGCCGCGATGGCCGAACTGGTAGATGTTGTTCTCCACGCCCCAGCACGACCGCGCCTCCCGCACCAGGTCGGGGCGGACTTCGGCGGTGACGATCTCGTCCGCCCGGCCGCTGGCGCCGTGGGCGACGATGGCGCCGTCGAAGTTGCACACCATCGCCTCGCCCATCGAGTCGAAGGTGCCGTCGCTGCCACACATGCACACGCTGGCGGTGACCATCAGGTTGCAGAACGCGTTGGACTGGTTGGTGAAGCGCCAGGCGTCGCGGATCGGCGCTGTGTAGCCGGCGGTGCGCAGCATCACCTCGGCCCCGCGATAGGCGGCCTCGCGCGCCATCTCCGGGAACATGCCGTCGTGGCAGATGATCAACGCCAGCTTGCACCCGCGCGGGCCGTCGATGACGGGAATGCCGAGATTGCCGGGCTCCCACGGCTCGACCGGGACCCAGGGGTGCATCTTGCGGTAGTACAGCCGTATGTCGCCGGTGTCGGACACGACGATGCCGCTGTTCCAGGGCATGCCGCCGGAGTTGCGTTCCATGATGCTGAAGCAGCCCCAGACGGCGTTGTCGACGCAGGCCTGGCGCATGGCGGCGATTTCGGGGCCGTCGAGGTCGCAGGTCACCTCGTCGCGCACGTCCATCGACAGGCCGTGCAGCGCGTATTCGGGGAACACCACCAGGTCGAGCCGGGCCATGTTGCGGCGCGCCTTGGCGACCATGGCGACGATCCGCTCGGTCTGCCGGGTGATGTCGGCGCGGGTTTCGATCACCGGCAGCGCGAGCTGGACGAGGCCCAGCACGACGCCGTGCGGCGAGGGGTTCAGTCCACCGAGTCCGTTCATGAATAGTCTCCCTTCAGCGTGCGATCGACAGCTCGCCCGGCATTCCGCGCACCGACCACCCGGGCCGCACGGTGGCGACGAGGATGGCCAGGGTCAGCACGAACGGGGCGGCGTAGAACAGGTAGTAGTAGCTGGTCACGCCGACCGCCTGCAGCGACGGGCCGAGCGCGCCGGCCGCGCCGAACAGCATGGCGGCGCCCAGGCAGCCGACCGGGCTCCAGCGCGCGAACACCACCAGCGCCACCGCCATCAAGCCTTGGCCGGACGACAGGCTCTCGTTCCAGCTCCCCGGATAGACCAGGCTGAGGAACGCGCCGCCGACGCCGGCGAGCGCGCTGCCGGCCATGGTCGCCAGCAGGCGGGTGCGGTTGATGTCGAGGCCGAGCGCGCGGGCGGCGTCGGCGCTGTCGCCCACGATGCGCAGGCGCAGGCCGAGACGGGTGGCGCGGAACATCCATGCCATCGCGAAGGCCGCCGCCACGCCGACCAGGAACAGCGGGCTGACGGTCAGGGCGCTGCGGACCTGCGGGATGTCGGACCACAGACCGAACGGGATGCCGGGCAGGCCGGGCGCGCTCGGTTGCACGTAGGGCTTGCCGAAGAAGAACGCGATCCCGTCGCCGGCGAGCAGGATGGCGATGCCCATGGCGACGTCGTTCACCCGGGTCAGCGCGCAGAGCAGGCCGTGAACCCCGCCCAGCAGCGCGCCCGCGCACGCGGCGGCGAGCACGCCGAGCCACGGCGAGCCGCTGAGGTAGGCGGTGGCGTAGGCGACCATCGCGCCGAGTACGAGCACGCCCTCGTTGCCGAGGTTGATCCGTCCGGCGCGCTCCGTCAGGCACTCGCCCAGGCTCACGAACAGGAACGGCGTGGACACGCGCAGCGACCCGGCGAGCATGGCGACCGCGACGGTCCCAGCGCCCGTCATCCGACGCCCCGCGGCTGGAACCAGCGCAGGCGGCCGTACAGCGTCTCGCTGGCCAGGATGGCGACGAAGATCATGCCCTGCAGCACCAGCACCGTCGCGTCCGGCAGGCCCATCCGGCGCTGCAGCAGGCCGCCCGCCGCGCCGATGCCGCCCAGCAGCACCGCCATCGGCAGGATCGCCAGCGGGTTCTGCCGGGCCAGGAATGCGATCAGCACCCCGGAATACCCGTAGCCGGCAATCAGCGACGCATTCGCGCGGCCATGCACGGCCGCGACCTCGATCATGCCCGCGAGCCCGGCCATGGCGCCGCCGAGCGCGCAGGCGCCCACGATCAGGGAGGCGACCGGCAATCCCTGGAGCTGGGCCGCGCGGACGTTCCCGCCGGTGACGCGCGCGGCGAAACCGGTGGTCGTGCGGAAGATCAGCACCCAGCACAGCACGCAGGCGACCGTGCCGACGAGGATGCCGGGATGCACCTCCAGTCCCGGCAGCGTTCCCAGCATCGTGTCCTCCGGGATGGGGTAGCTGGACGGTTTGTTGAGGCTGGCCGGGTCGCGCAGCGGTCCCTCGATGAGCTGGTTGAACAGCGCGATGGCGATGTAGGCCATCAACAGGCTCACGACCGTCTCGTTCACGCCGCGGCGGGCGCGCAGCAGGCCGACCAGCCCGATCCACACCGCGCCGGCCGCCGCCCCGGCGAGCGCCATGGCGAGCTGGACGAGTACGGCCGGGGCGCTGCCGAGCGCGAGCCCGGCGCAGGTGGCCGCGAGACCGCCCAGCACCAGCGCCCCTTCGCCGCCGATGACGATGAGGCCGAGCTGGGCCGGCACCGCCACGCACAGCGCGGTCAGCAGCAGCGGCGCCGCCCGGGCCAGGGTGTTCTGCAGCGAGAACCAGCTGCCGAACGCGCCGGTCCAGATCAGCGCGAAGAAATCGGCGGGCGAGCGGCCGAGCGCGAGGAGGAAGCCGCAGAACAGCGCCGTCGCCCCCATGATCGCCGCGAACGGGATGAGCCCCGCCTCCAGCGTCCGCCGCAGCTTGTAGAAACTGTCGGCTTGGGTGCGCGGGACACTCGGCAGGCTGGACGCGACGGCGGGGTCGGCCGCGTCCATGGCGGTCAGGCGAGCGAGCCGTTGACGCCCTCGACGAGCCAGTTGGTCGATTCGAGTTCGATGGCGGTCTCGGGATAGGCAGCGCCGGCCGCGATAACCTGCTTGCCGGTGTTGTCCATGAGCGGCCCCTTGAACACGGCGAAGCCGCCCTTCACGATCTGCGCCTTCACGTCGTCAGCCTGCTTGCGGGCGGCCTCGCTGACTGCGGGGCCGTAGGGCGACATCTTGATGAACCCTTCCGCCAAGCCGCCGCGGGTGAAGTTCGGCAACGGCTCGCCGGCCTGCATCTTGGACACGTACATCTTATACACCGTGGCCCAGTTCCACTCTGCGCCGGTCAGGTAGCCCTTGGGCGCCAGGACGGCCTGGTTCGCGTGGTAGCCGCAGGTGTACGCGCCGCGGCCCTCGGTGGTCTGCACGACGACCTTCGGCCCGTCGACGTGACAGGTGATCACGTCGATGCCCCGATCGATCAGCGCATTGGTGGCTTCTGCCTCCTTTACGGGCATCGACCAGTCGCCGGTGAAGATGACCGAGGTGGTGATCGCCGGGTCGACCGAGCGCGCGCCCATGGCGAAGCTGTTGATGTTGACCAGCACCTGCGGGATCGGCTTGGCGGCGACGAACCCGAGCTTCTTGGTCTTGGTGGCGTGGGCCGCGACGATGCCGTTCAAATACTGGCCCATGCCGATATAGCCGAAATACGACCCGGCGTTCATCGGGTGCTTGGCCGCGTCCCACAGCCCGCCACAGTGGCGGAACTGGATCTTGGGATATTTCTTGGCCATGCGCAGCACGTAGGGATCGAAGTAGCCGAAGCTGGTGGGGAACAGCAGGGACGCGCCGTCGAGCTGGATCATGCTCTGCATGGTCTTCTCGACATCGTCGGTCTCGGGGACGCGCTCCTCCTCGATGATATTGAGGCCGGGCATGGACTTGATGGCGGCGGCGCCTTCGGCATGGGCCTGGTTGTAGCCGTAATCGTCGCGCGGCCCGACGTAGATGAAGCCGATGGTGATCGGCTTGCCGGCCGCCGACGCCGGTCGCAAGAGGCCGGCCGCAACGGCGGCGCCGCCTACGCTCTGGACCATGCGCCGGCGGGTCAGGCTGCCTACGTGCGACATCGGCTTTGCTCCACGTTGATCTTGGAGCGCCATGCAACGGACATACCAGCGCGAGCGTCAGTGCTCCGGGCCGAGTTCCGCCGGGTGCCGGGTGACGGTTCGGAGTCCGCGCTTGAACACCGCGACGGGATGGCGGATTTCGGCGATCGCGCGCTCGGGCGTGGGGCTGTCGATCACGACGATATCCGCTGGATTGCCGACCGCGATCCCGTAATCGCCGAGGTTGAGGATGCGGGCCGAGCGGTCGGTCAGCATGGCGAAGCACTCCCGCAACTGCGCTGGCTGGCTGACCTGGAGGATGTTCGCATGCAAGTTCGCCATGCGGATCAGCGAGCAGTCGCCGAACGGCGTGGCCGGGTTGAGGACGTTGTTGCTGGACAGCGAGCAATTGACCCCGTGCTCGATCAGGAAATGGGCGTCCGTCACGCCGCGCCTGATCCCGTGGTCCTGGTCCCGCCCCATCAAATACAAATCCGTGGCCGGCAGGACCGTTACGTTCACCCCAGCATTGGACAGGCGCCGGGCCACGGCGGCCACCTGGGCGGGCGGCATGACGGACAGCTTGGTCATGTGCCCGGCCGTCACGCGCCCGCCCAGCCCGTAGGCCTCGGTCAGCTCGCACACGAGCAGGATGTCGAGATCGTCGGGCGTGTTGCCGAAATCGAGGTGCATGTCGACGTCGACGTCGAACTCGCGCGCCAGCTCGAAGATACGCCGCAACTGGCCGGCGTGGTCGGTATCGTAGCGGGGGGCCGCGCCGATGACCTGGGCGCCCCGTTTCAGCGCCTGGACCAGCAGCGCATCGGTGCCGGGGTAGTTGGTCAAGCCTTCCTGCGGGAATACGCAAAGCTGCAGGTCGACCGCCCATCGGTAGTCGTTCGCCAGCGCGGCTACGGCATCGAACCCTCGCAGGCCGATCCCTGGGTCGACTTCGACGTGGGTGCGGATGCGGGTCGTCCCGTGGATCAGGCATTCCCGCAGCGTTTGCTCCGCACGCGCGCGAACGTCGTCCTCGGTGATGTGCGGCTTGAAGGGCGCGACGTATTTGACCGGGCTGATGTCGCGTCCGGGCTCCGCCGGGCACCGGTCGAGCAGGCGGGACTTGTCGAGATGGATGTGCGTCTCGATCAGGCCGCCGCAGGCAAGGCGGCCGCCAGCGTCGAACGCCGGCGCATCCGCCGCCAGCCCCGCCTCGATCGCGACGATGACGCCGCCGGACACGCCGATATCCATCAAGCGTCCGTCGGGCTGCCCGACGAGCTGCGCGTTGCGAACGATCAAATCCACCGGCTTACCCTCCTCGGGCCTCATCCTGGAACGACAGGCAGCTTTTCAGCATGGCTTAAAACTTGCTGGAGGGTCACCGTCAATCCGGGCCCGGCTGGTCCGACGGCGCACGCAGGAGAGGGATACCCGTGTTAGCCACCGATCCTGCCATCTTCCAAGCCGCTGATCGCCGACGGACCGCAATCGTCGCGGGAGTCATCGGCAACGTCCTCGAATGGTATGACTTCGCGGTATACGGCTACTTCGTCCCAGTCATCTCGCAACTGTTCTTCCCCGCCAAGACCCCGGTCGTCTCCCTCCTGCTGACCTTCTCCGTGTTCGGCGTGGGCTTCGTGATGCGCCCGATCGGCTCCGTCGTGTTCGGGCAGTATGGCGACCGCCATGGCCGCAAGCGGGCATTGAGCGCGGTCATCTTCCTGATGGCGCTCTCGACCTTCGCGGTGGGCCTGCTGCCGACCTACGGGTCGGCCGGCGTGCTGGCCCCGCTGCTGCTGGTGGCGGCGCGCCTCGCGCAAGGCCTGTCTGGAGGCGGCGAATGGGGCGGGGCCGCCGCCTACCTGGTGGAATACGCGCCGCCGGGCAAGCGCGGCTTGGTCGGTTCCTGGCAGCAGGTCAGCGTGGGCGGCGGCTTCCTGCTCGGTTCGCTGGCGGCGGCGCTGCTGACGGCGGCGCTCACCCCGGACGAGATGCTCGCCTGGGGCTGGCGCATCCCGTTCCTGTTCGGGATCGCGGTCGGCGGGGTCGGCGCCGTGCTGCGCTGGCACCTGGCCGACACGCCCAAATTCGCGGAGCTGCAGGATCAGGGCCACGTGGCCAGGTCGCCGTTGCGGGAGGCGTTCACGACCTTCCGCACGCCGACCCTGCTCGCGTTCGGCATCACCTTGCACAACACCGTGGCCTACTACGCGGTCCTGATCTATCTCACGAGCTGGTTGACCAACATTGTCAAGATGCCCCGCAGCACGGCGTTGTGGATCGGCACGGCCTGCCTGCTGGCCTTCGTCGTCGTGGTTCCCTTCATGGGAGCGCTGTCGGACCGCATCGGACGACGGCCGCTGTTCATCGCGTCGTGCCTCGGCTACGTCGTCCTGGCCTATCCGATGTTCCTGCTGGCCTCGACCGGGGTGCCGGCCTACGCCTTCATCGCCCAGCTCGTGCTGGTCGTGCTGCTGGCGTTGTACGCCGGTCCGGGGCCGGCGGTGTACTGCGAGCTGTTCCCGACCCGGGTCCGCTACACCGCGCTGTCGGTCGGCTACAACATCCCGGTGGCGATCTTCGGCGGCTTCGCGCCCTTCATCGCGACCTGGCTGATCCAGTCCACCGGCAGCATTCTCGCCCCCGCCTTCTACGTCATCGCGGCGTCGGCCGCGTCGCTGGTCACCATGGTCTGGGTGAAGGAGACCGCGTTCGAGCCGCTCGGCTAACCACGTGGGCTGAGAGTCCAGGACGGCGGCAGTTCACTCGCAAGCCGGCGGAGAATAACCTGCGGCGGAACGATCGGGAGACGTCGATGGCGCGGATCATACGGGTGGCAGCCGCGCAGATGGGGCCCACGCAGTTGCGCGACGCGCGGCCGGACACGCTGGCGCGCATGATCGCCCTGCTGGAGCAGGCTGCGGTGGCCGGCGCAACCCTGGTGGTGTTCCCGGAACTCGCCTTCACAACGTTTTTCCCGCGCTGGCTGCTCGATGGCGCGGACCTGGAGTCCTGCTTCGAGCGGGCGATGCCGAACCCGGCGGTGCAGCCTCTGTTCGATCGCGCCCGCGCGCTGGGCATCGGCTTCTATGTCGGCTACGCGGAGCTGACACGAGGCGGCCAGCGGTTCAACAGCGCGCTGCTGGTCGCCCCCGACGGCGCGCTGCTCGGTCGCTACCGCAAGATCCACTTGCCGGGCTCGATCGAGCCGCGGGCGGCGAACGCTTCCAGCAACTGGAGAAGCGCTACTTCGCCTATGGCGACCTCGGCTTTCCCGTGTTCCGCGCGCCGCCGGCCTGGCACGGCGGCCTGCTCGGCATGCTGATCTGCAACGACCGCCGCTGGCCGGAGGCGTGGCGCGTGCTGGCGCTGCAGGGCATGGAGCTGCTGTGCTGCGGCTACAACTCGGCCGCCTACGACCCGA
>JAABUX010006964.1_pt1 | contig 13378 bp, 10 predicted proteins | sample 5561851 | NCBI WGS metagenome assembly JAABUX01 (sample SAMN10711883, study PRJNA513361) | rock metagenome | isolation source: Antarctica rocks | place: Antarctica: Victoria Land, Richard Nunatak red sandstone | collected 2016-01-03 | reverse complement strand
CGCGCCAGGAGACGACCGGGTCGTAGCTCAGCCATCGTTCCCACAAGGGCTCGATCAGAGCCCCGCTGGGGAACTCGATCGGCAGGTCAACGTAGTAGGGTGGGTTGTCGACGTTCGGCGTGTAGCATGAGCCCAGGCCATAGGCAAGCCAGGAGTATTCGTCGCCGCTGACCGGCCCCCGCGGCTCGCCCGGGAATACGTTGTTGTAGTAGCGGTAGAGCCAGGCGCGGTGCGTGAGGTCGAAGTAGGAATCCGCCGAGAGCAGCGCCATGGCGGCGAAGACGTCGGGGTTGCGCGAGCCCAGATGCCAGGCCCCAAGCCCGCCTGACGAGATGCCAAAGACGCCGCGGCTGGCGGCGGCGGGGATAGTGCGGTAATGCTGGTCGACGTGGGCGACCACCTCCCGCGCGACGTACTGCTCGAAGTTCCCGTTGACGGGGGAATCCACCCACTGGCTGCAGCCCCATCTGCTCCATCCGTCCGGCATGACCACGATCATCTCGGCCGCCCGGCGCGCGCTCACAACCTCGTCGAGGACGGGATCGATGGCGCGGTACAGCACGCCGCCGCCCAGCATATCGCTCGTCCAGTGGATGGCCCGGCTGCTGAACCCATGCAGCAGGTACGCGGTCGGGTAGCGCCGTGTCGAGGTGTGATACCCGGGCGGGAGGTAGACCACCAGGTCGCGCCGGCTCGGGTCACCGATGGCGTTGCCCGCGAGGTGCTGACTATCGATCTGCTCGACGACGATCATTGCATGCTGCTCCCTTTGGTGTGATAAACAGATGTAGCCTACAGTGTAATCGGTAGCCACCCAGATTGATAGTTGATCGAGGGCGCCGTCTTGCTGTATGCTGGGAATGCTGGATGCGCCGCGAGGAAACGTGTGTACGTGTGTAGAGGTGGAGGTAACGATAGATGCCGGCAATCGCAGAGGACATCCGCAGTATCCCCGCTATCTTGCGCCGGACATATGCCCGCGTGGACGAGCATCGCGCGGCGCTCGCTCCGCTGCTCGGCGGGCCGGTGGCGCTGCTCGGGTCCGGCTCATCCTACTGCGTGGCCATGGCGGCCGCCGCCGTTTACGAGGAGGCGCGCCACGCGCCAGCGCAGGCCATCATCGCGTCCGACTACCTGCCACGGCCCGGTTGGACACACATCGCCATCAGCCGCACCGGGCAGACGACCGAGCTCATCGACGCCATGGCGCGCGCCCACGCGGCGGGCGCTCCCATCCTCCTGGTCGTCGGCGAGGAAGGTTCGCCGGCCGCGCGCTACGCCGACGCGCTCTTGCCACTTGAGTTCGCCGCGGAGCAAAACGTGATTCAGACCCGCTTCGTCGTCGCGTCGGTCGAGGCGCTGCGCTCCCTGGCCGCGGGCGAGAATGAGGCGTCGGTCGATCTCCCATCGGCAATCGAGCGTGCGCTCGACGGTTTCGACCCGGCGCCGCTCTTGCGGTTCGACCACGTCGTCTTCCTCGGGCGCGGCTACTGCCAGGGACTGGCCCGCGCGGCGGCGGTCAACCTGCAGGAAACGGCCCTGATGACGCCCGAGGCGCACCATACGCTGGACTATCGGCATGGCCCAATCGCGGCGGCCGACCGGGACACGCTCGTCTGGCGCCTCGACGCGGCGGGCGACACGGCCAGCGCCGCCGTGCTCGACGACGTGCGCAAGACGGGCGCAACCGTCTTTGGCCTGGCGGACGAGCCGCTTGCCGCGCTAGCTCAGGTGCAGCTCTACTCTTTGCACAAGGCTCAGGCGCGCGGCATTGACCCGACAGCCCCGCGCAACCTGTCCCGCGCTATCATCCTCGACCACTCCTGAGCGTCAGGGGAGGGAGTGGCATGGACCATGACGACGAGGGGCGCTTTGTGCTGGGGATCGACCTGGGCGGCACCAAAATCGCCGCGGCGACGGCGCGGCCCGATGGCACAATCATCCGTATGGAGCGGCTGCCGACCGAGGCGCGGCAGGGCGCCGGGCAAGCCATCCGCCGCGCGCTCGACGCGGCCAGGCGCCTGGCCGCCGACACCGCCGTCGCCACCGGGGGGGAACTGGTCGCGGTCGGCGTGGCCACGATGGGCGTCACCCGCGAGGACAGCGTCCTGATGGCGCCCAACGTGCCGGGCTGGGATCGGCTGGCGATCCCTCCTTTGTTGCGCGAGGCCTTTCCCGGTGTGGCCCTGGCCATAGAGAACGACGTCAAGGCGGCCGCGCGCGCCGAGTTGCGCTGGGGCGCCCTGCGGGGCTGCCGCACCGCTATCTACCTCAACCTCGGCACGGGTATCGCGGCGGGCCTGATCGCCGGCGGAGTCGTGCTGGAGGGAGCCAACGGCGCGGCCGGTGAGCTGGCCTACAACCCGCGCACGCCTCACGAGGAGGACGGGGCGGAGCAGGGCCGGACGCCGCTGGAGGAGTACGTCGGCGGACGCGCCATCGGCGAGCGCGCCAGCCGGCGCTTCGGCCGTCCCCTTAGCGCGCGGGACGTCTTCGCCCTGGCGGCCCACGACGGCGACGCCCGCGCCTTTGTCGAGGAGGTCCTGAGCGAGGTGGCCTTTCACGTCACCAACCTGGCGATCGCACTGGACCCGGAGCGCATCGCCGTGGGCGGCGGCTTGATGGCCTCGCCCGACCTTGTCTTGCCGCGGCTCCGGGGGCGCCTGCGCCGCTTCGTCCCCTTCCCGCCACCGGTCGTCGCCGCGTCGATGGTGCATGACGCGGGCCTGATGGGCGCCATCGCCGCCGCCCTGGAGGCGCACGGGCCGGCTTAACCGTCCTGATAGAGTGCGACGCCCTGTTCCCGCTCCCAGTGCAAGGCGCGCGCTAAAAAGTATCTGCCCATGCTCTACGCGTATTGTAGGCCCACTACAACAATTCGCTCAAAAGCAGGTTGTCGTTTTCGGCGCTCATTGGCCGCTCATCGTCCCGGTCGTCAGGCCCGAGAGCGCGGCATCCACGGCGTCGGCCAGCCGCTGGGGATCGGCCTCGGTGCGCGCAAGGAGGTGCAGGCCCTGCATGAGCGCCCCGAGCATCCGGGCGACGGGCGCGGGCTGGACATCGGCGCGGACCTCTCCCGTCTCCCGCGCCCGTGTGAGCGCCTCGGCGAGGGTCCGCTCAAAGTCGCGGTAGCCGCACGCCACGATCTCGGCGGCTTGCTGGTCGGCGGGGAGCAGTTCGGCCGCCGTGTTGCCGAAGAGGCAGCCCCATCCGGGCTGAGCAGTCGCCGCGTCGAGCGCGGCGAGCAGGACGCGTCGTACACGCGGGAGAACCGGTCCATCGCCCTCGAACGTCACCGTGCGCGTGTCAGCGGCATAGCGCTCAAGGGCACGCAGGAACAGCCCGTGCTTGTCCCCGAACGCGCCGTAGAGGCTGCCGCGCAACACCCCTAGCTCGTCTTCGAGGTCTCCCACGGACGTGGCGGTGTAGCCCCGCCGCCAGAAAACCTCTTTGGCGGCGTCAATCACCTGATCTTCGTCGAATTGTCGTGGTCGTCCCATGCGTGCCATTGTCCCCAGTATAGCAGCACGTTGGACATCTTGACAGATCGTTCAAGAACATGCTATCTTTGTGAACGAGCGGTCAATAAGTATCCGCCCAGGTCATCACGGAAAACGGAAAGGGGTCCTTTGCAGCGCATAGACCGCATGTGATCGTCCCGGCTCCGGCGTGAGCCGGCCGCACCTTTTCGAGGGGGTCTGCAACGAACCCTCGTATCACTCGGGCGCAGATCCGATCCAGCGGAGCTAGGTTGGGCTGGCCCACTCAGGACCGTTAGGAGACACCCATGAAGATTTCCGGATCCGTCGCCCTCGTCACCGGCGCCAACCGTGGCATCGGCCGACACTTCGCCCTGCAACTACGGGAGAGGGGCGCGACCAAGGTCTACGCGACGGCGCGCAACCCCGCGCTCGTCGCCATCCCCGGCGTCGAGGTGCTGCAACTCGACATCACCGACCCGGCATCGGTTGCCGCGGCGGCGGCTGCCGCCCAGGACGTCACCCTCTTAATCAACAATGCCGGCGTTTCCACCTATCACAACCTGATCTCCGGCGATCTCGAGAAGATCCGGCTGGAAATGGAGACGCACTACTTCGGCACCCTGGCCGTGGTCCGGGCCTTCGCCCCTGTCCTGGCCGCCAACGGCGGCGGAGCCATCCTCAACGTCCTGTCGGCGCTGTCGTGGTTCTCCTACGACGGGGCCAACGCCTACGCGGCGGCCAAGTCGGCGGAGTGGAGCTTGACCAACGGCATCCGGCTCGAGTTGGCAGGCCAGGGGACCTTGGTGACCGGCCTGCACGTGGGCAGCGTCGACACCGACATGATGGCCGGTTTCGACATCGAGAAGAACGACCCTGCTGATGTCGCGCGCGCGGCGCTTGACGGCATCGAGGCCGGCAAGATGGAGGTCCTCGTCGACGAGTGGAGCGTCAAGATCAAGGCCGCCCTGGCCGCTGATCCCAGCGCGTTCTACACCCAGACCGTCTCCGCCACCTAACCTGGATTATTCATGACGGGCGCGGTAGCCGGACCCGTTCCCCTGGGAGCGCCGGCTTCCAGCCGGCCCGGTCGCCCGACGCGCCCCTGCAAACGGCGACCGCGCCTGCCGCGGCGGTCTGCCGGTTGGAAGCCGACGCTCCCGGGAGATTCTCCTCGTGCATAATGCAGGCTAAGCGTTCGGGAGGCGCCCATCCGGTTACGATCAAGTATCAGAGAATCAATTCCGCGCGGGATCGCCGCGGTGTACACACATAAGACATGGGAGACCCGATGAGAAGGATAGACGTGCAGGAGTTCCGCACGCAGGCGCCCGATGTGCTCGCGGGGAATGAAGCGCTGACCGTGGAGCGTGAAGGGCAAGCCGTGGGCGTGTACCTCCCGCTGCCCCAACACCAAAGCAGGGATAAAGAGACGAGTATGGCGGACCTCCAGGCCGCTATAGACGCTGCACTTGCCGGAGGCTCGATGTCGCGGGACGAACTGGCGGATCTTTTCGATCTGCATCTTGAGCAATCACGCCAATCATAGGGCAGAAAAGACAGGTCTCGTCGATGTGCTGTATCTACCCCTTGTATCTCCCCTGCCTGTCATCGGCATCGGCATCGACCTCGCAGGCGTACCACACCGCGGAATCTCGGCAGCCTACCATACAAGCAAGGCTCCAGGCTAAACCAGCACGCCGCGCCATTAGGGACGTTCATATCTTCTTGCGCGCGGTCACCCGTTCGACGATTCCCCATCTGGGGAGCGCGACATGCTCAACCTCAATGTCCGTGCCTGCAAGGCGATCCAGCGGACGCGCTTCGTCTCGTCTCTCACATCAAGCATTTTTAGGCTGATCCCGTGCCCGCCTCGGGCTCGTCGGCGATCGGCCGCTGCTCCGGCTGCTGCAACTCCGCCCGCGGCTCCAAACCCCTTGGCTGTGTCACAATCGTCGGCACATTGGCGTCCCGCACGAGCTTGTTGAACGCGGGTAGGTCGGCGGCGACGAGCGCGTGCAGGCGCCCGATCTCCGCCGTGGACTGCTCCGACAGCGCGGCAAAGACGGCCCGCGCCTGCTCCGTCGGCGCCGCGTCGTAGCCCGAGACGGCGCCGGCCAGCGCCTCGAGCTTGCCGTCGAGCCGGACCGGGAAGCGATGCCCGGAGAGTTCTCCCAGGCGGTCGGTCAGCCGCGGCTGCGTGAGCGTTTCCTCGATGGCCGTCAAACGGTCTCGCAGCCCGACCGCGGCCAGGGTGACGGCCTCCGGCTCCGCGCGCTCGACCGACAAGCCGATCCACCGCTCCAACTGCGTCCGCATGTCGCGCGCCAGCAGCGCCGCCTCGCGCGCCGCCGTGACGCTATCTCTGACGCGCAGCAGAAACGCGTACTGCGCCTCCAGGTCATCCTGGCTCACGAGGCTGCGCGGATCGTTGCGCACCTCGACCGGCGCATCCGCGCTCAGGCCGCCCATCTCGAGGCGCACCGTGTAGACGCCGGGAGGCAGCGGCACGGCCGTGCCGCCGTGCGCCTGGAGCCCCGGCAGCCGGGGCGCGCCAGGGGCCAGCAGCGGCAGCGCGAAGCGGTTGAGTCCCGCTTCGGCGGGCAACCGGTCGCCGTCGTCCGCGCCGGGCGTCGGCGCCACGCCCACCCGCACCCCGACGTCCGTCTCGTCGGCGTCCCGTCTAACCAGGGTCGCCGCGCCGTGGCGCAAGACATACTCCAGCGGCCCCAGCGCCGTGGGCTGTTGCTCCGGTGACGCGCTGGTGTAGGTGGAGATTGTGTGCCCGTCGCGGTCCAGGAAGGTGAGGGTCAAGGGCTCCGCCTCCGTCGGGCGCTCACGCAGGGAGTAGGTGACGACGATCCCGGCGGACGGGTTCTCGGCCCCGTGCGCGTAGCCCATGGTGATGTACGTCTGCCGGCCCATGATCTGACGGATGAGACGGTAGGCGGGCCGGGGACGGAACAGGTGCAGGGCCGCCCGTTGGACGTCGTCGGTCATCTGATGCAGCGGCGAGAGATCGTCCATGATCCAGAAGCCGCGGCCATGCGTCGCCGCCAGCAGGTCGCCCTCGTGCACCGACAGGTCGTAGACGGCGCAGGCGGGGAGGTTGGCCCGCAGCGATTGCCACGACGCGCCGTCGTCAAGCGACAAGTACACGCCAGCCTCCGTGCCACAGTAGAGCAGACCCTCGCGCCGCGGGTCCGCGCGCACCACGCGCACGAACTGGTCGTCCGGGATGCCCTCCGCGATGGGCTGCCAGTGCGCCCCGTAGTCGTCGGTGCGATAGAGATAGGGCCGGAAGTCGTCGAGCTTGTGCCGCGTGGCCGCCAGATAGGCGCCGCCCGGGCGGTGCGGCGAGGCCTCGACGAGGCAGCGCGCCCACGCGGGCAGGTTGGGCGGCGTCACGTCCCGCCAGGAGGCGCCGCCGTCGCGCGTGACCGACACCACCCCGTCGTCGGAGCCGGTCCACAGCACGCGCGGGTCCGTGCCCTCGGCGATGGTGGCGATGGCGCCGAAGTCGTCGTCCTCGGCGCTCTCGCGCATGCGGCCGCCCTCGTCGGCCGTGTCGCTGAAGGCCAGGGTGGTCGCATCATGCCTGCTCAAGTCCGGGCTAATGGCCGTCCAGCTCTGGCCCTCGTCCGTGGTGCGGAAGAGCACATTGGCGCCCGCGTAGAGCGTGCCGGGGTCGTGCCGGGAAAGGAGGAGCGGCAGCGCCCAATTGAAGCGGTAGGGCAGGCTCCCCGTGGGCCAGCCGTACATGCTCTCCGGCCATGGGGAAATGTCGCGCAAAGCGCCGGTGCGGTGGTCGTAACGGGTAATGCCGCCCCCCAGGTCGCTGCCAAAGACGATGTCCGGGTTATCCGCGCGCACGGCGATATAGCCGCTCTCACCGCCGCCCACGTCGAACCAGTCCATCTCCGAGATGGGGCCGCGGTCGGAGCGGCTGGGCAGCGAGATGGTACTGTTGTCCTGCTGCGCGCTGTAGACGCGGTAGGGGAACCGCGTGTCGGCGGTGGCGTGGTACAGCTCGGCCGTGGGCTGATTAAAGACAGTGGACCACGTCTGACCGCCGTCGTAGCTGATGGAGGCGCCGCCGTCATTACCCACCACCAGGTGGCGCGTGTCGCGCGGATCCACCCACAGGTCGTGCTGGTCCCAGTACGAGGTATTGAGCTGCAAGAAGGTGCGCCCGCCGTCGGTCGATGTCCAGAGCTTGCGGTTGGGCAGCCACACGGTGTCGGCGTCGCGGGGGTCGGCCACGATGTGCGCCTCGTACCAGCCTCGCACGCGCAGGTTCTCGTCGTCGTTGGTCCACGTCCAGCTCTCGCCGCCGTCGTTGGAGCGATAGATGCCCCCGCCCTCACTGGCCGTGACGATGGCGTAGAGCCGGCCGGGTCGCACGGGCGAGACGCACACGGCGATGCGCCCCTTGGGGCCGGCGGGGAAGCCTGGGCGCTCGGACAGATCGGTCCAGATATCGCCGCCGTCGGTCGTCTTGTAGATGCCGCTGCCCGGCCCTCCGCTGGCAAAGCCCCAGGGGTAGCGTTGCGCTTCCCACAGGGCGGCGTAAAGGATGCGCGGGTTGGTCATATCCATGGCCAGATCGACGGCGCCGACCGTCGGACCGTGGAACAGGACGCGCTCCCAGTGTCGCCCGCCGTCCGAGGAGCGGTAGACGCCGCGCTCGGGGTTGGGGCCGAAGCGGTGGCCCATGGCGGCGAGGTAGACCAGGTCCGGGTCGCGCGGGTGGACGCGGATGCGGCCGATGTTCTGCGTCTCGGCCAGGCCGAGGTGACTCCAGGTCGCCCCGCTGTCGGTGGTGCGGTAGACGCCGTCGCCGTGGGTCACGTTGGCGCGGAAACCGCACTCGCCCATCCCCACGTAGATCGTGTGGGGGTCGGAGGGGGCCAGGGCCAGCGCGCCGACCGACGACCGCTTGAAGAAGGCGTCTGTCAGGTTGCCCCAGTTGGCGCCGCCGTCAGTCGTTTTCCAGACTCCTCCCCCCGTCGAGCCAAAGAGGGCGACGCGGGGATCGGTGGGGTGGCCAGCCACCGCCATCACGCGGCCGCCACGGTACGGTCCCACGAAGCGCCATGACAATGCGGTCAATATGGCCTACCCTTTCAGTCCCGAGAGCGAGATGCCTTCTACGAACTGCCGCTGGAAGATCAGGAAGATGATCACGATGGGCAACGCGGAGAGCGACGCGACGGCGAGCGTCTGGTTGAACAGGGTGCCATGCTGCCCGGTCACATACTCCGCGATGCCCAGCGCCAGCGTGGTGTGGTCGCGGTCGTTGATGGCCACCAGGGGCCACAGGTAGTCGTTCCACATAAACTTGAAAGTGAAGATGCCCAGCGCCGTCAGCGCCGGCCGCACCTGCGGCAGGATGATGCGCCGGTAGATGGTAAACTCCGAGGCGCCCTCGATGCGCCCGGCCTCGATCAAGGCGTCGGGCAGGCCCTCCATAAACTGCTTCATCAGGTAGACGCCGAACGCGCTGACCATATTGGGCAGGATCAAGGCCCACAGCGTGTTGAACAGGCCCACGCCCCGGATGATCAGATAGAGCGGGATGACCACCACCTGGAAGGGCACCATCAGGCTGGACAGGATCAGCACGAACAGGAACCCTTTGCCGAAGAAGCGGAACTTGGCGAAGATGTAGCCGGCCAGGGCGCTGGAGAACAGCACGCAGATGGTGACGATCGTGGCCACGATGGTACTGTTGCGGAAATAGGTCCACAGCGGATTTTCCGGGTCGCTGAGCACGATGTTGTACGCGTCGAGCGACCAATGCTGGGGGGAAAAGGTGGGGAACGGTTGCAGGATCTCGGACTGCGATTTGAACGACGAGAGCACCATCCAGATGACCGGCACGAGCATCACCGCCGCCCCCGCCCACACGGCCAGCGTCGCCAGCAGCGCGCCGGTCTTGGGGCGTCGGAACGCCCGGTCCCGAGCGGCGCGGCGCGTCCCCGCGCCAGATACTAGTAGTCCCATTGGACCCTCGACAAGCGCAACTGGACCAGCGTCACCACCATGATGATCGCCAGCAACACCACGGCGGCGCCCATGGCCTGGCTGAGCAGCGGCGTGACGGTGCCGATGCCGATGTTATAGATGTAGAGCGAGAGCACCTGGGTGCTATCGTCGGGGCCGCCGTTGGCCATGACTTTCTGGTAGGTGAAGGTCTGGAGGTAGCCGATCATGGTCAGGATGATGGCGAACGAACTGGTGCGCTTGAGCAAGGGCAGCGTGATGTAGCGCAGCATGGCCATGCTCCCGGCTCCGTCGATGCGCGCCGCCTCGTAGAAATCGCGCGGAATCGCCAGCAGCCCCGCCAGGAACAGGATGATGTTGTAGCCCAGGTCCTGCCACACCGCCAGCACCACGATCACGGGTGTGGCCGTGATGGGGTCGGACAGCCAGTGCCCGATCGGCAGGTGGACCGCGCTCAGGAAGGCGTTGGCCAGGCCGGTCGAGGGGTCGAAGAGGGCCAACCCCAGCAGCGAGACCGCCACGGTGCTGACCACGGTGGGCAGGAAGTAGCAGGTGCGCAGGAAGCCGCGAAAGCGCAACACGTGCTGCAGCCCCAGCGCGGCAGGAAGGCTAAGCAGGATGTTGAGCGGCAGCGCCAGCGCCATGAAGATGAGGGTGCTCTTGAGCCCGGTCCAGAAGAGCGGGTCCGCGAACAGGTTGTTGAAGTAGGTCAGGCCGCGGAAGCTATGGTCGGGCAGAACGAAGCTGTAGCGGAAGAAACTGAACGCGATCACGCCGATGATCGGCAGGGTGGAGAAGGCGATGAAGATTGCCATGATCGGCGCCAGGGACACGCCGACGAACACGGCGCGCGCGCGTGCGCCAGGCGCGCGGTCAGCCCCGAAGCGCGTCAGCAAGCCTGTCTTGCGCCGCGCAAGTGGGGCCCGCGGGATATCTCGACCTCGACTAACCATGGCTTCCCCTCTGATGCGTACCTACTGTATGACCACCCGCTGCCCCGCGACGGCGGCCACGGGGCAGCGGACGACGCTACAACAACGTGGCTTACTGGTTGGAGCCGGTGTGCAGGTCGATGGCGTGGTTGATCTCGTTTGTCATGGCCGTGAGCGCCTGCGGGATCGACATTCCACGGGCGAAGACCTTGACGCAATAGCGGCGAATGCCATTGTAGAACGCGGTGCGGTCCTGGATGGGGCCGACCCAACGTCCGTACTTGAGGGCGCTTAGCGTGGGCTTGAGCAACGGATTGGCGGCCTGGAACGACGGGTCATTGGCGATATCCTGGCGCGCCGGGATCGTGGTGGTCGTGTCATTCCAGTACACGTCGTTGGCCTTGTTGTTCATGAACCCGACGAAATCCCAGGCCGCCGCCTTGTTCTTGGAGGCCGCGGTGACGGCGTCCTGCCAGCCGGACTCGGCGGCGAAGTAGGGCGGGGTGGCGATGTTGTAAGATGGCACGGTGACGTAGTCGAACTTCACCTTGGGGAACTGCTTCTGGCCGACCGCGATGGTCCACGGCCCGCGGAAGGCCATGGCCGCCTGACCGCGGAAGAAGTAGTCCGAGACGTCGAGCACCGAGACGGGGAAGTCCCGCTCGTTCCCGTACTGCTGCAGGCCGATCATGGCCTGCATAGCCGTGGCCGCCTGCGGCGTCTGGAAGTTGACGTGCACGTTGTCCGCCGCGAAGTAGTGCCCGCCCGCCTGCTGCAGGATCAGCGCCAGGAAGAACGTGGGCAGACCGCCAGCCGAGGTAAAGAGGAAGCCCGCGCGCTTGATGGAGCCGTTCTTGGTGACCGTCAGCTTGGCGGCGTCGGAGGTCAACTGGGACCAGGTGGTCGGGTAGCCGGCGATGCCAGCCGCCTTGAAGGCGGCGGGGTTGACCAGCATGCCGTCGTTCTCCACGTTGTACTCGTGCGGCAGCGAGTAGTATTGGCCGTTGTTGAAGGAGGCGCTGGTCGCGGCCGCGAAGTAGGTGGCCTGGATCTGCTTGGTCGTGTAGAGCGAGCTGGGGACCGGATCGAACTGGTTGGCCCGCGCGAACGGGGTCACGAAGGTGCCGAACAGGCCGACCACGTCGGGCGCCGCGCTGGTCCCGATGACCGTCTCCAGCTTGGTCGCCATCTCAGTGAAGCCATAGGTCTGCGTGGTGAACGTGACGTTGGGGTGCATTTTCGTGTAGGCGGTGGTGAGGTGCTGGTAGGCGGCGATCCAACTTGGATCGTTGTTGTACCAGAAGACCAGCTTGACGTTGGTCGCGGAGCGGGCTTGCAAGCCGGTTGGCGCGAGGGCGGAGAGCGCGAGCAACGCCGTCAGCGCGGCGCTCCCGATGATGTTCCGCTTGCGGCGAAAGATGTTCATAGCAAACCTCCGTTGGGAAAAGACGAATCTACGATTCAACCCCCGAACAACACGTTCCGGAGCAGGTTGCCGATGATGTGAGCGATGCGATCCGTGACGCCGTGCGCCGTCGGCTACCTCCGGCGGTGGTGGCGCGCGACCGCGCGGCCTGACGCTGTCTCCTTCCTTTCTCCATGCAGCCCAACTCTATACCAACGTACCCGAGTGGGCCATGATGCTCCCACTGTTGGCGACGCTGACAGCATCGTCGCGGCCACCACTCCGCCGGATCTCCACGGCCATCGCCCGGTCGACCGGAGCGATGGTTGGGGAGGCGCCGGTTTGGACTCATTCTAGTGACCTGTCCGCGGTCTGTCAATACCACCCCATACCGTCCACAATCCGTCACTACGACGCGGACGGCAACGGTCGGGTTGACAGGGCTGCGCGAACGTGAAAGAATATGCGCAAGATACTTCATGCCGAGGCGCGTGTTGAGCAGTCTTCATACGACAACGTTAGGACCAGCCTGCGACTGACGTCGCATGGCAAAGGACGACGACTAAAGTCGTTGGGGCGGCGCGTGTGGAGACACTTCAGTGTCTGTTGTTTGCCATGCGATTTCAATCGCAGGTCAATGTCACGTTGTCGTATTAGGTTGAAGAGAAATTAGGGAATTAGGGAAAGGATGCACCCACGCCATGGAGCATAAAGTCTCCTCGGACTTTGCCGCCGAGCGTCGGTTGGCCGTGACTCCCGAGCTTGCCGGCTGGACAGGGCTCACCTTTCGCACCTACGGCTTTCGCGCGGGCCATCCGATCGACGGCGAGTCCGTGGATGACGAGGTGTGCATGCTATTCCTCGCGGGGAGCGCGACGGTGCGCGTGGACGGGGAGATCTGGGACATCGAGGGGCGCGCCACCGTGTTTTCCGGCCTGCCCCATTGCATCTACCTACCCCCACATCGCTCCTATCTGCTGTCGCCGCGCACCGATTGCGAGGTGGCCTACGCGCGCATGCCGGCGCAAGGGCGCTTCGCGCCGCGTTTTATCCCTCCAGGCGCGCTGACCGCGGAGGAGCAGGGCGCCGGCAACACGCGACGACAGGTCACGACCCTGCTCGGCGCCGGCGACACGGAGCACTTACTGTGCCTGGAGGCGCGGACGCCGGCCGGCAACTGGAGCGACTGCCCCGTCCACGAGCAGGACACGCCTGCCCCCGGCCGCGAGGCGACGCTGGCGGAAGTGTGCTATCACAGAATCGAAGGGGAGACGGGCTGGGCGCTGCAGCGGCTGCGCTCCGATGACGGCGCCGTGGACGAGGCCATCGTCATCCAGCACGGCGACGCGGTGATGGTCCGCCAGGGCTATCATCCGGCCGTCGCGGCGCCCGGCCACGCGCTCTACACCCTGCGCGTCCTGGCTCACGACGCAACGTCCGCCGACCCGGCCGAGGACAAGTGACCGGGGGTCGTGAAAAATCATTGACGCGCAAAAGTCCTGGGGGCGCGGGCGTCTCGCCCGTCCCCGCGTCGGACCCGGGGACGGGCGAGACGC
>JAABUX010006959.1_pt1 | contig 13384 bp, 11 predicted proteins | sample 5561851 | NCBI WGS metagenome assembly JAABUX01 (sample SAMN10711883, study PRJNA513361) | rock metagenome | isolation source: Antarctica rocks | place: Antarctica: Victoria Land, Richard Nunatak red sandstone | collected 2016-01-03 | reverse complement strand
GGATGGGTATCATAGGTAGAGAGACCTCCTGAAAGAAGAATGATTTGTTATCTTCTTAATTAGAGGTCTTTTTCTTCTCGTTCTGCTAATGACTGGTCATCTCGTTGCGCATCCCGTGGGATGAGCCGATATTTTGTCGCGTCACTGAAAACAGCGGTGAAATGGGTAACACAACGGCTCTTTCCTAGCCTAGTCGAAGCCTCGCCAGTTTATATGGCACCGCTTACTTGGCTAGAGCTAGGAAAATCATCGGCAATATATTTGGCAACACCGCCAGATATTAAGTCAAATGACACCTGATGAAGCACCAACGACCACGGGAACATTCCAAGACCTCGCCTTGGAGACCGCAACCGTCATCGCACGATCTTTGTGTGACCACGTGGGATTGCATGACTCATTTTTGAGCCATAATTCGCCGTTGATCCCAGTAACAAATCGTCGTAATGGGACGAGTGGCGTTTCTCCCTCACCTAACGACACTTCCTCTTCCCCTTCGCCTAAAGGGAGAAAGGCACGATACTGCCAGAGACTCCGCTCCCATGTTTGCTGGGCTTGCTCCATCATCTCTCGCGTGAAGGTGTCTGGTGCATAAAAGGGAACGAGATTGATGGCTGCCCCATCTGCACGACAACGTTCACAGCCAAAGGCAAACTGAGAAAGCGCACCATGGCTTCCACACCTAGGACAAACCAATGCAAGAGGAAGAGACACTGGAAGCTCCTTTCTTCACGAAGCCAACTGCTTTAACACACTCATGACTGCACAGCATGTTGAAGTCTAGCACCCGAATTTGAATAATGTCATCTAGTAAATATACCAAAAAAGTGTCATTTGTCCTAGTGGGTTTTTTTTGCATATCCCCCCGAAACGAGTACACCGTTTCGGGGGGATATGCAAAAACCCCCTAAATAGAGTAGTCTCTCTCTGATGATGACGAAGTGAGGAGGATCTTATTATTCAAATAGAGCTAGATTTTTTGTTCCCAGCGTGCCCCGGTCTGAAATTGACCCAACTTCATGTTCATGATCAAAACCTCATGCTCACCGTGACAAGCACAAACCCAGTTGCTTGCTGTCCTGTTTGTCAGATCGTTTCACGGCAGGTCCATTGTTATTACACACGTACTGTCACCGATCTCTGCTGGGCTGACTTCCAGGTCCAACTGAAATTACACGTGCGTCGTTTCGTTTGCTCCAATGCGATGTGTGCCCGACGCACGTTTGTAGAACGGCTTGGAGAGTCGATCAAAGCGTATGCTCGTAGGACCAAACGCTGCGCTTCTCGTTTGCAAACCATTGGTCTCATGCTCGGAGGAAATGCTGGCGCATTGCTGGCAAAACGCATGGGATTGCCTGTGAGTTCTGATACGCTCTTGCGGCTCGTTCGAGCACTTGAGGTTCCGAAACGAGCGACGCCTGAAGTGCTTGGAATCGACGATTTTGCTCTGCGTAAAGGCCAGATATATGGTACGATTCTCGTCGACCTTGAACAACGCCAGGTGGTTGACCTGTTACCTGATAGGGAAAAGGCTACTGTTGCCGCTTGGCTCAGGGCCCATCCGGGAGTCGGTGTAATCAGTCGTGACCGTGGGGGAACGTATGCTGAGGCAGCCCGAGAAGCCGCACCTCTCGCCACCCAGATTGCTGATCGATTTCACCTTTCTCGGAACTTGGGAGAGACACTCGAACGCATCCTGCGTCGAGAATACCCAACCATCGAGCAGATCTTTGGTGAGGCAGCTCAAAGCCAGCAGCAACCTGATCTCTCACTTCCGCTTCAACGACACGAAGCGGACAAACACGTGAGCCAGCAACGCAGGATGACACTGCACCAGCGAGTTATCTCACTTTCCCAGCAAGGGTACAACCAAGGCGATATTGCCACGGAACTCCACATGAGTCGCAAGAAGGTGAGACAACTTCTGCAAGGACCCCCTCATCCGCCTCTATACAAATCTCGTCCAACGAAGCTCATGCCGTATGTGTCTTACCTCAAGCATCGTTTTGCAGAAGAGGGATGTGACAATTCCTCACAACTCTATCGAGAAATTCGGACACGTGGCTATGATGGCTGTTGCTCAGTGGTCACCAACTACGTCACACAATTGCGTCAGCAAGCAGGGATGAAAGCGATGACAGGGAGGAAGCAAAGCAGCCAACCCAAACCACTGAAAGGCACTCTTCCAGCACCAGGCCCATTGCGGTGGTGCTTCCTTCTTCCCGTAGAGCGTCTCAAGAAGAAACAGCAAGCACAACTAGACAGGCTCTGTCAGGGTGAAACAAGATTTGCCGTCCTCTATCACCTTACTCAGGCTTTCGTTCATTTGCTTCATGAGCAGACTGATCGAGGACTGACGCCGTGGTTCAAGGAGGTTCAAAACAGTGGTATTGAGGAATTAATCAGCTTTGCCAAAGGGTTACAGCGCGATGAAGCTGCAGTGAGAGCAGGATTGAGCTTGAAATGGAGTCAGGGGCCTGTGGAGGGGAACATCAATCGGCTCAAATTCATCAAACGAAGCATGTATGGACGTGCGAATTTTGATCTGCTTCGGACACGTGTCCTTTGTGTTGCCTGACCATTATTGATGGGCTTACCACTAACTTTGCGCCAGAACCGTTTTTCGTTCCATTAATACTCAAGAGCCTTGTCCGGCGAGCGACGGAGCTGCAGGTTGACCTAGATGCACTCACCAGCGGAGAGATTCCGCCACTGGTGGGCCAGAAGCCCTATACGGTATTCACGCTCGACGAACCGGGTTGCCTGACGCGGGAGCAGCGCCAGTGGGTGAATCAGCTAGACTGTGAGGTCAAACGCGAATACGTGCCAGCAGAAGTGCTCTACGAACGGATCGAGGGTGATACTCAGGCGCACAGGAGCAACGCATAGGTTCGTGGGCCGCATAGACAACGAGTGTGCGTGGTAGACCACCGTTTTTCAAGGGCAACACCCAGAAGAGGGGAGTGAGGTTCACTGTCAAGGAGAAGGCTAGGAAGAGGGTGCTAGGCACTATCTGCTGATATATACCGTCAGTACTGTCAAGAGTAAAAGCATTCCACAGGGACGTTTTGATCGACGAAAACCAAGAGTGGAGTGGTATATGTCAGCATAGTGGGGTAGAGCTACGTAAGCTGACAGGAAGGGCAGGGTAGCGGTCATTTCGAGCAAAACAGGTCTCATGGGAGAGGAGGAGTTCTTAAAAAGGTACGTGTTGGAACTCAGTATCAGAAGACACAGGAAGATCAGCCTTTTTTATCTCGTCTCGATCAAAAAGGGGTCCCAACATTTTTACCCCCCGAAATCCCCGCTAAGAATTTGATGAGATGCAAAGTGGCCTCTGAACTCTTCCAAGAAACGAAAGCGCTCCGTTTGCACTTCATTCAGAGGAACTTCGCGCGCCTTGGGCGAACATCACTTACAGCTATCATTCAAGAAAAAGTATCACTCATTCTGCTGTTGAAAGAAATCCCACAACAATTCTGCACTGTTCACCTGTGTTGCCGTTTTTCCAAGCACAAAAGCTGCCTTTTTGTATGGGTTAGGCACAACATGACCTCCACCAGAAATAGAAACGAGCCTGACAGGATATTTACCAGTTTCGGTATATTCTTCAAAAGTCACTTGAAGCACATTTTTCCCTTCATGCTGAAGCGTCGTCGTTGTCGGCTTTGAATCTATATGATTACGTTGAGCGTAATAGTGCACTGTTTCGTGTGCCGATAAGCCAGGTCCACGCGGACTCAATCCCCATAAACTCGCGACCCCTCCGTTGTAGGGGACGATTGGATCGGATGTGCCATGAATCATCAAAATCGGGAGTGACGTTTCTCTTGGGGCAACCAGGAAGTTTGCCGCATCTGGCTGTGTCGCACCAATGAGCACCGCACCGGCAAACGGATAGGGCCACTCATGGATCAGTCGAATAACCATCTGACCGCCATTTGAGTACCCTGCGATATAGACCCTGTTGGCATCAATGTCATGCTTCGCACTCATCTCATCGATGAGTGCTTTCGTAAATGCACCATCATCCGTACCAGCTTTACGGGTAGGAAAATTCGACGAGATGCGAGCATCATTCCAGTGACCTTTATACCCGTCTGGATACACGACCACACAACTATGCTCTTGAACTAACTCGTCAAAAACGTTCCCGCCAAAAGCTCGGAACTTCTCTCCCGTTTGATGAGAGCCATGAAAGACGATGAAGAGCGGTGGTGATTTCTGCGGCACTTTTGGCATCACGACAGTATAGCTACGACTCCTTGCATCCACTTGTAAGGTGTGCCGACTGACAACAATGGACTGAGATAGAAATGATTTTTTACTGAGCATATTTGTCTTCCCTCGTGTTCGTTCTCGGTCATCAGAGGAGCCTCATGAGTTGGGAAGCAGGACCAACTTTCCCTGCACCTGTCCGCGTTCGAGCAGCTCATGAGCTGTTGCGACCCCTTGGAGCGGCAAACGCTTGCCAATAATGGGAGTAATCTTGCCTTGCGAGAGCAGTTCAAGAAGCACCCCTAGACCTTGCTGTATCCTCTCTGGATGCTTCTTCTTGATCTGGGCTGAAAGAGTATACATGTTCGCCCGCTTCCCATTCGGGAGAGCCGACAACAGGGTAACGCGGAGCAGATGCGGTACCATAAAACGGACAAGAGCACTTGTGAGAGTGATACCAGTAGGCACTGAGGAAACCCCATACGAGACGAGCAGCCCTCCTTTACGAAGAGTTTGAAAGGATTGGACGATATGAGCACTACCAATACCGTCAAAAACTGCATCTACCCCACCCCCTGTCAATTCGCGCACTCGCGCCACCACATCCTCACTTTTATAATCTAGGGGGATTGCCCCTATGTGGTTTGCCAATCTCTTTGTCCTAACCGGACACTTTATCGGTCAATGATAATTCGGACAGCTTATGGGTCAAAACTGCGAAATGGTTCATTGGTCTGATAAGCCGTTTTAGACAGTAGAGCTAAACACGGTACTCTGAGAGGAAAGCCTTCCTGTCACCCGCTCTTGCTGGACTAGATAGAGTCTTTTCGCGGTTTTGAACCATATTCAGGTTCTCCCGCTTCCTCGCTGAAGCAGGTAAAGGTTGAGATAGTACCCAAACAAAGATGTGGCTTGCCATGCAGATATGCGTCTCTGAGTCACTGCGCTTGAGCTTTTCATCAGCGAGGAAGCGGGAGAACCATAACCTTGCCCGATCATTTACGCTCAATTGATGCAGATCCCAATACTTCTTCGACATGATAACCTTGCCAGGAGTCCTTCTCGACTCATAAAGCTGCCAAAAATACAAAGGCAACAATTGATAGTAACAGGTTTATCGGGTAGTAGCATGTACCTTTGACAAAAGTGCTTGCCAGTGGGCAAGTTTACTTGTCAAGTCACAATTATAACGTGATGTTCTTCGGTAACAAAAAACCGTGAAGGTGTTCATAAACATGTCCTCTTGTAAGACACTGCATATTCTGGTATGCTTCACCTATTCAAGAGCGTTTTTTCAGAAAGGAAAGGAGGTGCAACATATGAATAACAAGTTCGTTTCTTCAAGAGGCTATGCACCCCGTGCGGCTTGTGGCACATTCTGCTGACTTACAAATGCTTGCATTTGTGTTGGTGTTTGGAGAAGTAGCAAGTTCCACGCTTCTGAGACCGTGTTTCTCACGTAAAATCTTCTCGTGAACACACGCTCCGTGTGTCCATCTCTTCCACGTGCATTGCCTCCGCTTGTTCCATCTCTCTCTGTTCTTGTGCAGAGTTGGGTAGACTCTGCGCCTTACACTGTTTCTCAAGAAAGAAGTGAGGAAGAAAATCCATGACTCAACATGCTTTTAAGCCCGTTCTCCTTGATCTCTTGCGTCAAGCTCAGATGAGTCAGAATACGTTCATACAGGAGTTGTCACCTTCCGAACGAGCAGCTCTTGGCACACCAGAATTGTGGGCTGCCAAAGATCATGTCGCCCATATGACGTTCTGGCGTCAACGCTTGGCGCTTCGATTGCAAGCACACATTGGAAAGACAACACAGCCAACTTCCGAAAACTTTGAGCAACTCAATCCAATCATCTTTGAGGAGCAATGCTCTCGCTCCTGGCCAGATATTCTCTTGGAGTCTGATCAGGTGTACGCCGAACTCCTGACACTCACTGAACAAGTGATAGAAGAAGACTTGACGGCCTTTCATCGCTTCGACTGGACTCATGATGGGGAACCTCTGTACACCTCCTTCATGGGCAATTGCTATGAGCATACCCAGCAGCATGTAGCGCAGTATTTTCTTGATCGTCACGATCTCGAAAGTGCCATAGAAACGTATGCAGTTTGGGCCAGCAGAGTTGTTGAAGCTGACGTACCGGACCCCTTGAAAGGCTCCATCTTCTATAATCTGGCCTGCTTTTACGCCACACACAGTCAATTGGAGCAAGCGAGACCCGTCTTGCAGCAAGCTTTCACTCTCTATCCTGCGCTCAGAGAATTTGCGCTGACTGACCCAGATTTGGTCGCGTTACGCTCCAATCAATCTGAATAGCTCTACCAGAGGATATTGCGATGAAAATAGCTGATTGTACCATATAACAAGAATTATATGGTACCAACTATCTTCTCGTCAAAATCGCACGAACAGTCCTATTGAGCACTACCCTTCAACTAACTTTTTCAAGCCCTCCAAGACACTATTTTCGTTCTCTTCAGCCTGTTCTTGTGGCAACTGCTCCCTGGGGTCGTCTTGGATAATAGTCAGTGTCGTTTGGCCGTTGATTTCCTCTAATGTATAGGTCATGGTAAAGGAGTTTTCCGGCGTATCATCCAAGCCGGGGCGAGGGGCGAACAGTGTGTACTTCACCAGCTTCTTCGGCTCAATCTCAAGGATCGTCCCTGTTTGTTCATACACAGTGCCCTCCCATTCACTGCGGTAGACAATCGGGCTGCCTTTTTGCCAGTCGGTAATGACATTGGCTCCGTACTGCCATTGCTTCACGAGTTCCGGTTTCGTGAGTGCTTCCCACACAGAGACAACTGGAGCATGTATCATGATTTTTGATGTGGTCGTATGATTACTCATCCCTTTTCCTTCTCTCAAAATCAATTTGAATGCTGACGCCTCGTCAGCAGTGTTCACGACGAACAGCTTTAGCTTACCACGAATGGAGGAAAATTTCGGTCCTCAAATATCTTTCTTGTCTTTCCATCTTGTTGAACTGGCTCTGTAAGCCGACTCTACAGAACTCTATAAGCATGTTTTTCACAGTTATATGACCCAGCACCGAGATACATGTAAAACTAGGACATAGGGGTAACGAGCAGAAGCGGGAAAAGTCGTTTTTGTGTTATGCAGACAACTCTTCCGGTCTCGCGTTGAGCGAGTCCTCTCCCATGAGAGAATAGGGCTATATGTCGGAGAACCTTGCAATTTCTGTTGGTTTTCCTGACAATAGATAAAAAGCCTGGAGGACGCAGGGCCAATGATGTTTGATAATCTGAAGCAGACCGACGAATATGGAAGAGATCGTCGAAGCCTTGGCACATCACCCCATTATAGCGACTGTGGACGAAGGAGATATCTAATTGAAGGCCAAATGCACCGTTTCGGGGGGATATGCAAAAAACCCCACTTTCCCATTGGTCTTGAGCTTTCTTGGTCGGCCGCCTCTGCGTCCTCTAGCTCTTGCTGCTGCTCATCCTGCATTCGTGCGCTCTCGAATAAGATCACGCTCAAACTCAGCTAGTGTCCCCATCATGTGAAAGATCAGCATCCCTCCTGGCGTTGTGGTATTAATCTGTTCAGTCAAGCTCATGAGTTTTGAGATTTGTCAAGAAAAATTCCATGCATGGAGAAGCAGTGGGAGGTGCTCTGAGAAAACAGGTCAGGTTGTCTCATTATACGACCGTTTATTGGGACGTATATAGAGAGCTTATAAACGAGAAAATAGACCCAACGAAAACAGTGGTTGACGAAATCAAACAGCGTCAACGACCCCGACACGCTGACTAGCCATCAACTCAGAAATACTATAAATCTGCTTACTCCCCTTATGCATGATACAGTTTTCTATTAAAAGTGGTCATGAGAAACAAGAGAAAGAGTAAACATGAAAATACTCCAATAGTCCATTTACTCCCAAAAGTTTGTAAAAGATTGCCAGTAATGAAGAAACCAAAAGAATATGCTCCTAATACTACTAACCGAGTAAGACTGGTAACTCTTCCTCGAATTTCATCAGGAATAATTTTTGCTGAGTAAGATGATGTTGTTACGTCATATAATGGGTCTATCATATAAAATAGTGCTGTGATACTTGCTAATAGAAAATTATTTATTGCAACAGCATAAAGGGTAAAAATCAGGAAACTGAGAAGTGATACACCAATAAGCAGTTGCCTCATGTGAAAGCGTATATGTATTTTTGCAGAAACAAATGAACCCAGAATACCTCCTCCTGCTCCAACAGCAAAAATAAGACCGATAAATAAAGAAGAGGCATGATGCTCTTTGGCAAGAACAATTACTAGAAGATACAAACCAGCAGCAAGAGTTGTTCTTCCTGCCGTAATAACATTAAGAAAACGTAACGTCGGTTGTTTCCATAACCACATGATTGCTTCTTTGACTTCGTGATGGATAGCTTTACGTTCTGCTTTCGATTCTGTCCCTAGTGGTATAGTGATGAAAAAAATGGAAATTGCATTGATAAAATAAGAAAGAGCGTCAACGAAAAAAGCAATAACACCCCCTGTTAATTGATAGAGAAATCCTCCTAACGGTGGACCAACAAGTAAAGCGATGTGTTCGGCTGTTCCAGATTGTGCAGAGGCAACCGGAAACTGTTCTTTGGAGACAACCTTCGGGAATGAGGCAAATCTCCCTAAATTCGCAAATACAAAGAAAGAACCCTCTATTGCACTAGCAATGTATAGCCATATTACGGAAAGATTGTGAAAGGCCAATGCTAGAGCTATACTTCCCATTGCTAGTCCGCTACCAAGGTTGGCTATACCCATGACAATTTTTCTATCCCATCTGTCAATCAATACACCAGCTGGAATAGCCCAAAACACATAGACAAGTCCTCGTATCGCAGCAACACCTCCGGCTTGTGCAGGAGAACCTGTCAAAGCAAGTACAACTAATGGAAGGGCAATACCAGACACCTCAGTTCCTACCCAAGAGACAAGCTGTCCACTCCATAGAAGCATAAAATTACGTTGTTTCCAAAGAGATTTATTCATTACGTTAATCCTAACACAATGACCTTTATTTGCTACTCTTTTTTACTTCATAATATTCCCCTTATCGCGTGGCGCAATACTTCGTTCACGACTAGGAAAACATGATTGTACGACACGATGAGGCATCGCAGCAGCCCAACAAGTTATTATCCCCTATTTTTTGTTTTGTCTCATTTAACGAACATTTCTGAGACACTTTTTGTCATCACGATGTTTGCCCAAGCACCAAGTTCTCTCGTGCTGCCTCGACCACTTCTTTGGTCACTGTTTGCAAGTCGTTGATCTGCAATATGCGTTCAATCTGCATCAGCAGACGGTGAATCACACGAAAATTACCCCCTGTGATGCGAAGAATCGTCGTGATCGCCTCTTGGTCGGTAAAATCCTCCACACGTATATTCATACCTAAGTGACCCCACCGTTGTTCGAGCAGATACCTCATCTCTTCTTCCGAGAGGACCCGAAACTGATGCACAAATCCCACACGGGAATACAACTGGGGATACCGTGCAAGACGCTTTTCCAATCCAGGCATCCCGATCAAGACCAGTCCAAATCGCCCCCGGTCATACAGATCACGCAATTGTTCTAGTCCCGCCATTTTGAGGCGGTCTGCTTCATCGACGATCACCAACTCCGTCCGTTCGGGAAGACGATACGCCAGCAGAAAGTCGTCTTTCCCACGACTAGCCTGCTCAGCTGCCTCGACCAAATAGGACAACGATGCCGAGAGTGCCATCACCTCACGCTCGATGCGTCCAGGAGACGCGGCAACCGGAGCCGTATACAAGACCGTCCGACATGATACAACCTCTGTGAAAGCTGGGGATGCCTGAGACGCAAAGGGCTTGTGTGGAAAATTTCCGTCGAGATGGCTCCGTCCTACAAGTGTAAAAAGCTGTTCGGGAAGCAGTGGTTCGATACGATCCCATCTTGCGTATTCTCGCGCGGAGCGCGTTTTCCCAGCACCAGGCACTCCATGACATATTCCAATATATCGGTACTTTCGACACGCATCACAGAATTCGCCGAAGCGATGATATTCTTTGGTCGAAGCAAATGTGAACGTCTTTGGCTGATCCATGATGGAATCACTCATTCAAATACCTCTTGAGCCGTGGTCGCGCTCCTGGTGCAACAGGCTCTGGAATCGAAACCTGTGGGAGGGGGGCGTCTTCTTGATGAACCGCGAGAAAGTGCTCAACCACCGCTGAGCGTTTGGTCAGTCCTTCCTTGACTTGCTTGCGACGCTCCCTTCGCGCCTTTTCGATCTCCTTCAAACTCACTGTATGTCCAGACAGTTCCGGGCAAATCGCACGACAGAGAAAGCGATCTTGATAGAAGACACGTATTTCTGCCATATCTGCGGGATCGTAGCGAATGAGAACGTCTTCTTTGACATACGCTGCCAAGGTTGGGTCGATATAGCGATGCCCCTGAAAACGAATTCCATCCTGTTGCACATGGCGCGTTTTCGCCACTGTTAACAGCAAGAGGTCGAGCTGCTCCAAGGAATGAGGCATACGAGGTAAAAATCCTCCCATTTCCCAACGCTCTTGGGGAAGACTGTTGGTTTCACTGTGAACACGCTGATGATAGTCATAAAGCAGCCAGGTCCGAAATCGCTGCTCAAATTCAGGGAAGGTCAATGTTGCCACTGCTTGATATCCTTTTGGAGCGTATCCTGGAATGTCTTGCAGAAATAATTGGTTCACACTTTTAAAGAAACGCTCAATCTTGCCACGACCACGAGGAATAGCGACTTGCGAGAAGACCAATTCCATGCCCAGATCAGCAGCGACCTGTTCCATATGCGTACTCGTGAAATCACTGCCATGATCGGTGTAGAAGGTACTAGGGATACCGTAGACATGCCAGCATGAGTCTTCTTTACGCCAGATGGCTGTTCTTAGAGTCAACGCGGTCGTGAGTGCAGTGGCTTCCTCAAAGCTCAGCCGATAGCCTGCAATGGCGCGACTGTAGTCGTCTTCGATGACGGTTAACCAAGGTTGAGCGGGTTTACCTTCTTCATCCAACACCCACACGTCAAGTGGTGTATGGTCGGCCTGCCACATCGCGTTCGCATGAGTTGCTTCTCGTCGGTAGAGGAGATCGAATTCTTCACGATAGGCGACTGCTCCTCGATGAGCAAAAGTGACGAGTGCGGGCGAGAGGTTCTTAATGATTTGGCGAACGCGAGCATAACTAGGAGGGTTCCATCCTTGCTCGCCCGCAATGATGACGATCTGACGATGAATAGAGGCAGCTGAACGCGGAGGAATTTGTAAGGCGAGTCCTTCAATGAGCTGGATCGCTTGCTCGGAGAGGCGACGTGCCTTTCCTTTATCCGAGCGCGTGGCATTTTTTACCAGTCCGACAAGACCTTTCTCTCGGTATTGTTTGATCCAGCGTTGTACGGTACTAGGCGGAAGTCCGTGAGCACGAGCAACCTGTGCCTGAAAGACACCTTCTTCCAGAGCAGGTTGAATGATTGTATATCGTTCCAAGGCTTGCGCTCTTTGAGCCTCTGAAAGGGTAGTGAGCGGGAACGGGTGGTCTTCCATCATGATGAGTCCTGTCCCACGTAAAAGAAGTCAACTGTAAAGTCTTTTCGTAGTATACTCGATCACCTGAATAGTTGTCAAAAAACCACCCGTTTAATTATCACATTTATATTCTTTCATTCACGAGTTGCCCAGCGTTGGTACGAGTGTAATACGTGGCGGATGAGCCTCCCGCTCCATCCACACTGAGGCCAAGCGAACTGTAGATGGCGCTGGCCCCGTTGTATTGTACACGGTCGGTCTGGTCAGTGCCATTGTAGGTGTAGCTGTCGTTGGCACTGCCATCACTGACTCCGGTAATCTGGTTCTTGTCGTTGATGCTGAAGGTACGGCCCGCTCCCGTGAGTTGGTTGCCATTGCCATCATACGTGTAGGTCGTGGTCGTGCCATTGACCAGGCTGCTCGTCAACTTTGACAAGGGCATTTGCTGCTCTTTACTTTCTAGGTTCCCTAAATAATTTCTTACACTTTTAAGAAGAAAATCCTTGTAATAAAAACTACAACAAAAACTATTAATATAAATGCTACAACATAAAGTACCATTGCTAAAAATATTGGCGGCTTAAAATAAAGATTAATTGTCAAATTGAATATCGTTATTAATACAGCAAGTATTGCGGCAGAAATTCTTGAGGCTAATGTACTTCTTTTCATAATATTTATCCTTCCTAATAGTAACTCAATAATGCAAACACAAAGTTCTTATGGTTGTTCTACGGTCAGACGATAGTATCAAGTATTGCCTGACCGTAGAATCCTAAAATGTGCGCTGGTTGTTCTCTTTCTACACGGTGGTCAAGAACAGTAATTAGCTTTTATGGTTATGATAACGCCAGCTAGATATGCTGCAACTGCTCCTCCCACGCCTAACCAAGCAAAAAAGAGTAATGCACCCGTTAAAGGGGGATCAGCGAAAAGCAATGCCCCAATCAATGAAACAAGCGTCGCACCAAGACCTACTACTATGACCCAAGCAAGTATACAGTCCCAGACATCCCTTCCACTGGGATCTGTCGCCATGTTCGGTACGTTATTGGCATACACATACGGATTGCCCGATCCAATCTTGCCCACACTCCCGCCTATCGGGTCCTTCTGCGTCCATCGGCCCAACTGCGGGTCGTAGTACCGCGTGCCGAACTTGTACAAGCCCGTGGTGGTGTCGAGGTAGCCACTGGCGAACTGCCAGGAGTTCGAGACGGTCTCGCTCTTGTTCAAGCTGTTGCCATAGGGGTCGTAGTAATAGCTGTTCTTGACGCTGCCACTGCTATCGACCACTTTCAATACAGAGCCGAGATCGTCCATCAGGTAGTAGTACGTGCCTGCTGTCGTGCGCTCACTCACGAGCTGCCCCGCGTTGGTACGAGTATAATACGTGGGCGACGAGCTTCCCGCTCCATCCACACTCAAGCCCAACGAACTGTAGATCGCCGTCGCTCCGTTGCGTTGTACGCGGTCGGTCTGGTCGGCTCCACTGTAGATGTAGCTATCGGTGGAACTGCCGAAACTGATGCCCGTCGTCTGGTTCCGGTTGTTGATGCTGAAGGTGCGTCCGGCACCCGTGAGCTGGTTGCCGTTGC
>JAABUX010006957.1_pt1 | contig 13389 bp, 13 predicted proteins | sample 5561851 | NCBI WGS metagenome assembly JAABUX01 (sample SAMN10711883, study PRJNA513361) | rock metagenome | isolation source: Antarctica rocks | place: Antarctica: Victoria Land, Richard Nunatak red sandstone | collected 2016-01-03 | reverse complement strand
GCCGCCGCGGCCGCCGCGGCCGGCAGTGCCGCGCGCGCGCTTCGCGCCGCCGCCCTGAGCGCTGCCGCGCGCAGTTGCGCCGCTGATGAGCAGCGAGTACGTGATGAAGATGACGCCGCGCCGCGTCATGCCCTCCAGGCTGTCCTTCACGTTGGGCATGCCGCGCCCGCCCTGCACGTTCAAGCGAGCGCTGTTCATGTGTTGTTAAGCAAAGCAAAGGGAGAATCAATGCAAGCTGGCTGGCTTGTTGTGTCAGTGTTGCGCGTTGATTCTTGTTGCCTACGCGTGCAGCTCACTTGTGAGCATGCAGCTCGACAACAGCATGCTCTCGCTAGAACATGGAGACCTGCTGTGAGGTACGGAGAGCTTCACACATCTTTGGATGTCACATGTGCGGCAGCCCCAGCGGGCTGCGTACATGCGCGCTCAACGTGAAGGCATAAATCACTGGAACAGACCACCTCGCGTCATGATGCACAGAGTATGGCAGCACGCGTGTTGCGATGCCAAAGTAGGCAAGTGTATGGTGGCACATGTGCGTGGTGCAGCCGCTGCAGGTCACCTGCGGGTACACGCTGACACCGGCCTCGACGTCCTCCAGGTCGCGCTGGGCGTCAAACAGCAGGTCGGCGCTCACCTGTGCGCATGCAGCGTGCATGTCAGGCGTCAGCGCTGCGGCGACAGCCTGACATGACCTGCCTGAGCGTAAGCGCAGCGCCGTGTGCGTGCACCTTGAGACTGGCTGGCTGCGCATGTCTAGGGCGCGTGCATGCTTTTCGGGCTCTTCGTGGCTGACCTTCTGTGGCATGTCCAGGAAGTACCATAGATGTGCTGGTGCAAGGCTGACAAATGACAAGGGGCGCGCCGACAGCCACAGCCCGCGCGTCTTGCGCCCCGGGCTCGTGCGAAAGTGCTCCTTGAACAGGGCTGCAATCTGCCGCCCCTTGCCCACGCCTGCGCCGTCGCCCTGCACGCAATCGCACAAATCAGGCTCGCGCACGCATGCCTGCCTGCGTGATCTGATGCACACGCTCCAAGTCAATATGTATTGCCTGCGGGGACCCTGCTTGCATGCAGCGGCAGCACGCATATTGCGCCAGCAAAGTCTGCGACAAGGCCAAAACAAAACATAGTCACACGACCAGCGCAGCAGCTGCGACGGCAGGTTGACGGAACCATGGCAGAGGTCGGCAGGCAGAGGGAGAGCTTTCAGAGCGGGGGCCATGCCAGGAAAAAGCCGGCGCGGTCGCCTGCGTCCGCACAGGCGCTTGTTAGCAGCAGTACCTGACAACGCCAGGGCAGGTGCAGCCTCCTGAAGACCTCATGTCACAGAGTGTGCAGTACATATGTGATACGGGCATAAGTACTGCACCCTTGAAACTTGGCATCCACTCTTCAGCATGCTCGGATGCTGCCAACACGACAACGCAGTCCATGCCATGCTCAGGTGACGGTGGCAGCACACGGTGAGGTTAAACTCAAGTGATGCCAGGCAGTTGCGCAGTCTGTGATGGGCCGAGAGCGTAAACCAAATGAGGCATGCCAGCAACAAGCCCCTGGGGCATGCGGCCGCGCCTGATGGCAGCTGGTGCTGGAAGCGCATGCACGCGTACACGACCGTCTCCAGTTGCGCAGAGGATATGTGTCTCCTCTCTACAGAGTCCTGCCCGAGCGAAACGAACACCATGCTGAGCATTTGGTCGATCTTGGAATGAGCGCAGCAAGCACTTTTTGCTTGCTTGCCTACCCTGTGGTGCGATGATATGGTGGCACTCAGCACAACACACACAGGGTATTGAGGCATCAGCCGTGCAGCGGCCATGCCAAAAGTTATGAGCAGCGCCGCAGGCATCAACGCCCCGCTCCGCACGGGGCATGCACACACTTACACCATGGCAGAAAGACGGTAGACTACGCCACCCGAGCGCTGGGCTGTTGCTGAGCTGCAAAGGCTGAGCTGCACATGACGCATGCGCGGAGAACTGCTGAGTGTGCAGGCATAAGGGCATGAGCGCTGGAGCTGTACCTGGATGTGGTGCTTGTACGTGACGGGCGGCGGCTGCATGGACGCCAGACTCACTGTCTCCACAATGAGGTCTGCATGCCAGTTTGTTCAGCTCTCAGCGTGTCTCAGGCATGTGAGTGGGCGCAAGCGCTATCCACAGAAAGTGCGCAAGCCTCTCTGTCCCCTGCACTTCAGGAGCATGGTGATTCCTACAGGAAGTCGAGCTCCTGCTTGTGCTGTGACCACAGACGTACGCACACACGGCACATGCGCATCAATGCGGCAAGGTATCATGCAACACATACTCCGCAGACAACAAGGCACCGAGACAGACAATCGTGGCCGTGCAGCCATTGGCAGGCTGCATGCACATGGCAGGGAGGTAGCGCGGGTGCAGATAGCAGGCGGTGTACCAGGATGCGCGCAGCCCTCATCCAGCTTGGCAGGGCTGTATGGCTCGTACACCTCCACCTCATCCGCGTCCTCAGCGCCCTGTTGCAGCACATGCACGAGTTTACCAGTTTTCTTAACGAGTTAACAGACTCATAAGCACCTCTAAAGTTACCTTTTCGCATTTCCTGCCTGTAAGCTATTCGTGTGCCTGCGTGACACCCCCAGTCCTTCCAAGCAGGCGAGTGTCAAACGTCTATGCAAACCTTGGCACGGGGAAATACCATACATCACTTCATGAACCCACTAAAAACGCTCGAGCGCCAGTGACAAGTCAGTGTAGCGGCAGCATCGAGCTGCACTCCTGGCTTGCTGCTCGCACCGCTGCGTCCAGTACAAGGTCATCCGGTTGATGCTGCTCCTCGTTGGTGTCCGCACGCGCGCGCGCTTTGTTGTTGCCCGTGGCGCGCATAGCTGACCGAGCGTGCGCCGAATTCTAGTACAGCAGCCTGCCTACCACGCACACGCTGCCGCGGGACAGATGCCTGGTAACGCTTTGGCGTTGGCTTACACTGTGCTTGCTGAGAGCGCGACTCGCGCACAGCGTCCTGTGTGGAGCAGAACTGGCCCTCGCTGCTCAGTGCCTATGCTCCCTAGGCGGCTGTGTCACAGCCTGGGTCGGCTGCGTGTTCCACTGCACGCCAGGTGCCTGAACGCGCAGCACAGCATGTTAAGAAGCGGGGGGTGCGCCGTGTCTGCAGAGTTCAAGTGCTGCACGGTTGTGCTGCACGTCTCCCTATGCTAGCACTCAACTTCGCACAAAGCAGCCTTGCTGTCGCACTACGCAGCCTTGCTGGACTTTGATAGAGCTTATCAGAGCATATACCGAGTTTGGAGCACGGGCACAGCACACATCAGAGATGATGGTGCACACAGAAGTGTCCAAGGCCGCTCAAGGATCTCAGGGACAGCTGGCCTCGTTCACGCTCAGGCAGCAGGCATATGTATATCAACCGTGCAACAGAGGCCCCGCAGGTCAGGCAGGCAGAGCCTCGCTTGCAGCGCACAGGCCAGTTAATGTTGACTCCCAGCTTGTGCAGTGTTTGCTGCGCTGCACGTGCAGCGCGTTGCGTCAACTGACCAAGGCTAAACGCGCTTGCGCTGTGGAGGCTGATGCACGCAGATGCCGCACCAAGGTGTTGTTGGCCCGAGGCACTGATTCCACGCGTGCGCACTGGTAGCTGGGGCAATGCACGCTCTGTTGCGCAATCCTTACAGGCAGGCAGTGACCAGCAAGGCGCAGCTCTGAGCTTCTTTTGAAGCTCAGGCGCAGCACAGCAGGCAGCCCTGAACCTGGTGGGGCTCAGAGTGTCACATCATGTGCAGGTGGAGACAAACTATGTCAGTCAGTGCCTGATGCCCGGCGACACGGCGGTGATTGTGTTTGCCAAGCTACCGCTGCCCGGGCTGGTGAAGACGCGCCTCGCTCGCTCCGTAGGAGCCAACGCAGCGGCACGCTTCTACAGCGCTTGTGCCGGGCATATCATCCTTGAGGCTGCCGCAGGGCAAGTGTGCTCGTACGTACTTGTTTTAAATATGCAGTGCTGCTCGCGTTGAGCATGGTCTTCAACCGCGCAGTGTGCCGCCAGCCAGTCACACCACCGTGGCGTTTGCACCCGCCAGCCAGCAGAAGCAGATTGAAGCCTGGCTGTGGTCTCTGCAGGCTCTCGCCAAGGTGGGAGCTTGCTCCCCTGCACATGCAACGAGGCTTGAGAGCAAGTTGGTGAACAGGATAGCCAGGCGCTGACCACACTTGGCTTACAGTGCGCGCCACAAGAAGACAATGCGGACCTGGGCCAGCGTATGCATGCTGCGCTTCAGGGCGCCTTGAGCGCCGGAGCGAGCAAGGTATGCCTCGCTGCCTTGAAGCAAAGTCTGCGCTGCAACGTGGACATGAGCATACTCTTGTCTGTGCAGGCTATCATCCTGGGGTCTGACATACCAGATATGTCACGTGCGGTGATATGCACGGCCGCCGCTGCGCTGGACCGGCACGAGGTGCGGGTGTCCACAACTCGGCTGTGAAGGATGTAGCAGCCAGCCGTGTTGGTATGTCGTATGCATGGAGGCGTCAGGATGGCTTGAGCAGGAGCGCGTGGTCAAGGACGCTGTGGACGCGCAGGTCGTGCTCGGCCCCGCGTACGACGGCGGCTTCTACCTGATAGGCGCTACGCGCACCGCGCCCGCCATGCTGCAGGTCTGCCTGCTCTATTGCATGCACCCCTTTTTATGCGACCCAGCAACATCATGCCAGCTGTTGCCATGCGTGCGGTGCACAGACAAGCCATAGCTCGCTGGCTTTGTGAGCGGCATCCCCGCTATGCCTCCCTCATACTCACTTCCATACACGCGCATATCCTGCAGGAATGCTGCTTACAGGAGTGGCCGGATCTTGAAACCCCATTTGCCACGCTTCAGGTGCAACGCACATGGGGGGAGCAGGGCATCGTGTGGAGCACAGCCACCGCGCGGGAAGCGACTGCCGCCCAGGCGCGCGCATGCGGCCTGAGCGTCGCGCCCGATGACGCACTGCCCACGCTGATCGACATCGACACGGTTGAGGTGCTGTCACCCGTCGCGCCGGAGGCTGCAGGGTGGCAGGGCCGCTGACATGGGCTCGCACGTCCGCCCGGTATTGCTGTGACACGCTGCCCGTGGGGCCATGATCAGTCCCAGGCGCGTTCCTAATACCTGGGTGTCGGGGTGCGCAGGACTTGCAGAGCTGGCTGGGCGCACAGAAGGGGATGGCAGGGGGGCAGCAGCGCCATCCGGTGCATGATGACGCAGAGGAGGCACTGGGCATGCTCAGCAGCCAGGCAGATACACATGCGTCTCCAGCGAGGTAACAGGGCAGGGCAGGGACAGGCCCAGCTGGCATGTCCCACGTTGGGAACAGGCTTAGGCTGTTTGGTGTGGGCCTGACTGCTACACCCCTTTGTCCTTGTATCTGCTTGCTTGGGACAGTCTGCCATTGCACGCAGCCAAACAGCTGTGCCAGTGCTCGGTTGGCACTCACCTTGCCACTCCGTGCTGGCGACAGCATGCGAGATTGACAATTGATTGAAAAATTTTAAAAGGATGAGCCAAACATAAAGGAAAGCCGCATTTTGTTGGTGAGGTTGTCAGTGCGTGCGTCTGTATCAACTGTGAAGTCGCGTCCAGCATAGCAGGCAGCGTATGGCTGTTATAGTATTGTAACAGCAGATAAATACAGAGGCACCAGCAGGAAGCCTTGCCAGACTTTGCCTATGCGTTTGACAAATTAGCGCAGCGCGGCAATGGTGTCCGCGAATGCAGCTGCATCCTGGCCCGCATCCCACAGCACAACGCGTCCATCCCAGCCGGCTGTGGAGAAGCGCAGCCCGCTGCCGCCCGGCACCGGCCGCAGCTCCACCACTGCATTGGCGTGCGCGCCGACGCCGCCGCCGCCGCCGCCGCCGGGTAAGTCGCCATGCTGCTGTGATGCGGCCCGGGCAGGGAACGCTCAATACCTGCTTGGGTTTTCATGACAGTGGATGCAATGTCAGGCAGTAGTCTCCTTCAAATGCCCCTCAGTCATCGCCTCAGCAGACCGCATGTCAGGCTGCTCAAGGACGGCCGTGCCTCCCTTACCCTAATTACCCTAGTCACCGCGACAGAAACAGGTCAGACTCACCAACTCACCATACCAAGACGGAGGTGCCCAAATGGGCTGCAAGCAGCAGGCCGCGGCACCTTGGGCGCGGGCTTGACACAGAACAGCGCCAGCTTGGCACTGAACTCCGCTGAGACCTGCCGCAACGGCGCAGCGGCGGCAGCCGCATGCTCGGATCGCCCTGCACGCATGGCCACACACCGTTGCAAGGACGACGTGCGTGGTGACATGCTCAGATGATGGTTGGCTCTGCACTTTGCCAGAAATCAGACACAGCCAGGCACAGGTCGCATATCCTTGACAACCACGTAACAAACAATTAGGCCGTCTCCTTGTTCCTTTCAGGAACAATGAGACTGCCTAATTTGTCCCTAGCCAGGAAAACCAGGCAGTGTGTTGCCCCGCGGCAGCAGGCACTCCAAGCAAGCATGCAGACGCCCATCTGCAGTGAGTCAGGCAGAGGTGAAGGGCCGATCGAACCGTGCAGCGTGCGCAGGGGCGCCCAGGCGCCGTCCTCGCCGCGCTGCAGCAGCAGCACGCCCTCGCTGGGGGCCCCCGCCGCCGCGACCAAGTCCCGCCGCAGGTACGCCAGGCAGCGCGCTGGGCGGCCGGGCAGGCGCAGCACCTGCGGCGCCGCGGCCGCGGCCGCGAGCCGCTCAGCGCCGCTGCTGGTCGAGCCGCCCGCAAAGACCAGCGCAGCGCCGTGGCACGCCATGGCCACCTCGCTGCCTGCGGCGCGTGTTGCACCCCTGTCGAGTGCGCCGGCATTTGGTTCCAAAGCCAGTTGGCCACATGTCAGTTGAGTAAGTCTGACCGCTTGCGCGGCGCCAAACACGCACCGCAGGGCGACCATGCCACCGCGACTCCCCAGCCCAGGCCCGGCGCCAGGTCCGCCAGCTGGTCACCAAATCGGGACGCCGCCACGGCCGCAGATGCACCAGTGTCGGCCGAGCCCTCCACACCTGAGCGCGCACAGGCCTTGTCACCTCGCGCGCCCCAGCGTTGACCTCCGTACCAGGCCGCAGTTGCCACCGTCGGTCACAGAGACGTCGTGCAACTTGCTAGATGCAGCAACCACAGCAAACAAGTGTGTGGCAAGCGGCACTCCCACATGTGCATGCGTGATGTTCAGAACCGTCCCAGTCATAAGCTCCACAGACAGCGCGCCTGCGACGCGCGCGTTGAACACGCGGCAGCGGCCGTCGCTGGAGGCCGTGGCCAGGAGCGCGCCGCCGGGGTGCCACGCAAGAGCGGTGACGCTGCTGCTGTGGCAGCGCCTCATCAGCTTCGCCACCCACCAGCCCTTGTCGCCGTCGCGGTATGCCACGCACACCGTCTTCGCCGCGCCGATCGCAAACTTGCGGCCGCATGGGCTCCACCGCACGCACAGCGCTGCCAGCTCGAGCCTCGTGGCCACCTGCCCAGCGACAGGCGGTGCAGATGTTGCCATCCACAATGAACATAACACGATGCGCGCTGCTGAAGCGCACTGTCCGCGCAAGCAAGGGCCGGCCGGCAGGACTGACCATCTCTGGCCGCCAGTGCCCGTCGGTGCAGGTCCAGACATATGCGTTCCTGTCATGGCTGCAGCTGACGAGCTGGTCGCTGCGCGACCAGTCCAAGCCGGACACAAGCTGATCGTGCTCTGACAGCACAGCGGTGCGCTGCCACGGCTGGCCCAGGTCCGGCGCAGCGTACAGGTGGACCTCGTGGTTGTTGGGGCAGATGGCAAGGCGCAGACAGGCATTGTCCCAAGCGTGGCAGCTGATCACCGCTGCAAGCTTCTGGGACGCAAAGGCCATGCGCTGCGTCGCTGTGCACCTAAGCTACAATGTTTTTTTTATATGTCAAAAGTGATGTATGTGAAGTCAGTGATCTAGAATGTGGAGCACCTCCCACTCTGATATAATGTAAGGCAATTACACAGGCGTCAGCATGATTTTAGCATGAGGAGGCAATGCCCGCTTGTGAGTAGGTAAGCATGTACAGCAAATAGTCTATGGCAGGATGTCAGCCGGTGCCTGTGTCGGCGGGCGTTTGCCGGCGTATGCAGAGAGGATGACTTGTCCCTAGCAAAACATTCTGACACCATAATGGGAGATGTCCTTTCGGGACAACATTTAACATGCGGCATGTTGGCAGCAGCTTGTCACAGACAGCTTCATGTGATGCAAACAGCGCACCGACTTATGATGTGCTACAGCCTGTGCTCAGCTCACTTGGACTGCCATATGGGGTTGCTGAATGTCCAGCAAGAGATGCAGCTCGTCGCGCAGCACAGGCCGACGGCACATGCGCTGAGTCTAAGGCAGTTAGGTCCACAGCAGGCACGATGCATGGACCCCTGCCTGGGCACTCTGCAGCGGCAGCGCATGGCAATAGCCTATAACATTTTACTGTATGCCACGCATGCAGAAGACCACACTGGTCATGCGGCAGGCTGAGCTACGATAATGCGGCTAATGGAGTACGCTAGTGATATCTAAGGCGCGCACAGCAGACACAATTGACCTTGCTCTAGTTCTGACCAGTACAGGCGCGCGCAGTGAACCTCGCTCAGCCTTGCTCTACTCTACCAGTTCTGCCGCCCACAGACATGCTTCTGTTCCCTGCGCTCCTGCCTGTCGCGGCGCCCCGCTCTCACCAGAGCCTGCTGGGCCTGCACGGTGCGCCTGCCCCAGCCTCCGTACCAATTACAGGGATGCGCACAGCTGAGTGCTAAGCAGCGTTCTGAACCAGCCGCCTCAAGGCCGGGGCCGCTTGGCCTGCCCGCCCTCTTCGTCACTGGCCGCCGCCAGCGCGCGCTTGTGTCCAGGGAGCGCGTTCACTGCGAGAACGGGCGCAGGCGCAGCCGCATCGGCCAGACCCAGATCCCGCGTGCCCTCGACCGCGGCCTCCGCGGGCATGCCCGGCGCGCCCTCGCCCAGCGCCGACGACTCCGCAGGCCCCGGCCCCGCGCGCGCCTCGCCGCCATCGCCGTGCGCCCCGGCCGCGCCCACGGGCCCCGCCGGCGCGCCGGCCTCCGCTGGCTCGGCCTTGATGGCCGGGAGCGCCGCAGGCGCAGAGGCCCCGACACCGAGCGCATCCGCTGCTTCCGCTTGCGGCGCCTCCGCCCCGGGCTCGCGCTTCACCGCCGGCGCGGCCGGCAGGCGGTCGCCGCCCGGGGGTTGCTCCTCATACTCTGCTTTCAACAAGCCCAATGCTGCAGCGCCGCTGGGCCCCGCCGCGGCGCCGTCTGCGAGCGCGGCGTCCGCGGCCTCCACGGCCTCATCAGGCGCAGGAGGCCCTGCGACAGGCTCTAACGCGTCCTCGGGCAGCCGCTCCTGAGCCTGCGCCTCAATCTCTGCTGGCGCCCCCAGCCGTAGCGCCGCGCCCTCGTCCGCAGCCGCCTCGATGGCCTGAGCTGGCGCGGGGTCCGGCTCGGGGACAAGGGCCAGCGTCTGGACAACGGCTGCCGGAGCGCCGTCCGCAGCGGCGCCGCCGGCGGCGGCCGAGCTCGCTGGGTCTGGCGTGGCAACCGCGGCCGCGGCGGGCGGCGCGCCGCCTGCCGCCGTGCCCGGCAGGGGCCCCAGGCAGCTGGCCTTAACAAGCGTGCCCTCCTCCAAGCCATACCTGCGCACCGCAACCCGTGTCATCCTGCCAAGAGGTGCCAGGCGCGCGCTGCCTGCACACCTGCACGGCGTGGGAACAGGGCAGGCAGACTTGCTCCGCAGCGCGGGCCACCTGCCTGCCACGCCCTTGCTAGTTCGCAAGCTCTGCGCCCGCCCAGGCACGACGCTTTGCTGTAAGCACTGCAACCGGCTGGCGGCCGCGGCCATCACATCCTCCTGTGGAGGCCGGACAGGGTGGGATGCTGGGCGGATGCGCACCGTGCAGCCTGGTCGGCGTCCAGGCGCACGGCGCCGCGGAAGCGCCACTGGCCGTCGGCGTCGTCCCAGCACACCTCGAAGCGCTCGCCGCTCAGCGCGCACTCGGGCTGCGCGTCGTCCGCGGGCACGCTCGGCTCGGGCGCGCGCGCTGCCTCGGCCTGGGCCTCCTGCGCGCCCGCTTGAGCGCATCAGGCACGCGCGGCCGCTGTAGCCATGGCAAGCACTGTCCTGCACGCTTTCTGCAGCTTATTCTGCCCGTTTGAACCAAACAACTGTGGTGGGTGCGGTCAAATTGTTGGCCAATGGTGCAGGCAGTGGTCTGCACCGCTGTGAGAGGGCCCTGCGGAGGGGGCCGCTGCCCAGCGCACTCTCAGCTGACAAGGCAGGCAATGCGAGGCAGGCATGGTCAAGGTCCAAGCCTGGAGCAAGACCAACATGAGGACGTGGGGCGCGGTATTGCCTCCACGACTCGAGCTTGCAAACGCATGTGATGCATGCACTGGCGGGCGATGGCTGCCCCGGCAGCCCCGCCCCAGCAGCCGCGTTGTGCAGGAGGAGCGCCGCGCACTCCTGTCAACACACTGCACAGCCTCCTCCAGGACAGGGTTAGGGCAGGGCGCGCCTCCTGGAAGAACTTGGGCGCGGCCGTCGCGTCGGCGCTCGTGCCGGCCAGCCAGGCGGCCTCGTCGACGTACCACGCGCGCGAGCCGCGGCCGCCCTGGCCGCGCAGGCGGCGGCGGTGCAGGTACGCGCGGTCCAGGCGCGCGCTGCGCGTCTGCCCGCTCGCGCGCAGCAGTGCAGCCACCGCCGCCGGGTCCGCCGCCTGCCCGCGCGCTCAGCCAGGGCTCAGACCCTGTGCATCTGCAGACCCTCGGCATCTTCGGCGGACCATGCGCTCAGCCAGGGCTCAGACCCTGCGCCTAAGCGGGCAGCCAGCTGGCGCGGCGCGCGCGGGTCGCCCGCGCGGCGCCCTTGCGTGCGCGCGCGCGCGCTTGCGCTGCCTTCGCTGTCGGCAATGCGGGTGCTGGCGCGACCAACGAGCAGGTTGAAGACAGGAAGGCGCACAGTCAGCATACATGCACAGCCCATCATGGAGGCGCATCCGCCGCCCAAGGAGCTTTGAGCATGCTGGCATGCATAGCGCCCAAGAGTAGGTTAGTCTCCTAAAACCCCTGCATGTATGGTATATATGAGAGGCTTGCAGAGCATAGTGCGCTCTGCGGCCGGCAAAATTTCTGGCAATCTAAGCGAGGCGCGCAGCGGGCGTGGGCCTCGCAGAGCGTTTTCCTGCTCACTGTCAGCTTCATAGCATCATCCCAATCGTTTGACGTCAGGCGCGCATGCAGATGCCGCCTGTTTGTTCCCATTGTCGCTGGGCGCGCGATATCCGGTCCCTGGTCGCGCGGTAGTTTCAAAGTGGCTGCCATCTGCCCCTGGGTGGCGCAGCATGCTTGCTGCTGACCGCCACATGCCTGCGCTGCTTCTCCTTGCCACCTGACTGCATTCAACAGGCGGACCAGCCGAGCGAGAATGGCTGCAGACAACAGCTGTGGAACCCCGCAAACGATCTCGCAGAGGCTGTCCAAGCTGTCAGGTGCTCCACTGCAGTCTGTGCACACCCAGGCACGGTTGTCACTCTGTGCTAGCAAAAGTGCTTGTTGCAGCGCAGCTTACACAAAAGCCTCCTGCTCCAAGCCGGTCACAGACCGCCGTGCACGCAAAACACTGTAGAGAGTGTGACATGCATGCGCGACCATGCCAGCGTCGACACAGTGTATGCCTGTGGCTGTCAGAGCGCTGCGGACTCGCGCGAGGGACTTGCACATGCCACGCATCCAGTCTCGCAGCTGGGACCTGACCTCACAGCCCATGAAGTGCTGCAAGATTGGGCAACGAAAAGTGCGCAGCCGCAGGCGCTCGATGTGGGCTGTGGGAGCATGCCGGGCGAGGTGTATGGCATGGCTGCAGGCCTCACGCCGCTGGCCAAGTCAACAAATGCGTGCCTGGACCGTGCTGATCGAGAAGCTAGGCTACGGCACCGGCGCCTTCAGACGCGCGCGAGCGCAGCTGCGCAAGTTCGCCTGAGCACCTCCGCTGTATCAAACACAGCACCTGGCACCAGCCCTCGACAACTTGCACACGCAGCAGACTCCGACCTTCTCCCACTGGCTGGCTGAGGCGCCATCCGCTGGCTCCTTCTAGCGATTGTGGATTTGCATACTTGAGAAGTCATTACCTCTCATAGCAGCCAGGCCTGGGGATGCTGAGCACCAAAGGGGCTGCAAGCGCGCGGGTAGCGAGATTACAGCACCGTGGCCTGCAAGCTGGGAACTGCAAGTAGTGCTTCGGAGGACACCGCCGGAGCCTGCTTTGCACGGCAGCGGCGATGCAGCGCTTTCCAGCGCCACCAGCTGTTGTGCACACACTAGAGCACAGGGTGAGATGGAGCATAGGCAAGGAGGAGTGGCAGCGCACCTTGATGCGCTCCGGCCGGAAGTGCAGCTTCTCCGGGTCGTAGCGCCGCCTCGGGATGGCATCGTCGTCGCTCTCGTTGCCGTCGGCCGCCGCGGCGGCGCCGCCCGCGCCGTCGCGCGCCGCGCCGCTCCCGCCTGGGACCTTGATCAGGCCCTGCTGCAGCAGCGACGACAGAAAGTCTGGCAGCCCGGCATCCGGCGCGCCTGGCACGGCCGCGCTCGACCCCTGGCCGCCCCCGGCGCGCAGGTGCGCGGGCGCGGGCCCCGGCGCGGGCAGCGTCACCGGCGCCGGCCGCGGCCCCGCTGGCGGCTGCAGGGTCACGGGCGGGGGCAGGGTGACCGGCGCGGGGAGCTGCACCGGCGCGGGCAGCTGCACCGGCAGCGGCGCCTGGTACTGCACCACGGGCTGCGGCTGCAGCGGCTGCTGCACGTACTGCACCGGCGGCTGCAGCACCGGCGCCGGCTGCAGCGCCTGCGGCTGCACCTGCATGGGCGGCGGCTGCTGTGGCACAGCATACATGACTGGCGCAGGCGCTAGCTGCGGCTGCGGCTGCAGCAGCGGCTGCGGCTGCTGCTGCGGCTGCGGCTGCATCTGGGGCGGCTGCGCGTAATACACGCCGTTCGGCGGCGCGTTCACGGGCGCATACCCGGGCGACTGCGGCGGCGCATACGCGCGCCCGGGCGACAGCGGCGCGGCCTGGGCGCCATACTGGCCCGGCGCGGGCTGCGCATAGCCCGGGTGCTGCTGGCCCGGGGCCTGGCCCTGCACCGGAAGCGGGGGCATGAGCGCCGGCTGGCCGTAGCCCTGCGGCGGCCCCTGCTGCGCGTATGCGCCGGGCTGCAGCGCCGCCGGCTGCGCCTGCCACGCCGGCGGCGCGTACTGCGCCGGCTGCGGCTGCTGCGCCGCCTGCATCTGCGCGGCGGCCGCCTGCCGGCGGCAGCGCAAGGGCGTCAGTG
>JAABUX010006956.1_pt1 | contig 13391 bp, 13 predicted proteins | sample 5561851 | NCBI WGS metagenome assembly JAABUX01 (sample SAMN10711883, study PRJNA513361) | rock metagenome | isolation source: Antarctica rocks | place: Antarctica: Victoria Land, Richard Nunatak red sandstone | collected 2016-01-03 | reverse complement strand
GCTTGCGTCATGGCGCAGGACGCCGGGGATCGCTGGGTCGGTCGCCAGCGCCGGGTCGTCGGTCAGCACCAGCAGCGCGCCGTCGAACGAGGCGGCATCGGCCGGCAGCACGGCACCCGGCGCCAGCTCGATCACCAGCACGTCGGCCTCGGCCTCGCTCGCGGTCGGGTAGTCGCGCGCTAGGGCGTGGCGGCGCACGCCGTCGGCCAGCCGCAGCGCGATCCGGGGGGTGTCGTCCGGCACGCCCCCGGTCGCGACCAACGTGGCGCTCATTCGGGCCGCGCGGTGATGGTGACCGAAACGGTCGTCATCGCCCCGGCGCGCACCACCGCGAGGCTCAGGTCGCGCCCGACCGTGTCCGGACCGAGCCTGCTGGCCACGTCGCGCAGCTCGGCCACCGGGCTGCCGTCGATGGCGGTCAGGATATCGCCAGGCAGCAACTTGCCAGCGGCGGGTGCGGTGTCGGCGAAGCTCATCACCATCAGCCCATGCGGCGCACCGGCGCGGGCCGCGATGTCGGCCGGCAGCACGACCTGCTGGAGCCCGACGCCGAGCCAGCCGCGGGCGATCCGCCCCTGCTCCAGCAACGGCGTCAGCGCGCGGTCGATGGTGGCGGACGGGATCACCAGCACGGTGCGGCGCGGCCCGAAGGTCGACATGCCCAAGACGGCGCCGCGCGCGTCGAGCACCGGGCCACCCTCCGCGCCGGGGCCGATTTGGGCGCCGATCCGCACCAGGTGGTCGATCTTGCCGCCGCGCTGGCTCTCCCACGCCGGCCCCTGCACCTCGATGCCGGACATCCGGGCAGTGACGCCGCCGGCGCCGTCGCTGCCGAGTGCGAGGATCAGCGCGCCGGGCGCCGAAGGTGCCGCGCGCTCGAACGGCACCGCGTCGGCCTCGATCCGCAGGGCGGCGACGTTGGTCGAGGGGTCGCGGCCGGCCAGCGTCGCGGCGACCCGGCGGTTGCCGGGCAGGATCGCGGTGAAGTCGCCACGGTTCGGCAGACCCTGCTCGGACGTGACCAGGACGCCGCCCCGCCATAGGGTGGCACTCAGTTGGCCGCGGCCGTTCCAGATCAGGCCGGCGACCAGCGGGGTGGCGGCGGCGACCCGGCGCTGGATCGCGTCAGACAGGTCGGCGAAGGCGTCGGGGGAGGTCTGGTGTTCGCTCATGACCGCTATGTCGATCCGCCCCCGTGCCGCCGCCATCCGCCTAATGTCCGGTCCCCGCCGAACGTCCGGCTATGTCTCGGGCGTGAAGCGGAACAGCGCGGTCGCGACCGGCTTGCCGGCGCTCATCGGCTTGAACTGCGCCATGTCCTGGATGTGCGACGCGGTCACGTACATCACACCGTCCTTGCCCTCGGCCATGCTGTCCGGCCAGCGCAGCCGCTCGTCCTTGACCACAAGGGCGAAACCGCCGCCGTCGCGCCGCTTGACCGAGTTGTCCTCGGGGCTGGTGGTGTAGAGAACGCCAGCCGAGCTGTAGAAATAGGCGTCGGCGATCGGGCATTTGCCCAGCGTCTCGACCGCCGCCGCGACCTGCTCCGGCGTCTTGGCTCCGTCCAGCAGCGTCGCGAGCGCGATGCGATACTGCGTCCGTCCGGCCAACGCCTGGTAGTAGACGTGTTGGCCCTGCGGATCGATCGCGATGCCGTCGGCGGCAAACGTCGGCCCGCGCCCGTCGGGACGTTTGAGCGGCTTGCCGTCGGTCTCGATCACCGTCCCCGGCTCGACCTGCGTGCTTGGGTGGCCGCTCAGCAGCCGACGCACCGTGCCGGCCGCGAGGTCGGCCACCAGCAGCGCGCCGACCTGCCCGCTGTCGGTCAGCACGCCATGCTGGCCGTCGGGCGAGAACCGGATGTCGTTCAGGTAGCTGCCCTGCGGCATGACGTCGAAGCCGAACGGGATCACCTTGACCACCGCGTTGGTGGCAAGGTCGATGCCGACCAGTTTTGGGGCGCCCGGCAGCTCGAACTCGTTGCCCGGCGCGCCGGCGTCGACCACCCACAGTTTCCCGTGGCCGTCGCACACGACGCTCTGCACGCACACGAAATGGTCGGCGTTGGACAGCGGTGCGGCGTTGCGCCAGGCGTTCCAGCCGGCGTCGGGGTAGGCGGTCATCCTGCCGTCCGGGCCGACCTCGGCGACCGAGACGGCGACATCTTCCTCCCAGCGCGGGAAGTTCACGAACACCCGGCCGTCCGGGCTGGCGGCGACCCCGGTGACCTGGTGCGAGAATTCGGCGACCTGCTCCAGCCGGCCGCCGAGTTCGGCGCGGGCCGGGATCGCGGCGCTGGCGGCCAACGCGGCGCTGGCGGCGAGCACCGTGCGGCGGGATAGTGGCGGGGTGGTTTGCATCGGCGGCGCTCCGAACGGCATGGTTTCCCAACAGCGCGCCGCAGGTGGTTGCGTCAAGGAGGACAACCTGTGAACGAGGCATACCGGGCCGACGCGCTGGCGCGGTTCGCGACCGAACTGTTTTACCGCGCCGGCCTGCCTGCCGAGGCCGCGCGAACGACTGCCGACGTGCTGCTGGAAGGCGACCTGATCGGCCATACCACGCACGGGCTGGCGCTGCTGGAACCCTACCTAAAGCAGTTCCGCGGCGGCACCTGGAGCCCGTCCGGCGAGCCGACGGTGATTGCCGAGACCGAGGTCGCGCAGACCTGGGACGGCTGCCGGCTGTCCGGGCCGTGGCTGGTGACGCGCGCCGCGACCTGGGCCGCCGGCCGGGCGCGCGAGGCGGGGCTGGCGAGCGTCGTGATCGGCCGCGCCGGCCACATCGGCTGCCTCGCCGCCTACCTGCGGCCGGTCGCCGTGGCGGGGCAGCTCATCGTGCTCGCTTGCTCGGACCCCGCCGCCGCATCGGTGGCGCCGTTCGGCGGGACCAGGCGGCTGTTCACGCCGAACCCGCTGGCCGCCGGCTGGCCGTCGCCGGGCGGCCCGGTGCTGATCGACGTGTCGATGTCGATCACCACCAACGGCATGACCAACCGGCTGCGCGCCGAGGGGGCCACGTTCGACCACCCCTGGCTGCTGGATGCCGCCGGCCAGCCGACCACCGACCCGGAAGCGTTCTTCCGCGACGGCACGCTGCAGCCGCTCGGGGGCTCGGAGGCGGGTCACAAGGGCTACGCGCTGGCGCTGCTGATCGAGGCGCTGACCTCGGGGCTAGCCGGCGCCGGCCGCGTCACCCGGCCGACCGACTGGGGCGCGTCGGTGACGGTGCTGGTGCTCGACCCGGCGCGGTTCGCGGGGGCGGCGGCGTTCGCGGCCGAGGCGGAGTGGATGGCCGGACAGGTCGCCACCAACCCGCCCGCCGACGCGAACCAGCCGCCCCGCCTGCCCGGCGCGCGGGCGCTGGCGCTGCGGGCAGAGCAACTGGCCCACGGCGTCCGGCTGCACCCGAGCATCCCGCCGGTGCTGGCGCGGCTCGCGGCGGAAGCCGGGCTGGCGATGCCGCAGCTAATCGGGTGATCCGTCGCGCCCACGCCGACGAGGCTGCCGCCGTCACCGCATTGGTCCGCGCCGCGTTCGCGATCTACCTGCCACGCACCTGCGCGCCGCCCGCGCCGATGCTGATGGATTACGACGCGGCGATCGCGGCGGGGCTGGTCGATGTCGCGGTCGAGGCACACATCGTCACAGGCATGATCCTGCTACGCGACCGACCCGACCACCTGCTGCTCGATGTCGTCGCGGTCGATCCGCAACTCGCCGGCCGTGGCATCGGCAGCGCGCTGCTGGCCCACGCGGAGGCCGAGGCGGCGCGGCGGCACCTGCCCGAGATCCGGCTGTTCACCCATGCGGCGATGACCGAGTCGCAGGCGATCTATCTTCGACGCGGTTACACGGAGACATCGCGGGCGACGTCCGAAGGCCGGCCGCGCGTCCACTACTCCAAGCGGATTTTTGGCGCATGACCGAGTGCGACGTGGCCATCGTCGGCGCGGGTGTCGCCGGCTTGGCGGCGGCGGCGGCGCTCGACGGCTCGGGGCTGCGGGTCGCGGTGCTGGAAGCCTCGTCACGGATCGGCGGCCGCGCGCACACGACCTACCCCGACGGCCTGGGCGGGGCGATGTTCGACCGGGGCGCATCGTGGCTGCACGCGGCCGACCGCAACCCGCTGACGCCGCTGGCGGAGGCGGCCGGCATCGCGCTCCGCGACTCCGACGCCGAGCGCGGCTGGCGGGTGCGGGTCGACGAGCACGACGCGGCCGACGCCGAGCTTGCGGCCTACGAGCGTGCCGAGACGCGCTACGCCGAGGTAGCGCGGGCGGCGCTGGCGAACGGCGCCGATCCCGCAATGGCCGACGCCGCAAGTGCCATGGCGGACGACCCGTGGCTCGCGACGGTGGAGACGTTCGAGTGCCGCATGATCGCCGCCGCCGACCCGCGCCGCCTTAGCGCGCGCGACTGGCTCGACAACGAACTGCTGGGCCGCAACCTGCTGCCGGAGCCCGGCGTCGGCGGCCTGGTCGAGCGCTGCCTGGGCCGGTCCGATGTCGGGTTTGAGCGCCCGGTCAGCCGGATCGCATGGGAGCACGGGGCGATCACCCTCGCGACCGCTCGCGGCGACATTCGCGCGCGGGCCGCGATCGTGACCGTCTCGACGGGGATCTTGAACGCCGGGCGCATCGCGTTCGCGCCCGCCCTGCCCGCCTCGCACCGCGACGCCCTCGCGACGTTGCCGATCGGGTTGTTGACCAAGGTCGCGATCCACGACCCGTCCGGTGCCCGGTTCGGGCTGTCGCCGGGCTGCGGGTTGCAGGCGCGGGTCGAGCCGCGTCACGCGCCGGCGATGTTCTTCCTCGCCGGGCCGGACGGCACCAGCCACGTCATAGGGTTTGTCGGAGGTGACACCGCCGAAGCGCTGGCCCGCGACGGCGAGGCGGTGACGGCCGCGTTCGCGGTGGCGCAACTGCGGGCCTCGCTCGGGCAGCATGTCGCGGCGGGTGCCGTCATCGTCGCCGATTGGACCGCCGAGCCGTTCGCGCTCGGGGCCTACGCCTACGCGCTGCCCGGCCACGCGGGCGCGCGCAAAATCCTGGCGCAGCCGCTGGCCGGCGGGTCGCTGGTGTTCGCCGGCGAGGCGGTCGCCCCCGACGGCTTGGCCGGCACGGTGGGCGGCGCCTACGCAAGCGGCAGGGCGGCGGCGGACGCGATCCGAACGCAGTTGCGGTGACCGAACGCATATTGCTGCTCCAGCCCGCGTTCCTGCGGCTGTGGGTCGCCGGCGGCCTGTCGAGCGCGCTGCTTTGGCTCGAAGTGCTGGCGGCGGCGCTGTTCACGCTGGACGCCACCGGCTCGGCGCTCGCCGTCGCCTTGGTCTCGGCCGCGCGCAGCCTGCCGTTGCTGGGCTTCGGGGCGGTCGTCGGCGTGCTGGCCGATCGCATGGATCGGCGGCTGATCGTGCTGGGCGGCCTGTTGCTGACCGCGACCTCGTCGGCCACCGTCGCCGCCCTCGCGAGCGCGGAAATACTCCGCCCGTGGGAACTGGCGGTTGCGGCGTTGGCCAGCGGCTTCGCGTATGCGACCGAGCTGCCGGCCCGGCGGCGCATGATCGCCGAGGTGGCTCCACCCTCCCTGCTGGGTCGGGCGATCGCGATAGACAGCCTGACCAACTTCGCCACGCGCTGCGCGGGACCGTTGCTGGGCGGATTTCTATATGGCGGGATCGGCACCGCCGGCACGTTCTCCGCATCGGCCGCGGCCAGCCTGATCGGGGCCGCCTTGATCGCCGGCCTACCCCGGACCCGCAGCGCTATGCCGCCCGACCATCCGGCCGAGCATCCGGCGATCTGGGCGCAACTGCGGGAAGGGGCGGCATTCGCCGCCAGCCGCCCGGCGGTGCGGACCATGCTCGGCGTCACGATGGCGATGAACCTGTTCGGCTACGCGTATACGACGCTGATCCCGCCAATGGGGCGCGCGGCGTTCGGGCTGACCGACTCCCAAATCGGCGTGTTGGCGGCGGCGGAGCCGGGCGGGGCGCTGCTGGCGGGCGTCGTGTTCGCACGATGGGCACCGACACGGCGACCGCTCGCGTGGCTGGCCGGCGGCGTCGTGACACTGATGCTGGGCCTGCTGATGGCGGGGCTGCTGCCGACCGAGGCGGCCGTATTGGCCGCGCTGTTCGTCGGCGGCTTCGGATCGGCGTCGTTTACCAACCACCAGAGCACGATCGCATTGCGCGCCACACCGGAGGCGCTGCGGAGCCGAGTCATGGGGCTAGTCACCGCCTGCATCGGCCTCTGGCCGGTCGGTATCCTGGTGGCGGGCGGGCTGACCGCCGTGCTCTCCGCGGCCCACGCCATGACGGCGCTGGGAGTGGCCGGGCTGGTCGCGCTGGTGGCGGCGGTCGCCCTCGGGCGAGATCGGCGGGCGCGCTAGAACCGAGCGCGCCCGCCCGAGTCGATTTAGTCTCGGGTCGACTTACTTGTCGCCCTTGTGCTGCTCGCCAAAGGTGCGGGTGTGGTGGTGGATGTTGCCCTCGGCGTCCTTGTATTCGCGAGACTTCAGGTCCGCGCTCTCGTCGCCCTTGTGGCTGGTCTCACCCTTATGGCTCGACTCGCCCTTGTGGCTCGACGCCTTGGATTCACCCTTGTGGCTCGACTCGCCCTTGTGGCTCGACGCCTTAGACTCACCCTTGTGGCTCGACTCGCCTTTGTGGCTGCTCTCGCCCTTATGGCTCGAAGCCTTCGACTCGCCCTTGTGGCTTGCCTCACCCTTGTGGCTTGCCTCACCCTTGTGGCTTGCCTCACCCTTGTGGCTCGACTCGCCCTTGTGGCTGCTCTCGCCCTTGTGGCTGCTCTCGCCCTTGTGGCCCGGCTCGCCGGCGCGCTTGGCGCTCGCCTCGGTGGTGCCCTTGGTGACGCCGGCCTCGCGGTTCTCCTTCAGGCGGCCATCGTGCGCGGGGTCCTTCACCGAACCCTGGTTGCTGCTGCTCGTGTCCTTAGCCATTCCTTAGTCTCCCTTGCTGCGACGGACGCGCTGGCCCGTGTCGGGGTGAACGTCATGCCCCCCAATTTAGTGCGTTGGCTTTCGGCACTATTTGATTCACGCCCGCGTGAGGAGCTCACGCCAGCGACGGCAGGTTCAGCCCCCGCTCCCGCGCGCACTCGATGGCCGACGGATAGCCCGCGTCGGCGTGGCGCATGACCCCGGTCGCCGGGTCGTTCCACAGCACGCGGGCGATCCGCCGCGCCGCCCCGTCCGTGCCATCGGCCACGATCACCATGCCGGCGTGCTGCGAGAATCCCATGCCGACGCCGCCGCCGTGGTGCAGGCTGACCCAGGTGGCACCCGACGCGGTGTTCAGCAGCGCGTTCAGCAATGGCCAGTCGGACACGGCGTCCGAACCGTCCGCCATCGCCTCGGTCTCGCGGTTGGGGCTGGCGACGCTGCCGCTGTCGAGGTGGTCTCGCCCGATCACGATCGGTGCCTTGAGCTCGCCGCTGCGGACCATCTCGTTGAACGCGAGCCCTAGCCGGTCGCGCTGGCCAAGGCCGACCCAGCAGATGCGCGCCGGCAGCCCCTGAAACTTGATCCGCTGCCCGGCCATGTCGAGCCAGCGGTGGAGATGGGCATCGTCCGGGATCAGCTCTCGGACTTTCGCGTCGGTGCGAAAGATGTCGTCGGGGTCGCCGGACAGCGCCGCCCAGCGGAACGGGCCGACGCCGCGGCAGAACAGCGGCCGGATGTAGGCCGGCACGAACCCCGGAAAGTCGAACGCGCCTTCCAGACCCTCGTCCTTGGCGACCTGGCGGATGTTGTTGCCGTAGTCGAGCGTGGGCACGCCGGCGCGGTGGAACGCCAGCATCGCCTCGACATGCGCCCGCATCGAGGCCCGTGCCGCCTTTTCCACGCTGGCCGGGTCGCTCTCCCGCGCCCGCTCCCAGCGGTCGGTGGTCCAGCCGATCGGCAGGTAGCCGTTCAGCGGGTCGTGCGCGGACGTCTGGTCGGTCACCACGTCCGGCCGCACGCCACGCCGCACCAGCTCCGGGAACACTTCGGCCGCGTTCCCCAGCAAGCCGACGCTCAGCGCCTCGTGGCCCGCGCACGCCTCGTCCATCCACGCCAGCGCCTCATCGAGGTTGGCGGTGTGGCGATCGAGGTAGCCGGTGCGCAGCCGCATCTCGATCCGGCTCGGCTGGCATTCGACCGCCAGCAGCGAGGCGCCCGCCATGGTGGCGGCCATCGGCTGCGCGCCGCCCATGCCGCCGAGGCCGCCGGTCAGTATCCACTTGCCGGCCAGGCTGCCGTTGTAGTGTTGGCGGCCGACCTCGACGAAGGTCTCGTAGGTGCCTTGCACGATGCCTTGGCTGCCGATGTAGATCCAGCTGCCGGCGGTCATCTGGCCGTACATCATCAGACCGGCGCGATCGAGCTTGTGAAAATGCTCCCAGGTCGCCCAGTGCGGCACCAGGTTGCTGTTGGCGAGCAGCACGCGCGGCGCGTCGGCATGGGTGCGAAACACGCCGACCGGCTTGCCCGATTGGATCAGCAGCGTCTCGTCGTCCTCGAGAGCCCGCAGGCTGGCGACGATCTGGTCGAACGCCTCCCAGTTGCGCGCGGCGCGGCCGATGCCGCCGTACACCACCAGCGCCTCGGGCCGCTCGGCCACGTCGGGGTCGAGATTGTTCATCAACATTCGCAGTGCCGCCTCCTGCTGCCAGCCCTTGCAGGTGAGCTCCGTCCCGTGCGGCGCGTGAATGGTGCGGTGGTTGTCGAGCCGGGTGGTCATTCGAGGCGCTCCAGGACGATACGGCCGCCGCGAAACACGGTGGCGAGGCGGTTCTGGCCGATGGCGTAGGCCAGTTCGGCGGGATGGTTCACGCGCCAGAGGCACAAATCGGCGCGCTGGCCGGGCGCGATGGTGCCCCGGTCGGACAGCCCGAGCGCCTGTGCCGCGACGCGGGTAAAACCGGCCAGTGCCTCCTCGGGCGTGAGGCGGAACAGGGTGCAGGCCAGGTTCATCACCAGCAGCGGCGAGGCGATCGGCGACGAGCCGGGGTTGAGGTCGGTCGCGATGGCGATCGGCACGTTATGCGCCCGCAGGGTGGCTACCGGTGGCAGCTGGGTTTCGCGCAGCACGTAGTACGCGCCCGGCAGCAGCACGGCGACGGTGCCGGCGGCGGCCATCGCGGCCACGCCGGCCTCGTCCAGGTACTCTAAGTGATCGGCCGACAGCGCGCCGTGGTGGGCGGCCAGCGCGGCGCCGCCGAGGTTGCTCAGTTGCTCGGCATGCAGTTTCACCGGGAACCCGTGCGCGCGGGCCGCGCGGAACAGGCGATCCACCTGGTCGCGGCTGAACGCGATGCCCTCGCAAAACGCATCGACCGCGTCGGCCAGCAGCTCCGCGTGCGGCAACATCCTGGTGATGATCAGGTCGATGTAGGCGTCGGCGTCGTGCCCCGGCGGGATCGCGTGCGCCGCCAGCAGGGTCGTCCGCACCTCGACGTCGCGCAGCATGCCCAGCGTCCGCGCCGCGCGCAGCATCCGCAGCTCGCCCTCGACGTCGAGCGCGTAGCCGGATTTTATCTCGACCGTGGTGACGCCCTCGGCCCGCAGCGCGTCCAGGCGCGGCAGGGCGACGGCGACCAGCCCGGCTTCGTCCAGCGTGCGGGTGGCGCGCACCGTCGACATGATGCCGCCGCCCTCGCGCGCGATGTCGGCGTAGCTGGCCCCGTTCAGCCGCCGCTCCCACTCGAGCGCCCGCGAGCCGCCGTAGATCAGGTGCGTGTGGCAGTCGATCAGGCCGGGTGTCAGCAGGCCGCCCGCCCCGTCCAGGTGTCTCGCGTCCTTGGACGGCGCGTCGACGCGCGGCCCAATCCAGGCGATCCGGCCGTCGCGCAACAGCACGCTGGCGTCGGGGATCAAGCCGTACGGCGTGGCCCCGCTCGCCATCGTGGCGACAGCGACGTTGTCGATCAGGAGGTCGGTCATCGTGGCGCGACGATCCTCCGTGCCGGCCCCGCGCACAAGCCGGGGCCGCTTGGCGCGCGGTTCGTTGCGGTGCACGCTGCCCTAAACCTTCAAGGGAGCTTTTCAGATGGCACCATTTCTCGCCACGCGCCGCCGCCTGCTCGCCGGGGCCGGCATTGCCGCCGTGCTGCCGCGTCTCGCCTGGGCCGACACGCTGGCCGACGTGAAGGCGCGCGGCGAGCTGGTGTGCGCGACCGAGATGGAGTTCCCGCCGTTCGATTTCCTGGTCAACGACGTCTACACCGGCGTCGACCGCGACCTGATCGACGCGATCGGGGCCGACCTGGGCGTCAAGGTCAAATACCTCGACCTGCCGTGGACCAGCGTGCTGCCGGGGCTGGAGGCGAGCAAGTTCGACATCTGCATCGCGCCCGTCACGATCACCGCCGAGCGGATGAAGCGATACACGTTCACCGTGCCGATCGCCGACGCAACGGCGGCGCTGATGAAGCGGGCCGACGACGCCTCGATCACCAAGCCCGAGGACCTGGCCGGGAAGACGGTCGGCGGCCAGAAGGGCACGGCGCAGGTGGCGCAGCTCAAAGCGTTCGGGGCGACGCTGGCCAAGCCGATCGAGGTCAAGGAATACCTCGACAACAATCAGAGCTACGCCGACCTCGCCGCCGGCCGGCTGGACGCGTCGGTGAACTCGCTGCCGAACCTCGCCTACGCCGCCAACAAGCGCCCCGAGGCGTTCGCCGTCGTGCTGCCGCCATTCGGCAAGCCGACATATTACAGCTGGGTGGTCCGCAAGGAGGACGCTTCGCTCGCCGACGCAATCAATGCGGTGCTGGTGAAAATGGAGGATGACGGGCGTATGGGGGCGATGCAGAAGAAGTGGTTCGGCCAGGCGGCGTCGCTGCCGAAAACAGTGCCGATGCCCGCCGTCTAGCGTGGCGTTCCAGGCGGCCGCCGAGGCGTTGCCGTACCTGTTGCGCGCGGCCGGCACGACGATCTGGGTGTCGGCCGCCGGCATGGTGCTGGGGCAGGTGCTGGGCGCCGCCGTGTGCCTGTTGCGGCGCGGGCCGTTCGAACGCGTCGGCGCCGTCTACGTGAGCTTCTTCCGGGGCGTGCCGCTGCTGGTGCAGTTGCTGCTGGTCTACTACTTCCTGCCGCGCGCCGGCATCGACGTGCCGCCGCTGGTGGCCGCCATCGCGGCGCTCGGGCTCGCGTCGGGTGCCTACGTCTCGGAGATATTTCGCGGCGCGTTGCGGGCGGTGCCGGCGGGGCAGGTCGAAGCGGCGGTGACGCTCGGCTTCCCGACCAGCGCGATCTGGCGGCGGGTGCTGCTGCCGCAAGCCGCGCGGATCGCCCTGCCGTCGTTGGTCAACGAGCTGATCCTGTTGCTAAAGGCGTCGTCGTTGATCTCGACCGTGGGGGTGACGGAGCTGACCCGCGCCAGCCACTCCTATGCCGCCACAACCTACCGGCCGCTCGAGATCTACAGCTGCGCCGGGCTGATCTACCTGGCGATCAGCCTGGTGCTCGCCGGGGCCGGGCAGTTGGCCGAGCGCCGGTTCGCCTGATGGACGCATCGCTGTACCTCCGCTACGGGCCGTCGCTGCTCAGCGGGTTCTTGGTGACGCTGTGGTGCTGGGTGGCCGGCACGGTTTTGGCGATGGCGCTCGGGTTGCTGGTCGCGGTCGGTCGGGAGACGCCGTTACGCTGGCCGTTGCGCGGCCTAGTGGAGGGCGTGCGCGGCACGCCGTTCCTGGTGCAGCTCTACCTGCTGTACGACGGCGGCCCGGCGTTGGGCTTGCGGCTGTCGGCGATGACCGCCGGGATCGTGGCGCTCGGCGTCTACGGCAGCGCCTACTTCGCCGAAATCTTCCGCGCCGGGTTCGCGGCCGTGCCCGCCGGTCAGATCGAGGCGGCGCAGGCGGTCGGCATGACGCCCGGTGCCGTGCTGCGGCGGGTGCGCCTGCCGGCGATGGCGGTCGCAATTGCCCCGCCGCTGGTCAACATGGCGATCATCCTCGGCAAGGAGACCGTGGTGCTGTCGATCATCACCGTGCCGGAGCTGATGTATCAGGCGCAAACCATGGCGTCGGACACGTATGCCGCGTTCGAGACCATCCTCGCACTCGCCGTGCTGTACTGGATCATGGTCGAGGCGATGGCCCGGCTCGGCCGCGCGGCGGAACGGCGCATGACCGCATACCTGGCGTGACGCTGCTGTCGTTGCGCGGCGTCGAGCGCCGGTTCGGGACCACGACGGTGCTGCACGGCGTCGACCTCGAAGTGGCCGAGCGCGAGGTCGTGTGCCTGATCGGCGCCAGCGGCTCCGGCAAGAGCACGCTGTTGCGGTGTGTCAACTTCCTTGAACCCTACGACGCGGGCGAGGTGCGGCTGGGTGGCGAGTTGGTCGGCTGGCGCGAAGGAACTCCGCGCCGGCGTACCCCGGCGGCGTCGTTGCGAGCGTTGCGGCGGGGCATTGGCATGGTGTTCCAGCAGTTCAACCTGTGGCCCCATATGACCGCGCGCGGCAATGTGGCAGAGCCGTTGATCCAGGTCGCCGGCGTCCCCCGCGCCGAGGCGGAGGTGCTGGCGGACACCCTGCTCGACCGCGTCGGCCTGCGCCCGTTCGCCGACGCCTATCCCGCGCGGCTGTCCGGCGGCCAGCAACAGCGCGTCGCGATCGCCCGCGCGCTGGCGTTAAAACCTCGGCTGATGCTGTTCGACGAGCCGACCTCGGCACTCGACCCCGAACTGGTCGGCGAGGTGTTGGCGGTAATGCGCGACCTTGCCGCCAGCGGCATGACGATGCTGGTGGTGACGCACGAGATGGGGTTTGCGGCGCACGCCTCGGATCGGGTGGCGTTCCTGGCCGGCGGCCGCATCGCCGCCCTCGGTCCGCCGCGCGAGACGCTACGCGAGCCGACGGAGCCTCGACTGCGGCGGTTCCTGCAGACCTACCGCGAACGGAACGACTTTTGATCACCATCGACGCCGAGGAGACCCGCGCGAGGCTGCCGTTCGACCGGCTGATCCCGGCGTTGCGCGACGCCTTCGTGGCCGGCGCCACGACACCACTGCGCCACCGCCACGCGCTGGCGGAGGCCGACGCCACGTTGCTGCTGATGCCCGCGTGGCAGGGCATAGCGGCGATGGGGGTCAAGATCGTGACGGTGGTGCCGGGCAACGGCGCCCGTGGGCTCAACGCCGTCAGCTCGACGTACCTGCTGTGCGACGGGCAGACCGGCCGGCATCTCGCGGTGATCGACGGCAACGAGCTGACCGCGCGCCGCACCGCCGCCGCCTCGGCGCTCGCCGGCCAATACCTCGCGCGCGAGGACGCGACTCGGCTGCTGATCGTCGGCAGCGGCCATGTCGCGCGCCTGCTCGCCGCCGCCTGGGCCGCCGTCCGGCCGATCGCCGACGTCACGGTCTGGAACGTGCGGC
>JAABUX010006955.1_pt1 | contig 13391 bp, 11 predicted proteins | sample 5561851 | NCBI WGS metagenome assembly JAABUX01 (sample SAMN10711883, study PRJNA513361) | rock metagenome | isolation source: Antarctica rocks | place: Antarctica: Victoria Land, Richard Nunatak red sandstone | collected 2016-01-03 | reverse complement strand
GGCGGCCCCCGCGCACGCGATCGTCGATCCGTCCGAGGCGCTGCCGGACAGCGCCCAGGAGAGCCGGGCGGTGCATCTGGGGCAGCAGTTCCGCTGCCTTGTGTGCCAGAACGAGAGCATCGAGGACAGCGGCGCCGACCTCGCGCGCGACCTCCGGCGGATCGTGCGGCAGCGCGTAGCGGCCGGCGACAGCGACGCCCGGATCACCGGCTTCCTGGTCGCGCGCTACGGCGAGTTCGTCCGGCTGCAGCCGCCGTTTCGCTGGTCGACCTTGATCCTGTGGGGGTCGCCTGCGCTGGCGGTGCTGGCCGGGGTCGCCACCGTGTTGCTGAACCGCCGCCGGCCGACCGCCGCCGCCGCCCCGCTGGATGCCGCCGAGCAGGCCCGACTGCGCGAACTGACCTAGCGTGTACCTGACGCTGGCGACGCTGGCGCTACTGACCGCAATGGCGCTCGTCCCGTTGGTCGCCGTGCTGCGCCGGGCGAGCCCTGGCCGCGACCGCAAGAGCACCGCGCTGGCGCTGCATCGGGCGCAACTCGCCGAACTCTCCCGTGAGCGAGATGCCGGCCGCATCGCCGCCGCCGACTACGACGCTGCGGTGCTCGAGGTACAACGGCGGCTGCTAGCCGACGACCGGCTGGCCGAGGCGCCGGTCCGCGTCGGGCGTCGGGCGCCGCTGGTCGTCGCCTGCGTGCTGCTGCCGGTCGCGGCCGGCGTGCTGTACTCGCTGGCCGGCCGCCCGGACCTGCCCGCCGAGCCGCTGATCGCACGCAACGACGTCCCGTCCGACGCCCGCACCACCGAGGCGCTGGTCGCGGCGTTGCGCGCCAAGCTGGTGGCGGTCGACCCCAGCAGCGAGACGGCGCGGCAGGGCTGGGTGCTGCTCGGCAATATCGAGGACCGGCGCGGCAACCTCGGCGCGGCGGCGGCGGCGTGGCGGCGCGCGGTGGCGATCCGGTTCGACGCCACGCTCGCGGTGCTGGCGGCCGAGGCGCATAGCCGGACCACGGGCGCGCTCGACTCCGACAGCCGCGCCCTGTTCACCCGCGCCCTTGCCGAGGCACCGCCAAATGCGCCATGGCGGGATATGGCCGAGCAACGGCTGCGCGGACCCTGACGGAGACACCCGATGCCGATGGAAATCATAACCTACGCCGCCGACGGCCTGACGATGAAAAGCGAGGTCTACACCGGGCGCGGCGAGGGACGGCGGCCCGGCGTGCTGGTGTTTCCTGAGGCGTTCGGCCCGTCGGAGAACGCACGCGACCGCGCGCGCAAGCTGGCCGACCTCGGCTACGTGGCGCTCGCGTCGGATCTGCACGGCGAGGGGCAGCTGCTGACCGACCTCGACACGGCGCTCGGCCTGCTCAAGCCGATGCGCGAAAATCCTTTGAAGGCGCGGGCGCGGGCGCAGGGCGGGCTCGACGCGCTGCTGGCGCGGCCAGACGTTGATCCGTCGCGAATCATGGCGATCGGCTACTGTTTTGGCGGCACGATGGCACTGGAGCTTTCGCGCGGCGGCGCGCCGATTACGGCGGCGGTCGGCTTCCACAGCGGGCTGGGCACAGCGCGGCCGCACGATGCCGCGAATATCAAGGCCAAGGTCCTGGTGTGCATCGGCGGCGACGACCCGTCGATCACCGGCGAGCAGCGGCTCGCGTTCGAGCAGGAGATGAAGGCCGGCCACGTCGACTATCAGGTCCACGTCTACGGCGGTGTCGTCCATAGCTTCACCAACCCCGAGGCCGACTCGCGCGGCAACCCGGCGTTCTTCCGCTACGACCCGGCGGCCGACGCGCGGTCGTGGGCGGCGATGCTGGAGCTGTTCGGCGAGGTCGGGGCGCCTGCCGCGACGTGAAGCTCGTCGCGGTCACCCGGCTGTGGAACGAGGACGACATCGTGGAGGCGTTCGTCCGCCACCACGCGCCGCAGGTCGACCGCTTCGTGTTCCTGGACAACGGCAGCAGCGACCGCACGCTCGACATCCTGCGTTCGTTGGCCGCCGAGGAGTTTCCAATCACCGTGCTCCAGACACGGTCGGTGTCGTTCGACGAAGCCAGCGTCAACACCTGGTTGTTTCACTACGCGGCGTCGCTGCAGGCGGATTAGGTGCTGTACCTGGACGCCGACGAGTTCGTCGACCCATCTGCGGAGCGGCCGTCGGCGGAGCGGCGGGGCGGCACCTGGCTGCGCGACACGCTGGCGGCGATGCCCGCCGACGTGCCGGCGGTCCGGCTGCGACTGGTCCACTACATCGACAGCGTGGAGGACGACGCGGCCGACCTGCTGGTGCCGCGCCGGATGCGTTGGCGCGCGCGCGAGCCGTCCAATACGCCGAAAGTGTTTGTGCGGGGTGGGCTGGGGTCGGGCGTCACGATCGAGCCGGGTAACCACGCGGCCAACCTGCTCGGCGCGCGGTTGCCGGACGTGGCGGTGCCGCTGCTACTGGCGCACTACCCGCGCCGTTCGGGCTGGCACGACCTGGGCAAGAGCGGCATCGGCTGGCTTAAGACGCTGGCGGCGGGGCAGGGGCAGGAGGCGGCGCTGCGCAATGGCCACTACCGCGCGCCGTTCGAGACGGTGCGGGACCGGCCGGCGACGCTGCTGGACAACCCCGCGTACCGGCATCTGCCGGTCGACCGCGCGACGATGGTGGACGCTCGGCTGGCCTATGCCGGTGGACCGCTGCGCCACACCGAGGCCGAAGACCCGGCGATGCGGGCGCTGACCCTGGCGCTGCGCTACGCCGAGGCGCTGGCGCGGCAGCATGGGCGGCTGGTCGACGCGATGCCGGCGGCGCGCGACTTGGTGGCGGAGTGGAACGGCGCGCGGGACATGGTGTTCGAGAGCTAGTGGCATTGCGCATGTTGGGTCGGCTGATCACCGCCCGCCGGCTCCGCCGGGTCACAATACGATCGCTGCAATGGCGGCGACGGTTGCTATTCGTATTGGGCGGGATCGCGGTCGGCGCGGTGGCGGTCGGCATCGCGGTGGCGGCGGACGGGGCCGGGCGCGCGTTCCAGACGATCGTCGCGAGCCGGCCGTTGCTGCCGCTGGCGCTGACGCCGCTCGGCTTCGTGGCGGTCACTTGGGCGGCGCGCCGCTACTTCCCGAATTCCGGCGGCAGCGGCATCCCGCAGGCGATCGCCGCCCGCCAGCTTGAACGACAGGACCAGCGCGAGCGCCTGGTGTCGCTGCGGCTGGCGGCCGGCAAGATGCTGATGCTGCTGCTGGGATTGCTGTGCGGCGCCTCAATCGGCCGCGAGGGACCGACGGTGCAGGTCGGGGCGTCGATCATGTTCGCGGTCGGCCGCCTGTCGCCGCGCCGGCAGCCGGGGTTGATCCTGGCCGGTGCCGCGGCCGGTGTCAGCGCCGCGTTCAACACGCCGCTGGCCGGCATCGTGTTCGGCATCGAGGAGATGAGCCGCTCGTTCGAGTCCCGCACCAGCGGCACGATTCTAGGCGCGGTGATCGCCGCCGGCCTCACCTCGTTGGCGTTGCAGGGCGACTATACGTATTTCGGAACGACCCGCGCGACGCTGCACGGGCTTGAGGGCTGGCTAGCGGTGCCGCTGGTCGGCGTCGTGGGCGGACTGTTCGGCGGCGGGTTCAGCCGGGTGCTGATCGCGTTCGGCGGCGGCCTGCCGGGTTGGGCCGGACGGCTGATCGGCACGCGGCCCGTGCTGTTTGCCGGCGTCTGCGGGCTGGTGGTGGCGGTGTGCGGCGTGTGGTCCGGCGGTGCCGCGTTCGGCACCGGCTACGCGCAGGCGCGGGCGCTGGTGCAGGGTCAGGCCGACGCGCCGTCGCTGGCGTTCGGGGCGTTCAAGCTGGTGGCGACCGTCGCCTCGTCGGTCAGCGGCATCCCGGGCGGCATCTTCGCGCCGTCGCTGGCGGTCGGCGCCGGGCTCGGCGCGGATGTCGCGTGGCTGCTGCCAGCGGCGCCGGTCCAGGCGCTCGTCCTGCTCGGTATGGTCGCCTATTTCGCCGGCGTCGTGCAGGCGCCGATCACCGCGTTCGTCATCGTGTCCGAGATGACCGGCGACCACGCGATGGTGGTGCCACTCATGCTGGCGGCGCTGATCGCGTTCGCGACCTCGCGACTGATCTGCCCGGAAGGCATTTATCACGCGTTGGCCCATAATTTCGTCCGAGCCGCGGGGTCGCCCGCCGTCAGGCTGCCCGAAACACTCGAAAGCCCTCGACTTCCTTGACCATCGCAAACCGCGCCCAGCGGTCGAAGTCGTGCAGGATCACCAGCCGGTCCAGGTCGCCGCCGATCTCGACGTTGATTCGGTCGAGCGATTTCAGCTGGTCCCACACGCTGCCGATCCCGGATCCCAGCGGGATGTAGACCCCGTCGCCGTCGGTGCCGGTCAGGTTGCGCGAGCCATAGACGCAATCGCCGGACACCACGACGCGCCCCTTCGCCGTCTCCAGCACCACGAATTGCTGGCCGATCGTGTGGCCCGCGCCGCTGCGGCAGTGCAGCCCCGGCAACACGTCGTCGGTGTCGCCGTCCAGCAGCGCCAGCCGGTGCTCTTTCGCAGCCTCGAGCGCGCTAAAGATGTCGTCGGGGTCGAGCACCATGGTGAGGAAGCCGAACTGGCGCGGCAACGCCATCACCTCGATCCAGCTCAGCAACTCCCGTTTCTGGATGTGCAGCCTCGCGTTCGGGAACTGCTCGATCGAGCCCATGTGGTCGAAGTGCGCGTGCGACAGGACGATGTCGCTGATTTCGGCTGCCGCGACGCCCATCTCGGCCAGCATCCGGACCGGCGAGATCCAGGTCGGGATGCCGAATTTTTCGGCGACCGCGACGCCGTTGCCTTCGCGCATGAAACCGCAGTCGACCAGGATCGCGCGGCCGTGCCCGCGCGCGAAGGCGAACGCGAATGGCACGTCCATCACGCCCTCGCCGTAGGCACCCTGGATCAGCGAGGCGACCGGCTGGTCCTTGCTGCGCGCGTATTCGACCACGAACACTTCCCACATCGGCGTCGCTCCCCTTTCTCTAACGTTCGGCGATCGAGCGGCCGAGGCTCGAGAGCCCGACGGCGACGATCAGGATGGTGCCCTGCAGAATGTACTGCGAATACGTCGGTGCCCCGAAGATGTTGAGGCCGTTGAACGCGAACGCGATGATCAACGCGCCGATCAGCGTGCCGAGCACGTGGAACTCGCCGTCGCGCAACGTGGCCGAGCCGAGGAACACGGCGGCGAACGCGGTCAGCAGGTAGCTGTCGGCTGCACTCGCGGTGCCGCTGCCGAGTCGTGACGCGAGCAAGACGCCGGTCAGCGCCGCGCACACGCCGGAGATCACGAAACCTAAAATCTTGATGCGGTCGACGTCGATGCCGGCCAGCCGCGCCGCCTCGGGGTTGCCGCCGGCCGCCTGGATCTCCTGGCCGAGCCCGGTGCGCTCGACCAGCACCCAGAGGCCGCCGACGACCACCGCCATGACGACGATGTCGTTGGGCACGCCGAACAGCCAGCGGCCGAGCGAGAGCTGCAGGAACGCCTCCGGCACGCCGGACACGATCGGCACGCCGGACGTGTAGGCGAACGCGAGGCCGGTCAGGATGGTGCCGACGCCGAGCGTCGCGATCACCGAGTTCACCTTGATCTTCGTCACAATTACGCCGTTCAAAAGTCCGATCAGCGCGCCGATGGCCAGCACGATCACGATGGCGATCGGGATCGGCAGCCCGTTGGCGACGATCAGGCCGGTGACCAGGATGCCGTGCAGGCTGGCGGCGAACCCGATCGACAGGTCGAGCTCGCCGACGATCACCGCCAACGTCAGCCCAGCGGCGATGATCAGCGCAAGCGAGGCCTGGTTCAGCACGTTGGTAAAGTTGTTGAGCGTGGGGAAGGCGCGCGGCGACAGCCAGGCGAACGCGGCGACCATCGCCAGCAGACCGAGGATCGTCGCATACCGGGCGAACAGGCCCAGCGACAATTTTGCGCGCGGCGTCATGCGGCTTTCGCGTAGCTGGCCTCGATGATGGCGGTGCGGGTGACCGCCGCGCCGGCCAGCTCGCGCACGATGTGGCCCTCGGCCATCACTAGCACGCGGTCGCACAGGTCCGGCAGTTCGTCGGCTTCGGACGAGATCACCAGCACCGCCATCCCTTGCGCGGCCAGCTCGCGGATCAGCCGATGGATCTCGCCGCGCGCGCCGACGTCGACCCCGCGCGTCGGCTCGTCGAGCATCAGCACTTTTGGCGAGCGCAACAGCCAGCGCCCGATCACCACTTTCTGCTGGTTGCCGCCGCTGAGCCGGCCGACCGGGGTGTCCAGGCCCGGCGTCTTGATGGCGAGGTCTCGCACGACGGCCATCGACAAGGTTCGGCGGCGCGCGGCGTCGATCAGCGGCCCGCGCGTGATGCGGGCGAGGTTGGCGAGCTGCAGGTTGAACGCGACGCTCTTGCGCAGCAGCAATCCCTGGGCGCGGCGCTCCTCCGGCACCAGCCCCAGTCCGGCACGCACGGCGGCGGCCGGGTTGCGCGGCGCGAACGGGACGCCCGCCAGGGCCATGGTGCCGCCGTCCGGTCGGTCCGCGCCGTAGATCAGGCGGACAAGCTCGGTCCGGCCGGCCCCGACCAGGCCGCCGATGCCGAGCACCTCGCCCTGCCGCAGCGCGAGGCTGACGCCGTCAACCCGGGGGCGCCGGGTTAAGCCTGCGACCCGCAGCACCACGTCGCCTTCGCGCGAACCCGAGACGGCGCGCGTGGTTGGCTCGACCCCGCCGCCGACGATCGCCTCGACCAACGCGGCACGGGTCAGATCGCCGTGTTCCAGGTGGGCCACCGAGCGGCCGTCGCGGAACGCGGTCACGCGCCGGCACAGGCGCAATATCTCGTCCAGACGGTGGGAGACGTACAGCACCGCGACACCCGAGCGCGTCAGCTCGCCGACGATCGCGAAGAGGCGTTCACTTTCGGCCGCTGACAGGGACGCGGTCGGCTCGTCCATCACGATCAGCCGCGCCTTGCGGATCAGCGCGCGGCAGATGTTGATCAACCAGTACTCGGCGGCGGCGAGCCCTTTGACGCTGGCGAACAGCGGTGCGGCGATGCCGACCCGTGCCGCCACCGGGGCCACGTCGCGCGCGGTGGCGCGCCAGTCGACCAGACCGAGCCGGGTCCGCTTCGGCAGGCCGAGCATGATGTTCTGCAGCACCGTCATGCCGGGCACGAACGTCAGTTCCTGGTGGATGAAGCTCATCCCGAGCCCGGCCGCGCGGTGCGGCGTGGCGATCTCGACCGCGGCGCCGTCCAGCGTGATGTGGCCGCGATCGGGCTGGGTGAGGCCGGCCAGGATGCGGATCAGCGTCGACTTGCCGGCCCCGTTGGCGCCGACCAGGCCGTGCACCTCGCCCGTCCGCAATTCCAGCGACACGCCGCGCAGGGCAGCGGCGCCGCCGTACGACTTGGCTAGATCCTCGATCGCGAGAAACGGCGGCAGGCTACTTGCCGACCGCGTCCGGGTGGTCCTTCACGAACTGGCCGACCGTCTCCTGGGTCACCAGGACCGCCGGCACCTCGACCGCCTTCGGGGTCCAGCCGGCGCCGGCCGCCTTGATGTCCGCCAGCAGTTTCACCATGCGGTAGCCCTCGGTGTAGCTGTCCTCCCACGCCGTCGCGGTCATGTGGCCGTTCCGGATGTTCTCGATCGCCTGCGCGTTGCCGTTGACCCCGTAGACCTTCACGTCGTCGCGCCCCTGCTGCCGCAGCGAGCCGATCGCGCCGATCGCCGGGTCGTCCCAGCAGCCCCACACCGCGAGCGCCCCCTCGCCCGCCGGGTGCGAGGCGAGCCAGGCGTTGGCGTATTGCGCGCCGTCCTCGAAGTAGCCGGGGATGCGCACCTCGTCCTTGGTCGCGGCGATGCCGGGGTGCTTGGCGAGCACGGAGTCCATCAGGGTCTCGCGGTTGCGGCAGACCTCGCCGGTCCGGTAGGTCAACGCCAGCACCTGCCCCTTGCCCCCGATGTCGGCGACCATGCGGTCGATCACCGGCTGGGCGACCGGCGCGCCGGAGCCGTTGGTGGCCGCGACCGAGCCGCCGAGGCCGCCGCCCCAGGTCACCACCGGGATGTTCTCGCCTTTCGCCGCCGCGAGGCCCGCGCCGATCGAGGAGTAGGGGAACACCATGTCGACGATCGCGGTCGCCTTCAGCCCGGCGAAGTTCTGGATCGCGGCGTTGGCCTGGTCGGCGTTGCCGGCGGCGTCGATCACCGAGACGCGCCAGCCGAGCTCGCCGGCGGCGGCGGTGGCGCCCTTGATGTAGCGGACGTTGTTGGCCTCGGTCGCCGAGATCGAGACGATGCCGAGCAACGGCTGCTCGGCCGCCCGCGCGACCCCGCCAGACAGCATCGCGGCGGCGGTCAGCGCCATCGTTGCGCGCGTGTTCATGGTGGTTTTCTCCCCTTGCGAGCAACGATCGCCCAGGGCGTCGCCGCTGGCAACAGGCCGGCTAGCCTTCGCGCGGCAACAGCTGCTCGGCCAGGGTCGCCCAGTAGCTGGCGCCGACCGGCAGGATGTCGTCGTTGAAATCGTATTTCGGGTGGTGGACCTGCGGGTCGGCCGTGCCGCGCCCGGCGCCGAGCATGATGTAGCTGCCCTGCTTCTTGTTCAGCATGAACGAGAAATCCTCGCCGCCCATGGTCGGCTGGTCCATGTGGGCGACCCGCGCCTCGCCGGCGACCGTGGTCATCGCACGCCGCGCCATCGCGGTCGCTGCCGGGTCGTTGACCACCGCCGGATAAGACCGCTCGAACGTCACGTCGGCGGTGGCCCCGTGGGCGAGTGCGATGTGGGTGGCGACCCGGCGAACCCCCGCCTCCAGCGTGTCGCCGACGCTAGAATCGAACCAGCGCGCGGTGCCCATCAGCGTCACCGCCTGCGGGATGACGTTGTGCGCGTTGCCGCCGGAGATGGCGCCGATGGTGACGACGCCGTTCGCGAGCGGGTCGACGTTGCGGGCCACGATGCTCTGCAACGCGGTCACGATCGCCGACGCGGCCACGATCGGGTCGACGCCGACGTGCGGATAGGCGCCGTGCGCGCCGCGGCCGTGCACGGTGATGTCGACGGTGGCGACGGCGGCCATCACCGGGCCGTCGCGCCACTGGAATTCGCCGGCCGGCACCGAGGGCCAGTTGTGCAGGCCGAACACCTGGTCCATCGGGAAGCGCTCGAACAGGCCTTCGCGGACCATGATCTCGCTACCGCCGATGTGCTCCTCGGCCGGCTGGAAGATCAGGTAGACGGTGCCGTCGAAGTTGCGCGTCTCGGCGAGGTAGCGGGCGGCGCCGAGCAGCATCGTGGTGTGCCCGTCATGGCCGCAGGCGTGCATGACGCCGGGGGTGGTGGACGCGTAGGCGGCGCCGGTCTCCTCGAGGATCGGCAGCGCGTCCATGTCGGCGCGCAGGCCGATCGCTCGGTCCGAGTTGCCGGCGCGGATCACGCCTACGACGCCGGTGGTGGCGAGATCGGTCACCACCTCGTCGACGCCGAACTCGCGCAGGCGCTGCTGCACGACGGCGCTGGTGCGGGTCTCCTGCAGGGCGAGCTCGGGGTGCTGGTGGAGGTCGCGCCGCCACGCGGTCATGTCGTCGTGGAAGTCGGCGATGCGGTTGATGACGGGCATGGGCGTCTCCAGTGGCGTTGGCTGCAATGGAACATAAGTCATAACCCTGCTAGTCGCGAGCGTCACGACACGCATGTCGCAGTATGAGAAGCTATTCTTTGCTCATCGCGCCATCGCTCGCGCTTAATGTTATGTATGATATTTAACACTCAGAGGCGCACTTCTACAACCTGTTCACCGAGAGTCTTATAGATGATGACACGCTCAAACACCTTAGAGGTGGCATGCAGGTCATCCAACTGGATCTCCTGATCTTGCGCATTATCTGCGGCGTCCACCACTACAAGTAGCCAGTAAGCGTCACATGGTGAATATCGAGCAGCCTTAGTTCCTTCTTCCTGATAATACTTTGTAGCTGTTCAGCTGATAGTGGTTTTGGATTGCGGAAGATTTTAGCACACCATCGAGCGTCGGAATGCTCCTCCGTGTTGATATAGATCGTGGAGAGTTCGGGTATCACGGTTGGAAGTGGGCCACTCGTAGCTTTGTCGTTGCTTCTTGCTAACTCTGCCAACTCATTCGCGAGTATGCAGCGGCGCTCAAGGCTAATTGGGCACGTCGGGTTGAGCGCAACTGTCAGATCGATACCTCTGCCGCCGTTACAGCGATACAACTCATACGCTCGGGCGACAACCCAAGAGCGCTCGGACTTCTGCTGTTGCTCGTTACCTACCCCGGAACCGGGCTTCAGAAAGAAATTTGTGATTTCGATGCCGATCCTACGCGCACCGGCCAAGATAATGTCGGGCTTGTCGCTATAGACAATGTCGCCAGGCGGCAAAAGGCAGGCATTTCGAAAACCCTCGAAGTAAAATCGCTCAATCTCACGATTTGTGCGGCGCACCCTTGCTGTATTCATATAGTCATATCACCATTGTGACATCTTACAAAACCGTCTCATGAGACTCACCATCGCCACGGGACCTTGCGTGTAGAAATTTCCACAGAGCGGCCACGCTGACGGGCATGGGTGACTCCATCGGCAAACGCTTACGGTGGCACACGACCATCATCAACAAATGGCTCCCTGTTGCGGCGGCTTCGACCTTCACCGCCGCCCGAACATCCGTTCGATCTCCGCCCGGCTGAGTTTCAGGAACGTCGGCCGCCCGTGCGAGCAGGTGGCCGCGCGGGGCGTCGCCTCCATCCGGCGCAGCAGCGCCGACATCTCGGCGGCGTCGAGGCGGCGGCCGGCGCGGATGCTGCCGTGGCACGCCATCCGCGCGATCACCGCGTCGAGCCGGGCCGCCAGCGCGGTCGCCTCGTCGAGTTCGGCCAGCTCGTCGGCCAGGTCGCGCAGCAGCGGGGCGGGGTCCGGGTTGCCCAGCACCGCCGGCAGTGCCCGAACCAGCACCGCACCCGCGCCGAACGCCTCCAGCTCCAGCCCGAGTGCGGCCAGTTCGGCCGCCCGCGCGCACAGACGGGCCGCGTCGCCGGGCGTCAGGTCCACCACCGCCGGGATCAGCAGCGGCTGCAACGTGACGCCGCCGGCCAGCAGGGCATCGCGCAGCGCCTCGTGAGTCAGCCGCTCGTGCGCCGCGTGCTGGTCGACCAGCACCAGCGAGCCGTCGTCGGCCACCGCGACGATGTAGGTGTCGAGCACCTGCGCCACCGCCGCCCCGAGCGGGTGCGACGGACCGGCGTCGGACACCGGCAGCACGCGGGCGGCGGGCGGCATCGCCAGCGGCAGGCCGGCCTCGGCGAACCCGCGCGGTGGCGGCGACACCAGCCGCAGCGACGGGCGCGGCCACGACACGGGCGCAGAGACGCCGGCGCCGGCCGACAGCGCCCGGACCAGCGACGAGATCACCAACCCCCGCACCGCGTCGGGTGCGGCGAACCGGACCTCGGCCTTGGCCGGGTGCACGTTGACGTCGAGCGCGTCGTGGTCGAGGTCGAGGAACAGGGCGACCACCGCGTGCCGGTTGGGCGCGGTCACGTCGCGGTAGGCCACCCGCACGGCGGTCCGCAGCACCGGGTCCGCGACCGGGCGGCCGTTGACCATCAGCGCCTGGTGGGCGGCCGTCGCACGGGTGACGGTCGCCGCACAGGCGAACCCCGACAGCGCCATGCCGTCGCGCCCGCCCGTGACCGGCAGCAGGGCCGCCGCCGCCTCGGGCCCGAGTAAGGCGGCGACCCGGGCGGCACGGTCCTGCGGCGGCAGGTCGAACACCGCGCGGCCGTCGGCGACCAGGGTAAAGCCGACCTCGCAGGCAGCCAGCGCGAGCCGCCGCACCGCCGCCTCGCTCGCATCCGCCTCGGCCCGCGCCGATTTGAGGAACTTCCGTCGCGCCGGGGTCGCGAAGAACAGCTCGGTCGCCACCACCCGCGTGCCGACCGCGCCGGCGGCCGGTTGCACCGGGCCCACCGCGCCGCCGTCGACCGCGATCGTCCAGGCGCACTCGCACGCCGCCGTCCGGCTGGTGATCCGCAGCCGCGCCGCCGCCCCGATCGACGGCAGCGCCTCGCCACGGAAACCCAGCGTCACGATGCGTTGGAGGTGGTCGTCGGCCAGCTTGGACGTCGCGTGGCGCAGCACGCTGAGCGCCAGCGAGCCGGCGGCCATACCGTGGCCGTCGTCGGACACCTCGATCCGCGCCACGCCTCCCTGCTCCAGCGTCACCGCGATGCGCCGCGCGCCGGCGTCGAGCGCGTTCTCGACCAGCTCGCGCACGGCGGCGGCCGGCCGCTCGATCACCTCGCCGGCGGCGATCCGGTTAGCGACCGCCTCGGGCAGCACCCGGATCGTCGGCGCCACCGCCAGGGTCGTGCGGAGCGGCTCCAGCTAGTCGCCCCGCAGCGCGTGGAACCGCGAAACGAGGCCGACCGTCGAGCCGTCGTGCGCGGCCGCGTCGGCGTGGCCGCCCGGCTCGAGCAGCGGGATGATGGCGCCCGCTAGCACCTTGCCGAGTTCGACGCCCCACTGGTCGAAGCTGTCCACACCCCACAGCCAGCCCTGCACCGCGACCTTGTGCTCATACAGCGCGATCAGCCGGCCGAGCGTGAAGGCGTCGAGCCGCTCGAACAGGATGGTGTTGCTCGGCCGGTCGCCGGCGAACACGCGGGCCGGCGCCACCTCGGCGATCTCGGCGTCGCTCGCGTGCTTGGCGCGCATCTCGGCCTCGACCTCCGCCAGCGGCTTGCCACGCAGCAGCGCCTCGGCCTGGGCGAACGCGTTGGCGGCCAGGATGCGGTGCGCCACCGGCCGGTCGTGGTCGGGGTTGGCCGCCAGCAGGAAGTCGACCGGCACCGCCTGCGTGCCCTGGTGGACCAGCTGCATGAAGCTGTGCTGCGCGTCGGTGCCGGGCTCGCCGAACACCACCGGGCAGGTCGGGCGCGGCACCGGATGGCCGTCGAGAGCGGTCGTCTTGCCGTTGCTCTCCATCTCGAGCTGCTGCAGGTAGGCCGGGAACCGCCGCAGTCGCTCGTCGTAGGCCAGCACGCACTGCGTCCGTAGGTTGAGAGCGTCGACGTGCCAGATGCCGGTCAAGGCGAGCAGGATCGGCAGGTTCGCCTTGTGCGGCGCGGCGCGAAAATGCGCGTCCATCGCGTGCCCGCCGTCGAGCATCTTCTGGAAATTGTCCCAGCCCGCAGCCAGCGCGATCGACAACCCGACCGCCGACCACAGCGAATAGCGGCCGCCGACCCAGTCTCGGAAGCCGAACATGCGGTCGGCCGAGATGCCGAACGCCTCGACGGCCTTTCTGTTGGTCGACAGCGCGGCGAAGTGCCGGCCGACC
>JAABUX010006954.1_pt1 | contig 13391 bp, 10 predicted proteins | sample 5561851 | NCBI WGS metagenome assembly JAABUX01 (sample SAMN10711883, study PRJNA513361) | rock metagenome | isolation source: Antarctica rocks | place: Antarctica: Victoria Land, Richard Nunatak red sandstone | collected 2016-01-03 | reverse complement strand
GATCCTTGACCCGGACCGCAAAAAGATGAGCAAGTCGAAGGGCAACGTCGTCACCCCGCTGGACCTGCTGGTCGAGCACGGGAGCGACGCGGTGCGCTACTGGGCGGCGTCGGGCCGGCCCGGCGTCGATACCGCCTTCGATACCGGACAGATGAAGGTCGGTCGCCGACTAGCGACAAAGCTGCTGAATGTCTCACGATTCGTCCTCGGCGTTGACATCAGGGAAGGCGCCGGTTCCCGGCTGGCGAGCGAGGCGCCCGACCGGGCGATGCTCGCGGCGCTCGCCGACACCGTCGAGCGCTGCACGAGCGCCTTCGAATCATTCGACTACACCCGGGCCCTGGAGGGCGCCGAGCAGTTCTTCTGGACGTTCTGCGACGACTACGTCGAGCTCGTGAAGGTGCGTGCCTATGGCTCGGGGCCCGCGGCCGAGTCGGCGCATGCCGCCTTGCGGGAAGCGCTCTCGGTGCTGCTGCGCTTGTTCGCACCGGTGCTGCCGTTCGTGACCGAGGAGGTGTGGTCGTGGTGGCAAGGCGGGTCGGTCCACACCGCGCCGTGGCCGCAGGCCGGGCGCCCCGCAGCAACCGACGCGGCCCTGGAGCCCGTCTTGCTCAGCACACTGGGTGCGGTCCTTTCTGCGATTCGCAAGGCCAAGAGCGAGGCCAAGGTTTCCCAGCGCGCATCAGTGTCGCTAGTCAGGGTGAGCGGCAGCGCCGCCCAGACCGAGGCGGTCCGGGCCGGCGGCGACGACCTACGGGCCGCGGGGAGCATCGAGGTGCTTGAGATGCTCGAGGTCGACGGCCCGCTCCGCGTCGAGGTGACACTCGCCGACGCCGGGTAGGGGCCGTTGAGTAATGTGAGCTCCCGGCCGCGCGGGGACTGCGGCCCCTACCTCGGGACAGGGCTAGGCGGACTTCTCTCGCCGCTCCCGCTTAGGAGTCTCGCGCGGCACTATCGTCGGTAACACGTGCTCCAGCACGCTCTCGCGGGTGATGACCACCTTGGCGACGTCCTTGCGGGACGGGACGTCGTACATCACCGCAAGCAGTACCTCTTCCATGATCGCGCGCAGGCCGCGGGCGCCGGTGCCACGCAAGATGGCCTGGTCGGCCATGGCTTCAAGGGCATCGGTCGTGAACTCCAGCGCAACGCCGTCGAGTTCGAACAGTCGGGCGTACTGCTTGACCAGGGCGTTCTTGGGTTCGGACAGGATGCGGATCAACGCCGACCGGTCCAGGTTGTTCACATGGGCCATCACCGGCAGGCGGCCGATGAACTCGGGGATCATCCCGAACTTGAGCAGGTCCTCCGGCATCGCCTCACCGAAAACCGCAGCCGGGTCGAGTTCATGTTTGGTATGCAGCATGGCGCCGAACCCGACCTGTTTCTTGCCGACGCGGGTTTCGATTATCTTGTCGAGTCCGGCGAACGCGCCGCCGACGATGAACAGCACGTTGGTGGTATCGATCTGGATGAACTCCTGGTGCGGATGCTTGCGCCCCCCCTGCGGCGGGACACTGGCTGTGGTGCCTTCCAGGATCTTCAGCAATGCCTGCTGCACGCCTTCACCGGAGACGTCCCTGGTGATAGACGGGTTTTCACTCTTCCTGGCGACCTTATCGATCTCATCGATATAGATGATCCCGGTCTCCGCCTTTTTCACGTCGTAGTCGGCGGCCTGGATCAGCTTCAGCAGGATGTTCTCGACATCCTCCCCGACGTATCCGGCCTCGGTCAGCGCCGTAGCGTCGGCGATCGCGAACGGGACGTTGAGCATCTTGGCCAGCGTCTGGGCGAGGAAGGTCTTGCCGCATCCGGTCGGGCCCAGCAACAAGATGTTCGACTTCTGCAGCTCGACTGGCTCCTCCCGGCTGGTCGTACCGCTGCCCGCCTGGATCCGCTTGTAGTGGTTGTAGACGGCCACCGACAGCGTCTTTTTAGCTGTCTCCTGGCCGATGACGTACTGCTCCAGGAAATCGAAGATCTCCCGCGGCTTTGGCAGCTCGTCGAACTTGATGTCGGTGGTCTCGGAGAGTTCCTCTTCGATAATCTCGTTGCACAGATCGATGCACTCATCGCAGATGTAGACGCCAGGACCGGCGATCAGCTTCTTGACCTGCTTTTGCGACTTCCCGCAGAAGCTGCACTTCAGCAGGTCGCCACCGTCACCAATGCGTGCCACGTGTGAGCCCTGTCCTCTCCCATCGGAACCGTTCCCCGACGGATCCTCACCAAAGGCCCCGGCCACGTGACCGGAGGCCTTCGACAGTACGCCCCGGCGGCCCTCCGAGGGGGCTAGGTCACCAGGAAGCACCCGAATGTCGAGCGTCGCTTCGCCGCCTCGGTGAGCGGCATGGCGCTCAGTGGGGGGCGGCCGCCGTCAGCTTACGGCTGCTGAGCACCTCGTCGACGATTCCGTACGCCTTCGCCTCTTCGGCCGTGAGGATCTTGTCACGTTCGATATCCCTGCGGACCTGGTCTTCTGGCACGCCGGTGTGCCGGGACAGGATCTGCTCCAGCAAAGAGCGCATCCGAAGGATCTCACGAGCCTGGATCTCGATGTCGCTTCCCTGACCGCCCCCCTCGGAGTAGGGCTGGTGGATCAGCACGCGCGCGTGCTGTAGCGCGTGGCGCTTGCCGGGGGTTCCCGCCGCGAGCAGCACAGCGGCCGCGGACGCCGCCTGACCCATGCAGTAGGTCGCGACGTCCGGACGAATAAAACTCATGGTGTCGTAGATCGCGGTCAGCGCGGTGAACGAGCCGCCGGGTGAGTTGATGTAGATGTTGATGTCGCGATCCGGATCCTCGGATTCCAGGTGCAGCAGCTCGGCCATCACCACGTTGGCGACCCCGTCGTCGATCGGGGTGCCCAAAAAGATGATCCGCTCCTTGAGCAGCCGGCTGAAGATGTCATAGGTGCGCTCGCCGCGGCTGGTCTGCTCGACGACATAGGGAATCGTGTAGTTCGTGGCCTCGCTCATCGCCGTTCTCACTTCCCGCTCGTGGCGCTGGCGCCCTTAGAGGCGTCGGCAACATCCCCGACCCGGGCCATGACCTGGTCGACGAAGCCGTAGTCTCGCGCCTCGTCAGCCGTGAACCAGCGGTCCCGGTCGGAGTCCTTCTCGATCTGCTCCACCGTCTGCTGGGTGTGGAAGGCGATCCGCTCTTGCATTGTCTTTTTGGTGTACAGCATCTGCTCGGCCTGGATCGCGATGTCACTCGCAGAGCCTCCGAAGCCGCCGGAGGGCTGATGCATCATGATCCGGGCGTGGGGCAGCGCGTAGCGCTTGCCGGCGGCGCCGGCGCAGAGCAGGAACTGACCCATACTTGCGGCCAAACCCATCGCGAAGGTCGCCACGTCATTCGGGATCCATTGCATCGTGTCGTAGATCGCCATGCCGGCACTGACCGACCCGCCGGGGGAGTTGATGTAGAGCGAGATGTCGCGCTCGTGGTCCTCCGCGGACAGCAGCAGCAGCTGCGCGCACAGGCCGTTGGCGACGCTGTCCTCGACGGCAGACCCAAGGAACAGGATGCGCTCTTTGAGTAGCCGGTTATAGACGGAGTCGTCCAGATTCATGCCGGGCGATGGGGCACGCAATTGCGGCACCTGAATGCTGACGGGGGCACTCATCGCGGTCTCCTGTTCACGCACAACGTTTCGGGTCTTGTCGGTCACGTCGACACTAACGCCGCCCGACCGGCGCCATGCCGTCCGAGCACGCCCGTTCGCCCACAGCGCAGCGTCGCGCCCGGGCTCAGGGGGGGCTGGTCACGCCCTCGTCGACCTGCGCGGTGCCCTCGACGGTCCGAGGGGGGCCCGGCTCGGCGAGGGCCTGCAGGTCAACGCTGGCGCCGTCGGTGTCGGTGATGACCGCGCTTTCCAGGACCAGCGCGAGCGCCTTGCCGCGCACGAGTTCGCCGGCGAGGGCCGGAATCTGCCCGCTCTGCACGAGCTGGTCGGCGTACGCCTGAGGGTCCATCCCGGCACGCTGCGCACGGCTGACCACTTGTTCGGTGAGTTCGGCGTCGTCGACCCCGATCTCCTCGTTGCGGGCGAGGGCGTCCAGCAGCAGCGACGCCTTGACCGCCTGTTCGGCGGAACTACGCACCTCCGCGTCGAAGTCCTCGCGCGGCCGTTCCTCGTCGGCGAGATAGCCCTCGAGGGTGAGACCGGCGTTCTGGAGTTGATGACTGAGGCTGTGCATCCGCGCCTCGATCTCCGCGTCCACTGCGGCCTGTGGCAACGCCAGGTCAACCCGCTCCAGCAGCACCTCAAGCACCTTGTCTCGCGCCGCCATGCCCTGCTGGAGCTGCCTTCCCCGCCGGAGCCGAGCGCGCAGATCATCGGTCAACTCAGCGAGGGTGTCGAACTCACTCGCCGTGGTGGCGAACTCATCGTCCAAGGCCGGCAATACCTTCGTCTTGACGCTGAGGACGGTCACCGAGACCTGCGCGTCGGCTCCCTTCTTCGGCCCCTGCACCAACGAAGACGTGAAGGTGCTTGCCGCCCCCTCGGCCATGCCGATGAGCGCCTCGTCAAGGCCCGGCACCAACCCCTCCGACCCCACCTCATACGACAGGCCGGTGGTTGACGCGTCAGGCACCGGCTCGCCCTCGATGTGCGCAGCCATGTCGATCGAGACGAAATCTCCGGTTTCCACCGGCCTCGCGACACCCTCCAGCACCGCGAACCGCTCGCGCATCGACTGCAGCTGCTCGTCGAGGTCGGCATCGGTCACCCGCGCGGTGTCGACAGTGATCGGGAGCTTGTCGTACTCGGGCAACACCACATCGGGCCGCACGTCGACTTCGGCGGTGAACACCAGCGGCTCTCCGTCCTTGAAGGACGTGACGCCGAGCTCGGGGCGACCGAGAATGTGGACCTGCTGCTCGGTGACCGCCGCCGAATAAAACTTCGGGACCGCGTCCTCCAGCGCCTCGGACAGGACAGTGCCGCGGCCAACACGCTGATCCAGGATGCGTGGCGGGACCTTGCCCGGCCGGAAGCCCTGCACCCGGACTTGACCGGCGAGCTTTTTGTATGCGGCGTCCACGCTCGGCTTGAGCTCGTCAAAGGGCACCTCGACGGTGAGCCTCACTCGAGTGGGGCTCAGGTCCTCCTTCACGGCCTTCATCCGGGCGAACGCCTCCTTCAAGGCAGGGGGTTGGACGGTCGGGGCGGGGAGACTCGAACTCCCGATCTCCTGCTCCCAAAGCAGGCGCGCTAGCCACTACGCTACGCCCCGCTGGCGCAGGGCCCCCATCGTACGGGCTGCCGAGATGGCGCCCATCCCGGCGCGATTACGCACGCCTGGGAGCGTCACATTGCCTACACTCGTGGGGCACCTGCGGGTGTAGCTCAATGGTAGAGCCCCAGCCTTCCAAGCTGGCCATGCCGGTTCGATCCCGGTCACCCGCTCCACTATTTTCCAGAGGTCAGGTAGTTCAGCCCAAGGCGGGGATCACGCCTAGCCGGTCCAGATCAGCCGGATCAGTACGCGGTGAGGCTGCGCACCGCCAACCCGATCCCGACCATGACCACGAGGGCGGCGGTCGCGACAGGTAGCGCCTCGACCAGTCGGGCTGCGCGCTGCAGCCGGGGGTGGGCGGTGATTCCCTGCGCACGCCGGGCCAGCGGCACCAGCAGAAGACCTGCGGCGGTGAGAGTCAAGGCCAGACCGGCGCCGTATGCGAGCACCAGCAGGACGCCGAACACGGTACGGCCAAGGCCGATGGCGCCGAGCAGCACCACCAGCGCGGACGGTGACGGCACCAATCCCCCGGCGATGCCCAGCCCGACCAGACCACCGCGGCCGAAGGGGCGATCATTCGATGTCCGGTGACCCCCCGGCGAAGCGTGATCATGAACCGTGGGGCCATGACCAGCCGACCCGTGCCCGGTAGGCCCGTGGCTCTGGCCCGTAGGCCCGTGGCTCTGGCCGGTAGGGCCGTGGCTCTGGCCGGCAGGGCCATGGCTGTGGCCGTCGGGCCCGTGGCTGTGGGCCCCGCCGAACCAGCCGGACACCCCGTGGGGATGGTCGTGCTCGTCGGCGTGCGGATGGGCGTGAGGATGAGCACCGACAAGGGGGGCATCGTGGTCAGGAACAACCGCGTTGACGGGAGTCCGGTGGCTGGCCGCTGCGGTCGCCACGAGGGCACCGCTTCGAGCCAGCTCCGGGATGACGGCGCTGCGCTCGAGCGGGCTGTGCCCGCCGGCCTCGCGCCGCCGACGCAGGGCCGTGACCAGCAGGCCAACTCCCACCAGCGCCACCAGGGCGCCCGAGCCCACGCCAAGGTACTTCTCGGCGGCGCTGGGCGCAAACGTGGCCGACAGGCTGATCACCAGCCCCAGCAGCAGGACGCCAGCGGTGTGGGTGAGCGTGACGGTCGCACCGACGGTAACCACGTCGCGCAAGCGGCCGCGGCGACCGACCAGGTACGCCGCCATGATCGTCTTGCCGTGGCCGGGCAGCAGCGCGTGGCCGGCCCCAAGCAGGACCGCAAGCAGGACCGCAAGCAGCCCCACCCCGAGGGTCAGATGCTGGCGACCAGCGAACCCGTTGAAGGTCGTGTTCAACCCATTCACGGCCCGGGCAAACACGTTGCTGCCGGATACGTGGAAGCCGCCGCCGTAGGTTGAACCGCCGTCAGGGCGTAGATGCAGCGTGGCGCCCCTGACGTCGAGCGGGGAGGACAACAGGTCATTGGGATAGCGCAGCAACGTCTGGCTGATGCTCTTCGCAGGCAATGGTGAATCGACCAACGCCACGCCGCTCGCGACCGCAGTTACCTCGTGCCAGCCCACCCCGGCTCCGTCGAAATCATCCCGGAAGGAGACCGATGTTGGCTGGGGACTGCCCATTGATGCGCCCAGATGGCAGGTAAGGCGCGAGGTCTGCAGCCCGGCGGCCCCGGGCCGATACCCGAAATCGGCTCCTTCGACGGTGAAGGTGGGACGGCCGCCGGCGACATCTAGCACCAGCGCCGAGGCGAGGGCCCGGCAGCGCTTGCCCGCGTACGCCGCCCGTTCGGCCGCGCTCACCTGCCCGTCCCCATTGGCGTCCACCGCGGCCTTGGCCTGCAGGGTGGGAATTTCCGCGGCGTCGATGACGGCGAAGTCTTCGACCCGGCCGGCGGAAAGGCTCAAGCCGTCGTAGTGGTTGACGGTGAAGTTGCCCAGCGGGTGCGCGGGAGCCGCCTGCGCGCTGGGCGCGCCGCCGAGCAGCGTTGCCGCGGCCGCCAGACCGGCCACCAGCGCGCCCAGCAGCCTCGTGACAGCCCGACTGCTCACCCCGCGCCTCCCAGGGTTCGTAATGTGGCGCGAGCCTGCGGAACGAACAGCGGATTGAAATGCGGATTGATGGCGAGGGCGGTCGTGAGCTCCGAACGCGCGGCCGCCTTGTTGGCCAGCGCCAGTTCAATCATCCCGCGGTGATAGTGGAACAGCGCGTTGCGTGTCCCCAGCGCCAGCGCCTTCGTCGCCCAACCCAGCGCCTGGGAGTCGAGGTGGTTGACGTGGAGGGCCCAGGCGTAGGCGTCGTCCATCTCCAGGAAGGGCCTGATTCGAATCCCGACCTGCGCGATGCGCAGGGCGTTGGCCGGGTCACCATGATTCGCCGCGAACATGGTTGGGTCCACATCCTGGGCCACGCCGTTGGCAGTGAACAGCCTGGTTTCGGCGTCGAACACGGTGTATTGGGCCTTCGCCTCAGCCGTCCGGCCCAGCGACTGGAGCAACTCCCCGTAGTCAAGAACGTAGGTCGGCTGCGGTACCCTCGCGACGATCACCGCGTAGTCACGCAGCGCCGCGTCGGTCTGGCCGAGGGCGGCCTCGGCCTTGGCTCGTCCTTCGATCAGTGCCGGGTAGGACGGATCGACGCGCAGCCCCACGCCGTTCTCAGTGAGGGCCGCGGCCGGGTCCCCATTGTCGAACGAGAGCTGGGCGAGGTAGTAGTGCGCGAAAGCCTCGTCGGCCGGGCTCGCCGCATCATTGAGCGCCTGCTGCATCGCGGCGCGTGCCTGGGCTATCTGGCCGCGTAGCTCGAAGACATACTCGGCGCGGGTGAACGCGGGGGTTCCGGGACGGACATCGAGCATCTTCTGGACGGCGGCAAATGCCTGCGGATACTCCCCCAGCTGCGTCTCCGCATCGTCCAATGATCCGTAGAGTGCCCCGTTGTACGGGTCAATGGCCAAGCCCCTTTGCGCCCAGCCACGTGCGGCGAGAAAATCATGCCGGGCGGCGGTCAAGGCCGCCTGGCCCGCATCAGCCAGGAAATTCTCGGTCGGCTGCAGCTGCAGGGAGCGGTCCAGCACGCCCTGCGCCTTGGGGTAGTAGCTGGGATCAACGGTGATCTTCGCCTGCTGCACGTAGTCGAGGCCCAAGGTGGCCAATGCCGCGGCGTCGTCGGGCTTGGCCCGCAGGTGGTTCTGCACGCCGACGATGGCCTTGCCCAGCTGATCACCGCCAGCCGGGACCGCATTGGGTGCGCCCGGGGGGCGCCCCCCCGCCCCCAGCGGTTGGGTGCGGCCCAACGACTGTCCCACCCCAAGGCCGGCCACCAAGAACAACGCCACCGCGGCCAGCACCACCACCACGATCCGCCACAACGACGGGAGCCTCACGAAGAGGCTCCCCCGCTAGGTGAGGGAGCCGGCGCACTCGGCGCCCCCTGACGAAGGTGGGCGAACGCCACGACGTTGTCCAGGTAGTGCCCGGTGGAATGGTTGAACACGCCGCCGCAGGTGATCAGGTGCAATTGTGCGGTGTCGCTGGGGCCGTAGACCAATGCATCCGGGAACTTGTTTTTTGGATACTCCCGGATGGCATCCAGCACGAAGGACGCGGCGGTGCCGTCCCGGCGGGTCACCCGAATCTCGGCACCCGGGTGCAACTCCCGCAGCCGAATGAACACCCCGGGGCCGTTGAAGGAGTCGACGTGGCCGTCAATCACGGAGGTTCCTAAATCGCCGGGGCGAGGCCCCTGCGCCCAGTAGCCGGCCACCCGAGTGTCGGAAGGAACCTGCAACTCACTATTCGGCTGCAGGTATAGCGCCTGCAGGGAACTGTCCACCCCGACCGCCGGGATCTGGATCGACATCGGCAAGGCTGAGGGAGGAGCGGGCGCCGCGCTCGGCGTGACGGTGGGGCTGCGCGTCACGGCGCGTGGCGAAATGGCCGCGAGCTTGCCGACCGGCGCCAGGGGCGGCAACCCCTCCGAGATGGTGCGGGCGTGCAGCACGAACGCATCCCCGATCAGTAGGAGCGCGCTGGCCGCGAGGACGGTGCACAACGTCCCGGTGCGGACCGGGGCGGGCACGGCTCCGAGGCCAATGCGCTGGGCAAACCGGGGTTGGGCAGACCGGTGTCGAGCCGGCCGGTGCTGCGCTTGTCGCGCAGCACGAGGGCGCCGCCCGCCTTCCCCCCGAGGGGGGAAGGTCGGGCGGCGCCATGTGCGGACGGTGTCGAGCAGTTGGCTCATCCCGTCATTGTGACTCAATCTGCTTCCGTGCGCCGATCAGGAGGCGCCGTTGCGACGCTTGCGCAACGACATGCCACCGGCACCCACCAACAGCATGGCGCCAAGCGCCGCTGCCGTCGCGACTGTCGTGTCGACGCCACGGGCGAAGCCGCCAAGGCCGGACTCGCCACCCTGCCCGGAGGCCACACCACCGGACGGAGATCCGCTTGCGCTACTGCAGCCCTGGTTCACTGCCTGGGTGTTCGGCAGCGCGATGTAGGGGAACGAGTTGCTGAACGGAACCGAGTTGGTGTTGACACCGTCACCGGCCATGAGAGCCGACACGAGCTTGCCGGACTGAGCAGCACCCTCGAGGGCCTGCAGCTCGATGTCGACGACGTCGTCGGTGAGCCGCCGGCCGTTCGGGAAGCCCTGCAGGTCGCCGGCCAGCACGCCGAGCCGGTTCGGAGAGGACGTCACTGGCACCGAGGTGTTGAGCCGCTCCTCCTCGGACGGGACAAAGTTGCTCTTGCTGACGTCCTTGTTCAGCACCTGGCTGTTCAGGTCCGCCTGAATCGGCGGCTTGCTCCCGTCCAGCGTAGGTGCGTTCTTCGCCACACCGGTCAGGAAGATCTCCACGAGGTCGTTACGCGGGGTCGCCGGCGCTGGCAGCTTGTAAATCTTTTGCAGCAGCATCGGCACGATCGGGTTGGTCACCTTGTCCACGACCGGCTTCACCGTGTGGTCGGAGCTGGGCGGGATCGCGTTGAACGCGTCCTTGTACTGCAGCGGAACGACAACCTCGTTGACCAAGGGGTTTCCCAGCCGGGAGACCTGGACGTACTTGCCGGTGACACTCGGCGCGCCGGGCGTTGCGCCGCCGCCCGCCACGGTGGTCGACTGGCGCTCAGTGGTGGCCCAGACTCCGATCACCGGGTTGCGACTCGCGTTGCCGTTGAGGGCCAGGTTCGCTGTTGGCACCTGCAGGTCGATGGTGTTGACGTTGTAGCCGCATAGCGTGTCATGACCGGCCTCGGACAGGTTGCCGCCATAAAGCAGGTCGAACACCCGCAGGTCCAGGAAGAACGGGTCGTCCGCCTGCCCGACGTATTCCTGGCCACCGCCGGGGAGCTGGTGGGTGGCCTGCGAACGCAGGTTCGCGTAACTCGGGATCGAGGCGTGGCCGACGTTGCTCGGAGCGGCAATGGCACCGCTGACCAACTTGGTGGAGTTACCAGTCTTCCCGTTGATCAGATCCAGGTCGTAGGTCTGGGTGAAGTTCAAGCTCGAGGAGTCGAGCGAGGTCACCGGGCCGTCGTTGTACAGGAAGGTGTCGCCAGCGTGCTTGTAGTGGTCGGTGAACGTCCACTGGTAGGTCAGGTCAGCGTTGCCGGTTCCGCTGTTGTCGATCTTAAGGTTATAGTGCGCATTCGTCGCGAACGGGTAGAAGTTCGGGCCGCCGTTGGGCTCCTCGAACGGGATCCAGTTAGCGACGATCGTGGTCATCTTCGGGTTGTCCGGACTGACGAATGAGTAGACGTCGGTGTTGTCCGCTTTGGGGTCCCCCGCGATCAGGGGTGCCTCACGGTGGCTGGAGGCATTGCCACTCGCCGGGCCGAGGGCCAAGACGGCCCCGCTGACGCCGAGGAGGACAACGCCTGCGGCGGCGACGGCCCGCTGCGCGGGCACCCGCCGCCGGGTGCGAGCTGTACTCATGGATCTCCCTTGTCAGGTTGGTCGGGCAGACGGCCCTCGATGGCCGCTTGCCAGCTCATTCTGCGTGCTCCCGAACTCCCTTTCGGCATTCTCGCGTTCCGCACCCCTCGGGGGGCGAAGATCCGCCAGCCTGCGCCGGGTCGAGATTGACCCGTCGTCGCACTATATCCGCAGCAAGGTCGTTTCTGGATGGTTCAACCTCAGATTTATTTCAGCGCCTGTTCAGCTGGACTATCTCATGGCCGGCTGCAGGCTGCGCACGGCGGAGGTGGCCCCGGTGAGCCGCACGTACAGCTGCCCCCACTTGCGGTCCTGGCCGCCTGGTCCCTTCCCGTCACAGAAGGGCTGGTCGCCATGCTCGGTGTAGTACCGCAGGAACCCCAATAGCAGGACGCTGTCGGCCGTCACCCCCCCCTCATAGGGGGTAGTGGGGGCGTGCTTTTGGTGGACTAGACAGCTGCCCTGGGCGGGTCCGGCGCTAAAGGCGGCCCGCGGGTCGACGTGGCCAGCGCAGCCCCCCAACAGGCCGAGCACGGCTACCAGCCCGGCTCCAAGGCAAGCGGTCCGTAACGGGCGGGGAGATGACAGCCGGGGTAACGACAGCACAGTGGGCATGCCTCGATCTTCGCCCCCAAGCCCGCTTCGGATCGGTTCGCCACGACGCGAGCGTCTGTGCCAATCAGCTGAGGGCCGGATACGGTGCGTCCCTCGCAGGGAGGGAATGGCAATGGCAGACGGGCCGCTAAGGCGTGTGCGCGTGGTGGAACTGGCCGGGATCGGGCCTGGGCCCTTCGCGTGCATGCTGCTGGCCGACCTTGGTGCCGACGTCGTTCGGGTGGCCCGGCCCGGCGGCGCCGACGGGCTTGCGCCAGGGCGAGATCCGCTGCTTCGGGGTCGACCCACCCTCGCTGCCGACCTGAAGGATCCCGCAGACCGCGAGCGGGTCAGGGCGTTGATCGATCGGGCGGACGTCCTGGTAGAGGGATTTCGGCCGGGGGTGGCCGAACGGCTGGGCGTCGGTCCCGCCGAATTTGCGACCCGCAACCCACGCCTGGTCTATGCCCGGATGACCGGATGGGGGCAGGAGGGACCCCTGGCCGCCCGCGCCGGGCATGACATCAACTACGCCGGGCTCACCGGTGCGTTACACGCCATCGGGGAGGCCGGGGGCCCTCCGGTGCCCCCGCTCAATCTGGTGGCCGACTTCGGCGGGGGGGCGCTCTACTGCGTCATGGGGGTGCTCGCCGCCCTCATCGAACGGACCGGCAGCGGGCTTGGTCAGCTCGTCGACGCGGCGATGGTCGACGGCGCGTCCTCGCTGATGGCGATGACCTACGGATTTCTCGCCGCCGGGCTGTGGCGCGACGAGCGGGGGGGCAACCTGCTCGACGGGGGCGCCCCGTTCTACGCCACCTACCTATGCGCCGACGACCGGTACGTCGCGGTCGGTGCGCTCGAGCCACAATTTTTCGCGACACTGCAACAGACCCTCGGCATCCGCCTTCCCGAGCAGTACGACCGAAGCCAGTGGCCGATGATGCGCGCCCAGCTGACGGCCGCTTTCGCGGTAGCGCCGCGCGAGCACTGGGCGCGCCGTTTCGCCGCGGTGGATGCCTGCGTCAGCCCGGTGCTCTCCTTGCGCGAAGCCCCGCTCGGCGAGCATCTCGCCGCCCGGGGCAGTTTCGTGGATCGCGCCGGGGTGATGCAGCCGTCCGCCGCCCCGCGCCTGTCACGCACACCCGGGGCCACCGGCGCGGCCGGCACCGCCCCCGGCCCGCTACCAAAAGCGACCATCGCCCGGTGGGGGCTGCCCCCCGCCATGTTCAACGCCTGAGAAGTTCAACGCCTACCCCGTCCCGCAATGATCACGGGGAGGGTGCGGAGGCCCCCAGGGTGACCTGCACGTTCTTGCTACTGCCGTTGCGGTCAATCGTGATGCTGACCGTGTCTCCCGGCTTGTGGTCCTTGCGGAGCGCGACGATTGCCGCGTCCGGATCAACAACCCTTTTCCCGCTGATGGCAGTGATGACGTCGCCCGGTTGCAGGCCGCCCTTTGCGGCTGGGCCGCCCTGACCTACCCGCGCTACCAGCGCGCCATCTGCGCCGTTGCGGGTCGGGCCGATCGCGGCGTCGATCACCGGGTGGACGGCGTGGCCGGTAGCGATGATCTGATCGGCGACGTTCTTCGCCTCGTTGACGGGGATCGCGAAG
>JAABUX010006952.1_pt1 | contig 13392 bp, 10 predicted proteins | sample 5561851 | NCBI WGS metagenome assembly JAABUX01 (sample SAMN10711883, study PRJNA513361) | rock metagenome | isolation source: Antarctica rocks | place: Antarctica: Victoria Land, Richard Nunatak red sandstone | collected 2016-01-03 | reverse complement strand
CGACGATCGACGAGCACCCGCCGCTCGACATCCTGGTCGTCCCCGGCGGGTTCGGCACGCGCCGCGCGATCCACAACAGGCGCCTCCTGGACTGGATCGCGGCGCAGGACGGCCGCGCCGAGCTGACCACGAGCGTCTGCACCGGCGCGTTCTTGCTGGCCGAGCGCGGCCTGCTCGATGGGCGCAGGGCGACCACACACTGGGCCAGCATCGCCTGGATGCGCGACGCCTACCCCACGGTCGAGATGGTTGACACGGCGCGCGTGGTCGACGAGGGCCGCATCATCACGTCGGCCGGCGTGTCGGCCGGCATCGACATGGCCCTGCATGTGGTCGCGCGGCTGCACGGTGAGGAGGTGGCCGCACAAACGGCGCGCGCCATGGAGTATGATGGGACGGCGCGCGGGCAGGCGCTCATGGCATAGTCGACGTCCGGCATCGGCCGCGCCCTCCAGCGAGTCGGGCCTCGGGGGGACGGGCGGGAGGCGCGCGGATGAGCGACGCGGTAACCTGGCCCGCGCGCTACGGGTATATCCTCGGCGCGGCCTTGTGGACCGGCGGCTATACCCGTTCCTGCGCCCGTTCCTGCGCCCGGTATATTACTTCTTGCCCTCGTGGCACATGCCGCAATGCCTCGGCTTGTATAGGTCTATAGGGGTAAGATGATAGCAGGCGCATAGGCTATCGAAAGCGAATCTAGAGCATTGAATGACCCACGCGACCGTACCATGACGCTCCTGAACGAGCGAGATCCCGACGCCGCGGCTATAGACGCGAACTTCCCGACTACTTCGAGCGGCAGGGAGAAGCCGCCACGACGTCGTACCCTATCCAGGTGGGTCGCCGTCGTCGCGGCCGTTCTCCCGGTGGCGGCGCTGACCATCATCATCGGTGGGCGCGCGGCGTTGCACGCATGGCAGGCCGCGCCGCCGGCGCGTGTTTTCGCGCGGGCGGCGCGGCCTGCCTACGCCTGGGCGCGCGCGACGGGACCCAGTGCCCTCGTGCATGAGATGGCGCGCGCGCCCTGGGGGACACTCTACGCCGGTACTACGCAGGGCGTCGAGGCGAGCGCGGACGAGGGCAGGACGTGGCGGCCCTTTGGCCAGGGCTTCCCCGGCCCGGGTATCGAGGCCTGGGGCGTGACCGCCCTGACGGGCAGGACGAACGCCGGGTCCGGCGGGGACGCCGTGCTCGCGACCTGCCAGGACGGCTATGTCTACCGCCTCGCGCGCGCGGGCGGCCGCTGGACCCGTAGCGAGCGCGCCATCGGGACCTACTCGACCGCTATCTACGCGCCACCTGGGGACTCTGTGCTGGCCGGGTCGGACACGGGCATCTACCGCTCGGCCGACAGCGGACGCTCCTGGGCGCAGGCAGCGCGCATCCCCGGCGGCGCCGTCGCCGCCTTTGCGCGAGACACCGCGACGGGGGCGATCTACGCCGGGGTGGCCGGCCGGCGCGACGCGCTGCGCCTCAGCACCGACGGCGGGCGTCGCTGGCGCGTCCCCGCCGGCCCTCCGCCCCCCCCGAGCGTGCAGGCCGTGCTGGCGCTGCGCGGGAACCTCTACACCGGCGCGATGGGCGCGGGGTACGCCGTCTGGACCGGCGCTACGCGCGGCTTCGCGCGGGTTGGGCGCGGCCTGTCGCCCGCCGTCCACGGCATGGCCCTGGCCGCGACGGGCGAGACGGGTGGGACCGGGGGCCGCTTGTTCATGGGTAGCATGGGCATGGGCGCCTACATGGCGTCATACACCTCCACACAGGGGACGCGCGCCTACGGCCCCTGGACGAGGCTCGGCCCGGGACCCGGCGACGGGGTGGTGACGGTCCTGCTCGTCCTCCCCGGCCGGCGCCCCGTCCTGCTGGCTGGTACCGGCGACGGCATCTACCGCTTGCGGCTGCCTTGATCGCGGGTGCGCGAAGTAGCCATAATTCCGCAATCCTGCGATACGGGCCGTCAAGTAGCCATAATCCTGGCGATAATGGATAGGGCAGGAGTACGCCGGCTCGTAGCGGGGCTGATGGCGCGCTCTGGCGCATACCCCCGCAAGCCTATGGGTCCGTTTTGCACTCTCGGCAGGCGGTCACGGTCGGACCAAGTCCATGGCCCCTGTCCTACGTCGGGCCGTGGCGCGTCCCTGTAGCCAAGACTTTAGGATAATGGGTGTAGGACTATGCTACACCGATCAGGCGGGGGTACGCCAATATGCACGGTAGGTCGAGGCCGACGGCGCTGCTGCCCCGCCTCGTAGGGGGAAGTGGCCGCGCGCCTGCGCTCGGGAACGCGCTCGGCCTGCTCGGGGCCGCGCTCGTCGGGGCCGGCCTCGTGCACCTGGCGGCCTACCACGTCCCCACGGGCCTGCCGCTCGACGCGCGCTGGTTCGCCGAGGCCCTGACGCTGCTGGCCCAGTGCCCCCTGCGCGGCCCCCTCGGTCTCGTCGCCGCCGTCGCCGTGCTCGCGCCGCTCCTGGCCGCGCGGGAACTGTGGCGCCTGCGACGACGCGAGGCGGCGCTCGCGCGCCTGCTGGCCGCGCGAAACCTGGCGGTCCCGCCCGGCCACGACACTGTCCCGCGCTCGCCGCGCCGCCTGCTTATCTTCGTCGCCGCGCTGCTCGGGTTGCAAGCCCTGTGGCTCGGGGCCGCGGGCCTGCTCTACCCGATGCCGGCCGCCATGCCGATGAGCGGCGCGACGATGGTGATACCGTCGTCCTCTGCTCTATCGCTCGGACTGATGCATTTGGCGGTCGCCGCCGTGCTCGGCCTGCTGCTCTGGCGCGTCGAGCGCGGCCTAACCTGTCTGCGCGCGGCGGTGGCCACCCAGCTGCGCCTGCTGCGCGGGGGCGACGCCTGTTCGGCAGTCCGGCCGCGCGCGCCCTACGCCGCGCGCCTCCCGCGCTCACCACAAGGACACAGCCTCTTTGCGCGCCCGCCGCCCATCGCCGCCTAGCGCATCATCACATCTAGCGGGATGTCAGGGCGTTTGGCCTGTCCATACAGCCAGGCAATCCCCTACGCGTTGTTGCATTTTTATCGGATAGCACCCGGCCTACACTCCCACGGCCGGCAGGCTGCTTGCGCCATCGTCCCAGGGCAGACCACGAGGATAATCCGCACCTCCATGGCGGACCACGAAATCCACCCTGCTTACTCGAAAAGTCATTATCTATTTAGGAGCCTCTCCCATGACCCTACGATCTCCCTTCGCGCGTCTCGCCCTCTCCGCCGTCGCGGCCGGCGCGCTTGTCTTGTCCGCCGCGGGCGTGGCCTCGGCTCATGCCTCGCTCGTGAGCGCCAACATCGAGCCGGGCCAGGTGTTTCCACGCAACGCCTACCCGCGCACGTTGATCGGCCGCTTCGCCGAAAATGTCAGGCCGGGCGGCTCCTTCATCCACGTCTTCGAGGGCGACTCCAAGGGCGACCACGGTATGGTCGACACGGGCGCGAACCTTTTCCCGCTCAAGAGACCTAAGGAGATCGTCGCAACGCTGCCAAGGAATCTCGGCAAGGGACTCTACACCGTCATCTGGTTCACCACCTCGGTCGACGACGGGCACAAGGCCGGCAACTCGTTCTCGTTCACCGTCAAGTAACATGTCCATAGAGTTCGTAGCGTAAGGACCCTCCGATGCTGTCGCGCCTTCTCGCCTCCCCTGTCCTCCCACGCGCCACGCGCGCCACGCGCGCCCTGGCCGCCGCGCTCGCGGCGCTCATCGCGCTGGTGTGGCTGCTCACGCCGAGCGTTGCCTCGGCCCACGCGCACCTGGTGGAGGCGAGCCCCGCGCCCGACAGCGTCGTCGCGGGCGCCCCGTCCGTCGCGCTCTTCACGTTCGATGAGCCGCTCAACCCCGCTCTGACCCGCGTCCGTGTGACCGACGCCGCGGGCCATCCGGTAACGGCCGCGACCGGCTCTCTCGCCCCCGGCCACGACGGCGAGCTGTGGCGCCTCCCCCTACCTCGCCTCACATTCGGCACATATAGTGTGTTCTGGACCTCCGAGTCGGCGACCGACGGGCACGTCATGGCTTCGTTCTACACCTTCCGCGTCGCCCCCTCCGGTGGCGCTAGCGGCGTAGGCGCCGTGACCGGGACGGCGGCCGGCGGCGGCGGGGTCGCGGGGACGGGGTCCGGCGCCGAGCCGGCCCTCAACGGCGGCATGGTCGCGGTCGCGCTCCTGCACGCGATCGGGCTGATGGCGCAGGCGCTGTGGCTCGGCGCCCTGCTCGTCGAACTGGTCGTACTCGCCCCAGCGCGCCGCCGCGCCGGGTCGCCACAGGCGCGCCTAGCCTGGGCCGCCGCGCCGCGCGTGTGGTGGCTCGTGCGCGGCGCCCCCGTCGTCGCCGTGTGGGCTCTCGCGGCCGAGGTGGTGAGCCTGGCGCTGGAGGGCACGGGCGGGGATTGGAACCGCGCCCTCGACCCCGGGACGCTCGGCGGCATCCTTTCCTCGCAGAACGGCCACCTGATCGTGCTGCGCTTCGCCGCCCTGCTGCTCGCGGTCCTGCTGGCCGGGGGCGTGCGCGTCCCGACCGTGGCCCCCGCGTCCCCCGCGTCTCCCACGGCCCCCGACCCTTCCGAAACGCCTGCCTCTCCCCTCGCCGGGCGCAGGCGACCACGGCGCAGCTCGCAGGCGCTCGGCATCACCGCTCCTGTCGCCTCGTTGCCGGCCGCGCCGCGCTGGGAAACAGTCCGCGTCCCGCTGGCGGCGCTCGCCGCCCTCTACATGCTGCTCGTGGCCCTCTCGGGCCATGCCGCCGACGTCAAGCCCCTGTTGCTCTCCTACGCGATCGATTGGTCGCACCTGTTTTTCACCGCCGCCTGGGCCGGCGGGATCGCCGCGCTGGCCTACGGTGTGCTCCCGTTGCGCCGCGCGCTGCCGCCGCGCGAGCGCGCCCCCGCGGTGGCGCCCCTGCTCGACCGCTTCTCGCCCTTGGCCTACGCCGCCGTGGCCGCGCTGGCCCTCTCGGGGCTATACAACGCACTGGCCCACCTGGACTCGCCCACGCTGCTCGCCAGTACGTCCTACGGAGAGCTTCTGATACTCAAGCTAGCCCTCGTCGCCCTACTCATGGGGCTGAGCGCCTCGCACGTGTGGGGCCTGCGCCCGCGCATCGCCCGCCTGCAGGCGGCGGCCTACGGCGCGTGCCCCGCGTCCACTCCGGCCAGACGCCCCTCCCCTGGCGGCGACGTAGGCGACGCCGAGGCGGGCGTCCACGAGGGCCTGGCCACCCTCGCCGGGCGGCTGCGCGCCGAGGGCTGGGTCGGGGCCGCGATCCTGACGGCGACGGCCCTGATGACCTGGACGCTCCCCCCGGTCAACTCCGCCTCGGCGCGTGCGACGGCGCACCCCACGACCGAGGCCGGGGTCAGGGCGACGCCCGCGACCCCGGTCTCGATCGCCGGGTCCGCGACGGCCGGGGACCTGCGCGTCACCCTGACCGTCGCGCCGCCCGCCGTCGGCGCGTCCACCTTCACTCTGGCCCTCTCCGAGAAGGGGACGCCCCTGACCGGCGACACCGGCGCCGCGATCATCCACCTCTACCCGGCAGGGCGCCCCACCCTGCTGGCGCCGCTCAACACCGTCGCCAGGGGGACGCGCTTCGCTGCGCGGGGCAGCCTGCCCTCGGCGGGTGTATGGCGCGCCGACGTACTGGTGCGCACGGCGGCGGTGGCCGACTACCGCACGCTCCCGTTCACCTTCACGGTCGGCCCCGGCGCGGCCTTCCTGGGGCCGGGGCAGGATCCCGCCGGCATCAGGCTGCAGATCGACCCCGGACGCCTCGGCGTACCCAACGCCGTCACCATCTCGGGGCTACAGGCCAGCCGCGTGCGCCTGCTCTCGGAGTCGCCCAACATGCGCATGGGTATCTTGCCCTACGTCGCAACCCCCGCCGGCGCGAGGATATGGCGCGCAGGCCTGGTCTACCCCCTGATGAGCGGGCGCTGGACGCTCACGGTACAGGCGCAACGGAACGGCGGTTGGGTCTCGCTGCGCCGCTTCGTCTATGGGGTCCCGGCGCAGGGCGTGATGCGCCTGCTCAACGCGGGCGGGACCGCCCCAATCGCGAGCGCGCCCGCGGTCTCCGCGACGATCGCCCCCGCAGCCGTGCGCTGGACCGGGCTGCCCTACCGCGCCGTGGTCAGCTTCGCCGACAACGGCCTCGTCTACGTGCCCGGCCAGCCGGCGCTGACGCGCGTCGGGACGCAGAACCACAGCGTGGCCCGCGCGCCCGACGGAACGATGTGGGTCACCGACTACTTCGGCGGCCGCGTCGCCGTGCTCGACCCGGCGAGCGGCCGCATCCTCAAGAATATCCCGGTCGGCATCGGGCCGGCGCACATGGCCTTCGCGCGCGACGGCCGCCGCGCCTACGTCGCCGACTACTTCTCGTCGGACATCAGCGTCGTCGACGTGCGCGCGCGCCGCGTGGTCGCCACGGTCCCGGGGCTCGGCCTGGGACCCCACGCGCTGGCCCTCGCGCCGGACGGCCGGCAACTCTGGGTACCCTGCGCCAACGGCGGCGGCATCTACATCGTCGACACGCGCACCGACAAGGCGCTGTCGATCGTGCCCACGGGCGGCTTGCCGCACGCCGTCGCCTTCTCGCCGGACGGCCGGACGGCCTACATGACCGACGCGACGCCGGGGGCGGCGAAGTTGGTCGTCGTCGACACGGCCACCCTCAAGATACGGGCGCGCATCCTCATCGGCGCCGGCTCGGCCATCGTCGCGGCGGGCCACGACGGCCGCCGCGTCTACGTGACAGGCCAGAGCGGGAGCGTGCTCACGGTCGTCGACGCGGCGACGCTCCACATCGTGGCGCGGGTGCCCGTCGGCAAGGCCCCGCACGGGCTGACCTTCACGCCCGACGGGCGTCTGCTCTACATCGCCGTCAACGACAGCCGCCACGTGGCCGTCGTCGACACCCGTACTGACAAGGTCGTCGCAACAGTCTCCGTCCCCGGCGTCGCCGACGAACTGGCGCTGCAACGCTAAATGCTTCCAGATGGTTTTCATGGTTTTCGCGCGAGAGAGGGGCTCGGGGCGTGGGGCCTGCGACGGCCTCCCCAGAGGGGACCCCGCTGAAGGGTCCCCGCTGGCAACGCACGGCGACGGCGGTTGCGCCGGGGGGACGGCGCCCCAGCCCGCACAATCTCGTTGGACGCATGTAGCGGAGAGTGACTAGTGGTTAGTAAAGCTTACTAACTACTGGCCATTAGCCACTGTCTCCTCAGCCGTCCGTGCCCGTCGCGGTCACGGCCTCGGTCGCTCCCTCGCGCTCCGGCTCGTCGGACTGCGCGTCCCAACTGTCGGCGATGCACCCGACGATCTTGGCCGCGCGGCGCTTCTCCTGAGTGGGGAGAGACTGCAGGCGCGCGAAGGCGCTGCGCAGGCGCAGGTCGAGCGCGTCGGCCAGGCGGTCGCGATGCGGCCACAGGCCGGACAGCTGCAGCAACTCCGTCGGGCTGATGTCCAGCACCTCGCACAAACCGACGAGAGTGCCCAGGCGTGGCTCCGTCGTCGCCCCGTTGAGCAGGCGGTAGAACGTGGCGCGATCGTAGCCCTCGCCGAGGCGGCGCGCCACCTCGGCGGTCGGCAAGTCTCGCGCGTTCATCGTCTGCTTGATAGCCTCTGATAGCGACATGCGTGTTCTCCTATCTCCGTCTCCGTGTCGCGCTACCACGAAAGTACCGCGTACCCTGCCCCACTCTAGAGGGACTTGCTAGTTGTATCGACATTACCGTCGCATTCATTCAACATAGCAGAAGCTGGCCGAAAAATAGAAGGGGGCGGCCGAAACGATCAAAAATCGTCTCGACCGCCCCAACGCGCGTATAGCGACACGTCGAACCGTCGCGGGGCGCCAGTGGAGCAACTCGCGGCTTTTTCGCATTGCCGCTCCTGGCGCTCGAGCGCCGTATCAATGCAACGGCTCGGACCACGGCGCCAACGAGGAGAGAGTTAGGCTACGACCCCCTGGCTCGTGGGTTTGGACGCCCGCCCCGCATTGGCGCGGGCGCGTAAGGCTCGGGCGACGCGCATCGGTGTGGCGAGCATATAGAGGGCTCCACGGCCGATGCCGCGCCGCTCGAGCATACCCTGGTGGACCAAATCCTCGAGCTGAGCCTGCAGCGCTGCGCCGTCCTTCGACAGTTTGAGGGCGGCCGCGATATCGTCCGCCGTCTTCCCGCGCCCGTCGTCGGTCGACAAAACCGAGGTGACGGCGTCGATCATGCGCGCCGCGCCCATTGTTTCCTCTGACCGCATAGCCATGTTCGCACCCTACCTTTCTCCGACCGTATGCATGCCGAGGCCAACTCGGCGCGACCTCCTGTCGCATATCGCACGCGCGCATTGCGTGAACGTCATATACGGCGCTGTCGTATGGCACAGACGTTTTGAGCAGGAATTATGCCGAAAGAACTGGTAGGCGTCGGGCGGCAGCCTCTGGAGGATGGCGGCCAAACAGCGCACACGCGCCTACGCCTAATTACGAGTTCCTGTATCACCCATTCCTGCCCGAGTTCCCATTCGCTGTAGGTGCTAATGACGGGCGCTTGCCCGCCTACACGTGCAGGCGAGACACCCGCGATCTCAAAGGCAACTCGTCAAACACAATCCCCTGATGCTGCCGCTACCCGAACGCTTCCTGCAAGGCGGCCATGCCGGCCGGACGACGGACAGTCTCCGCAGGGCGCATCGCCTGGAAGAAGGTCTCGTCGTATTCGCGCACGCGCACCACGACGGGCATGGGCACGGCGTGGCCCAGCACCAACGCCTGCTTCTTAGTGTCCAGGCTGGCCAGGACGGTACGCAACTGGTCGGCCCCCGACACGCCGCTGAAGACGGCGCGGATGTCGTTTTCCTCGGTCAGCAGGGCGGTCAGGCGCGTGCCCAACTGCGAGGCCACCTCGGGGTCGATCCCCGAGGGCCGCTGATCGACCACGAGCAGGGTGACGTTGTACTTGCGCATCTCGCGGGCGATGGTCCCGAACGAGGTGTTGCGCGCCGCTTGCGGATTGAGGAACTTGTGCGCCTCCTCGATGCACAGGACCAGCCGGCGCGGCTGGTCGGCCCTGTTCTTGGTCAAAAGGTATCGCTCCGTCTTCTCCACCCAGGCGGCGTAGATGCGCCGCGTGATGAGGTTGGCCACGAGCATGTAGACGAGCGGCTGGCGGTAGCGCCCGAACTCGAGCACCACGTGCTCGCCGCGCTCGAGCCAGCCCATCATCTCGTCGATCCCGCCCTGCCCCTGCGGCAGGTGGTCCTTGACGAAGTCGTAGGCGCGCAGCCGCGAGAGCTTGCGATAGAGCGCGGCCACGGACGATTCGTTGGCCGCGCCCATCGCCGCCATGTTCTTGAGCGACTCCGGCTCGGTCTCGAGCAGCGTGTGCAGCCAGCCTTCGCCGAACTGGCGCTGCAGGATGTAGCAGGTGTCGATCATGGCGTTGGAGAGCCCCAGCTCGTCCTGCAAGAGGGCGATGTCCTCGATCTCAATGCCGTTGAGCCCGATGTCCAGGTAGCCGTCGACCTGCACGCCGCGCGCGCGCGCCGAGTCGCGGTCGAGCGCGTAGACGTGCACCCTGGTCCCGAAGAGGCGGCGCAGCCCCGGCAGCACCATCGTGTTCCGCCCACCCTCCTCGCTGGCCGTTTCCCAACCGTACTCGCTGTGCATGTCGAACACGAGCGTCGAGGCCACGTCGGAGTGGATCACGCCGGAGAGCAAGAGGCGCGTCAAGAACGATTTGCCGGTGCCCGACTTGCCGAAGACGCCGTTGCTGCGCTCGACCAGCCGCTCCAGGTTGATGCACACGGGGATGTCCGTGTTGAGCGGCATGCCCACGTTGAAACGCTTGCCGCCGGCGGCGTCCTCGCGCCCGAACACAGCGGCGAAGTCCTCCTCCACGGCGTCGTAGACGGGCGAGAAGTGCACCGGGATCGTGCGCACCGGCTGCAACTCGGCGGGGGCGCCCTCACTCCCGTCAGCCTTCACCCCCATCCCATGCGGATTGATCTCTCGGCTCTGCGGAGCCGGCATTGGGACCGGCTCTCCCTGACGCGGGAGAGGGGGGTCGGGGCTGAGGACCCGCGGCAGCATCAGCATGGGGGTGACCTCGACTTGGCCGAAGGTGGCGATGCCCTCCAGGGCGCGCCCGGCCAGCCGGTTGCCCGCCGGCGGGTCGAGCAGCACGCGCGGGTTCATCGCGCCAAGCTCCATGTCGGTCACCAGACAGAAGAAGCGGTTCGCGCGCCCCTCGATGACCACGAAGCGGCCCACGCGCATGTCCTCGACGCTGCAGCCGGCCTCCAGCTTGAGCTGCAAGCCCTCGCTGAGCGAGCCACGCGTGATCAGCCCCAACGGTTCAGCCATCGCGCACCCTCTTCTGTCTAGTCATCGAGCAACTCCAGGATGTTCATGACCCGCTCGTGCTCGGCGCCGAGCAGCCGCGCTACCTGGCGCGCAGCGTCGAGCAGGAAGGTCTCGTCGCGTCCGCCCGCCTCGTACGCGTGCGCGATCGCGGCGGCGATGAAGTCGTCGGTCAGGGGCAGGCCCGCGCGCAGCACGAAGCGCAGGTAGGCCAGGTTCCCATTGAAGCGTACCGTCTCCGCCGGCGTAGCCCGGCACACGGTAGCGTGCAGCCGGGGCGGCATCGCCGGCGCCCGCTGCACCGGCGCTCGTCCCGCGGCCCCGCATGCCGCCACCGCGGCGGCGCGCGACGCGACGGCGGACGAGGCCCCCGCCGCGCTCCCGTTGGACCTGTAGGGCGTAGTCACGCCAGGGACGTCCGGTTCGCCCGCGGGCGGGGCCTCATTGGGCTCGTCGGGCTCGTCCGGGTCGTACCCGACGAGCAGCGCGTCGAACGTCGTGCGCAGCACCTGGGCCAGTTGCGGCTGGCGACGGTAGATGTCCTCCTCGTCGTCCTCGAAGCGCCCCCAGGCCACGGCGTTGCGCCCCGGCTCGATCGAGCCGGTCTGCGATCCGTAACACAGGGCATAGTAGACCGCGATACCGGGAGCGCCGGCGGAAGCGCCGGCTCGTAGCCTATCGGGACCGCCAGCTTCCAGCCGGCCCTTCGCCATCGGTCGGGGCGCCGCCACCCGCAGCAGAGACCCGAATGGCGGCACCTCGTTGAGCGCGTAGCTCTGCGCCATGAACGTCGTCGTCGTGACGGCAATAATCTCACCGGCCGGAGGCCGCGCCGCGTCCATGGTCATACCGCCCTCCGGTTCTTGCTCAGCCGCTTCGCGCTCCATTCGGCCGGCTGGTCGCCCCCGTTGAGCGCCTCCATCACCATGTGCAGGAAAGCGTCGCGCTCGCCGCCGCGGATGACGGCCTGCTCGTGCGCCTCGGCCAGCGCGGGAGGGTAGCCCCAGCCGCGCCGGCAGCCATCGTAGACCACGGCGTGCACGAGGTCGAGCATCGCCGGGTCCGCGCCCACCCACGCGGGCATCTCCAGGCGCGCCACCTCGTCGCCGACGTTCAGATACACGAACTCGACGCCGCTCTCCGCCCCATAGTGGCGAAGCACGGGCGAGCGGCTGGCGAAGCGGGCCGAGCGCTCGCCGTGGCGCAGGCGCCCCATCAGCGCGCGGTCGGGCAGCGGCTCCAGTAGTTCGCGCACGCAGCGCCCCTCGACGCAGGAACGGCAGGCCGCCCCGCCCCCCTTGCTTCCCTCGCCCCCCTCGTCCCCCGTGGGGCAGGCGGCGAGGCGCAGCAGATTCGTCACTTCGCGCCCGTTGGGGCGGCTGACGTAGCTGCACACCGGGACGCCCAGGCGGCGGAACTCCAGCAGCCCCGCGGCATACCGCTCGATCGCCTCGGCCACGAAGCGCTCCTCGGCGGCGCGCCCCGCGAGCTGCCACAACAGCAGCGTCCCGTCGAGCACCGCGACCACGGGGACGCCCTCACCGCTCAACCCCCTCTCACGCGCGTGGGAGAGGGGGTTGAGCGGTGAGGGGACCAATTCGCGCGCGAGCTCGAGCAGCCGCTCCTGCTCGGCCAGCGTGCGCTTGAGGTCGGCCAGGGCGCCCTGCACCGGCACGCGCGCGCCGTCGTCGTCGAGGTAGAGATCGTCGTCGCGATAGTAGAGCGAGGCCCGCGACGAGAGCGCAGCGTCGGGCGCGGAGCCGTAGGTGATCGCGGCAGCGCCGACGTTGATCAGGTAGCACTGCGCGAGGCCGTGACGGTCGAGATCGACGCCGCTGCCGTCGGTCGCCACGATCGTCGCGTCGGGTGGCATGCGGGGGGCAGGGCGTGCGGAGAGTAGCGGCTCGAGCGGCTCGGCCACGAGCCACGGCTGCTCCTCGCGCACAAGCGCGCGCAACTCATCGAGGCGGCCATGCCACGCCTCCATAAGGGCCAGGGCCGTCTCGCGCCGGCGCTCGCGGGCGTCGCGACGCGCGCCGGCCTCCTGGGCCATCGCCCCGACCTGCGGCGCAATCTGCAGTAGGTTAAGGGTCATAAGTGGAGTAGGTTGAGAGTCATATTGAGTAGAACACCTGTGCGATAGCGTAGCACGCCTGTTCGCGCGAGGGCGCGCCATTATCCACAAGGGCGACCACTTTTTCATCGTCGAGTCCGATGGCCTCATCCGCTTCGTCGACCCCGCCGACCCCGCCGACCCCGCCGACTACCAGGATATCCCGTTCGCGGGCGCCCAGGGTCTGTGCACTGTCGTAGTGGCCACGCCCGCCTGCCGGCACGCCCCGTGGGTGGCGTACGCGCCTGCCCGCACCCCTCTTTCGAACGGCGCCTGCCCGCACCCCTCTTTCGAACGGCGCCTGCCCGCACCCCTCTTTCGAACGGCGCCTGCCCGCACGCCTCATAGATGGCGGGGGTCTGGGGGGAGCCATCTCCCCAGGTTCCCCCCGGAGGGGGGCGGAGGGGGGCGAGGAAGAGGCGGAGGGTCCAGTCAGCCATGGGCGGAGGGAGCGAGGAGGGGCGAGAAGGGGCGAGAAGGGGCGGAGGGGCGAGAAGGAGCGAGAAGGAGACTTTTCACGAGCCCTGTACCCTATATCGGGTGCGCGCCACTTTTTCGCGTTAGGCACACCGCGGGCGTCCTAGGGACATGCGGTGCCATATATGATCGGCCGCCGGCTTATGGGAGCGGTGCCCACGGGGCGGGGTCGTGGCCCGACGTAGTGGGGCGGCGGGCTGGCCACGCGTCATGGCCGACGCTGCTGACGGGGTCTCCTCGGCTTCGGCTTCGGCTTCGGCTTCGGCTTCGGCTTCGGCTTCGGCTTCGGCTTCGGCTTGGGCTTCGGCTTGGGCTTGGGCTTGGGCTTGGGCTTCGGCTTGGGCTTGGGCTTGGGCTTGGGCCTCCTGTGCGCGTGCGGCGCGCCGATCGGCGCTCACGGCGCGGGCCTGCTGCCGCTGCTGTGCGGTGATGTGCGGC